>Ga0114999_10001413_pt1 | contig 33269 bp, 30 predicted proteins | sample ArcticOcean_MG_C_3_FD_89820 | JGI IMG/M metagenome (GOLD analysis project Ga0114999, IMG submission 89820) | Marine microbial communities from western Arctic Ocean - ArcticOcean_MG_CB8_126 | ecosystem: Environmental > Aquatic > Marine > Oceanic | place: Arctic Ocean: Canada Basin | collected...
AAGCTTGTCTACCAATTCCAACATAGCCGCATTGTGCGTCAGAATAAAGGAATGACAATTTATCTGCAAGTTGATAGATTTTAGATATGGAATTAAATACTGATATCAAAATTTCAACAGACCCTATTTTTAAAAAAATTTCTAAAGTTGTGCCTGAAATTGAATGGAAAATTCATGCTCCTTTAATTCATAAAATAAACAAACTAAAAAAAGAAAAAAATGCAGTTATTCTTGCTCATAATTATCAAACACCAGAAATATACCACGGCATAGCAGATTTTGCTGCAGACTCGCTTGCTCTTGCTATTGAAGCTTCAAAAACAACAGCTGATATAATTATTATGTGTGGAGTTCATTTTATGGCAGAAACCGCAAAACTAATGAGTCCACATAAAAAAGTTTTATTACCAGATATGAGTGCTGGCTGTTCTTTATCTTCATCTATTACAGGTAAAGATGTAAGACTATTAAAAAAAAAATATCCAGGTGTACCGGTCGTATCATATGTGAATACATCTGCAGATGTAAAAGCTGAGACAGATATTTGTTGCACTTCAGCAAATGCTATTAAAGTTGTTGAGTCTCTTGGAGTAAAAAAAGTTATCTTTTTGCCAGATGTTTATTTAGCAAAGTATGTTGCTTCAAATACAAGTATTGAAATTATTCCATGGAAAGGAACATGCGTTGTTCACGAGCAGTTTAATGCAAAAGAAATTAACGACATAAAAGAACAAAATCCTGGAATAGTAGTTATTGCACATCCCGAATGTCCTCCGGATGTAATCAATGCAGCAGATTTTGCCGGCTCTACTACTGGTATGAGTGAATATGTAAAAAAAAAACAGCCTAAAAAAGTTATGATGGTTACTGAATGCTCTATGAGTGATAATGTTCAAGTTGAAAATCCAAAAGTTGAATTTATAAAACCGTGTAATTTGTGTCCATATATGAAAAAAATTACATTACCCAAAATATTAGATTGTTTAGAAAAGGAAAGTAATGAAATTATTATTCCTGATAATTTAATAGAAAAAGCAAAATTATCTGTAGAAAGAATGACTTCTGTAGGTCGTTGACTTCAAAAGTGATAAATATAGTAAAACAAGCCTTAGCTGAAGATTTAAAACCTTCTGGAGATATTACAACTAAACTCATTAAAAATAATAAAAAAATCAAAGCAAAAATTATTGCAAATCAAAAATGTGTCGTGGGTGGATTAAACTTCGCAAAAAAAACTTTTAAACTTTCAGATAAAAAAATTAGTTTTAAATTAAACACTAAAGAAGGAAAGAAAGTAAATAGAGGAAAGGTTGTTGCTACAGTATATGGAAAAACAAAAGCAATTTTAGAAAGCGAAAGAGTGGCGCTTAATTTTTTAAGTCTAATTTCAGGAGTAGCTACAATAACAAATAAATTTGTTAATAAAATTAACAAGAAATCCTGTAAAATTTGTTGCACAAGAAAAACTTTACCAAACTTAAGATTGTTACAAAAATATGCTGTAAAATTAGGTGGGGGTTATAATCATAGATTTAATCTTAGTGATGAAATTTTAATAAAAGATAATCATATTGCTGTAGAAAAAAATATTCAAGAGCTGGTCAAAAGAGCTATAAAAAATAAAAAGGGAAAAAAAATAACTGTAGAAGTAGATAATATAAAACAGCTTAAACAAATTATGGGTTTAAAATTTGAGAGAATATTATTTGATAATATGAATTTAAAAAATCTTAAAAAAAGTGTTAAGTTGGTAAATAAATTTTATGAGACTGAGGCGTCTGGTGGAGTTAACTTAAAGAATGTAAGGAAAATTGCCTTAACTGGTGTAAAACGAATATCTGTAGGACAAATTACTCACAGCGCACCATCAATTAATTTTAAGTTAGAAATCTAGATTTTAAAAGCTTTCTATGTTTTGTAATCCTGCCTCTTACACGTTTTCTCCATAAAAGGTAACTTTTTCTCTTAAGATTTTTTCTCATAATTTTAATAACATCTTTTTCACTAAAACCAGTTTTTTTTTATTTCATCAAAAGATATTTTATCTAACCAAGCCATGCCTATAACATCATAATTTCTCATGATATTATTTTTTTTTTTTAAGATAAGCTTGTGCGGCAGCTAACCGTGCAATTGGAACTCTATATGGGGAGCAAGAAACATAGTTTAATTTAACTTTTTCACAGAATTCAACACTTGCTGGGTCCCCTCCGTGCTCACCGCATATACCTAATTTAAGTGATTTTTTGTTCATTCTTCCGCGTTCAGCAGCTATTTTAATTAACTCTCCCACTCCTCTTTCGTCAATACTTACAAAAGGATCCTTGTTAAATATTTTATTTTCAACATAATCATTTAAAAATTTTACTGAATCATCTCTGCTAATTCCATAGGTAGTTTGGGTTAAATCATTTGTGCCAAAACTAAAAAAATCAGCATGTTTTGCAATATCATTGGCTCTTAGAGCTGCCCTAGGAAGTTCGATCATCGTACCCACAAAATATTTTATTTTTATTGAGTAAATTTTTTGAATATCTTTGGCAGTTTTATCAACTAAACTTCTAAGTATTTTAATTTCAGCAGCTGTAGAAACTAAAGGTATCATAATTTCTGGTATAACTAATTTCATTTTTTTCTTTTTACATTCAGCTAGCGCTTCAAAAATAGCCTGACATTGCATTTGATAAATTTCTGGATAAGAAATTCCTAGTCTACACCCCCTGTGCCCTAGCATGGGATTTTGCTCGTGAAGTTCAGCAATTCTAGATTTTATATCATTATGATTAATATTTAATTCTTTAGCTATATCATTAATATCCTTTTCTGTTTTTGGTAAAAATTCATGTAATGGAGGATCTAAAAGTCTAACCGTTACTGGCAATCCATTCATAATTTTAAAGATTTCGAAAAAATCACTTTTTTGATAAGGAAGAAGTTTAGCTAAAGCTTTTTTTCTATCTTCAAATGTTTTTGAAAGTATCATTTGTCTAACAGAAATAATTCTTTTTTCATCAAAAAACATATGCTCTGTTCTGCATAATCCAATTCCTTCAGCTCCAAAATCTCTTGCAATTTTTGTATCAAAAGGAGTTTCTGAATTAGCTCTTACTTTAAGTTTTCTATATTTATCCGCCCAGCTCATTAACTTAGAAAAATCTCCTGAAATATCTGGTTTTACTGTTGGAACTTTACCTAGCATTACTTTACCGCTGCTACCATCTATAGTTATTATATCACCTTCTTTTATTTCATACTCACCCGATTTAAATAATTTATTTTCATAATCAATTTTAAGTTCATTTGACCCAGATACACATGGTTTGCCCATTCCTCTGGCTATTACAGCTGCATGACTGGTCATTCCTCCTCTAGCTGTAAGAATACCTTTTGCTGCATGCATGCCATTAATATCCTCTGGAGAAGTTTCTATTCTTACTAAAATTGTATCTTGCATTTGTTCTTTTAGAATTTCTGCATTCTCTGAAGAGAAAGTAACTTTTCCGCTAGCAGCACCTGGGGAAGCGGGAAGACCAGAGGCTATAATATTTTTAGTAGCTTTTTCATCTAAAGTTGGATGTAATAAAGTATCAAGCGTATTTGGGTCAATTCTTAGAATGGCCTCTTTGTTAGAAATTAATTTTTCATTAAACATATCTACAGCAATTTTAATTGCTGCCTTAGCAGTTCTTTTTCCAGATCTAGTTTGCAATATCCATAATTTATTATTCTCAACTGTAAATTCAATATCTTGCATATCTCTATATTTTTTTTCTAATTGATTGAAAATTTTTTTTAACTGAAGAAAAATTTTTGGCATCAGTTCTTCCATTGATAATCCTTTGGAATTAGATTTTTTTCTTAAATTTTTTGAAATATATTGAGGTGTTCGTGTGCCAGCGACAACATCTTCTCCTTGCGCGTTGACTAGGTATTCACCAAAAAATTCTTTTTTCCCTGTAGAAGGGTTTCTAGTAAAAGCTACACCTGTTGCGCAGTTTTCACCCATATTACCAAATACCATTGCTTGAACATTAACTGCCGTGCCCCAATTATCTGGTATATAATTTATTTTTCTATAAATTTTAGCTCTTTTACTATTCCATGATAAAAAAACAGCTTTAATAGCTCCCCAAAGTTGTTCTTTTACATCTTGTGGAAATTCGCTTTTGGTTTTTTGTTTAACCACTTCTTTGAAATTTTTTATTAATCCGTCCCAATCATCTTCATCAAGTTCTGTGTCTTGTATTACACCTTTGGTCAACTTATAGTTTTCAATTAACTCTTCAAAAAAATGAGATTCTATGCCAAGAACAACATTGCTATACATTTGGATAAGTCTTCTATAGCTATCTTTAGCAAATCTACCGTTAGAAGTTTTATTTTTTAGTGCTACGACAGTTTTATCATTCAAACCTAAATTTAGAATTGTATCCATCATACCTGGCATAGAAACTCTTGAGCCAGATCTAACTGATAATAATAGTGGCTTTGACAAATCTCCAAATTTCTTATTTGAAATTTTTTCAACTATAGCAATTTCTTTTTTTGTTTGTTTGTTAAGATTTTTTGGAATCTTTTTATTATTTTTATAAAAATAATCACAAACTTTAGTGGATATTGTAAAACCAGGTGGAACGGGCAAACCTAGTTTAGCCATTTGAACTAAATTAGATCCTTTTCCACCAAGAATCTCTTTTGAATTAAGGGTTTTGGATTTTTCTTTATTATTAAATCTATAAATTAATTTATTCACCTAAATACCTTCTACTTTTGAAAAATCTATAAAGTTATTATAAGTTTTACAAATCATTTGCAATAACTCTAAGCGATTTTTTTTAATATCCGCGTTTTTATCATTCACAATTACATTTTCAAAAAAAATATCCGTTGCAGGTTTTGCTTCAGATAATACTTTCAAAGTCTCATCGTAACTCTCATGTTTTCTTGCGCTTGTAAAATACTGTCGAATTTCGCTTATTTTATTATATAAATTTTTTTCTTCATCACTTTTAAACAAAAACTCTTCTGGTTGTCCTAAAATCTTTTCATTTTTAATTTTTGATTCATGTTGAATAATATTTGAAGCCCTCTTATAAGTTTTTATAATATTTTTGCATACATCTTTAGAAATATTCTTATTAATTATTAAACATTTTTTATAAAGAATCAAAAAATCTTGCACATTAGGAGAGCCATCTACAGCTTCAATAATATCACTTCTTATTTTTTTATCTTTTAATAAATTTTTAAATCTTTCTCTTAAAAAAATTAATATATCTTTAGTAGTATTTTCATTTAACAACTTTATACCCTGCTCTTCAAATGTAATTACTGAGTAATCAATTAAATCTTTCAGTTGAATGCTTAGCTTATTTTCTATAACAATTCTTAATAGTCCAATCGCATTTCTCCTTAGCGCAAATGGATCCTTCGAACTGGTTGGCTTTTCATTGATTCCAAAAAAACCTACCAACATATCTATTTTATCTATTAGAGATACAGCAATACTTATTGGTTTTTTTGGAACATTACTGTTAATACCAATTGGCAAATAATGATCACTAATTGCCAGAGCAACATCTTCTTCAAACCCTTGTGCTTTTGCAAAATACTTTCCCATAACTCCTTGGAGCTCAGGATATTCTCCGACTAAATCTGATACCAGATCTGCTTTACAAATTGATGATGCTATTTCTACTTTTTCCTTACTTAAATTTAATTGTTCTGAAATTAAAGTGGCTAATTTTCTTAATCTTTGTGTTTTGTTATAAAATGTTCCTAATTTATTAAAAAAAGTTATATCCTTTAACCTGCTCACTTGTTTTACCAAATTTTGTTTTTTATTTTTTTCCCAGAAAAATTTTGCATCTGATAGCCTTGCTTCAATTACTCTTTGATTGCCTATTTTAATATAACCTTTTAAATCTGGCATATTGGCAACTAATAAAAACATATTTGTTAATTTATTAGCACTATCAAAAAGAGGAAAATATTTTTGCTGTTGTTGCATTGTAACGATTAAAATTTCTTCTGGCACTTTTAAATAGATCTCATTAAACTTACACAAAATGACACTTGGTTTTTCAACTAAATTAATGACTTCTTCAAGTAACTTTTCATTAAAATGATTCTTTAATTTTTTAGAATTACAAATAGTATTCATTTTTTTTATTATTATATTTCTTCTAACTTCTTGATCTAAAATAATATTTGCTGATTTGAGAACGCTTAAGTATGATTTAAAATCACTTATCCTTTTGACTATTTCCTCATTTTCGCCGTCTATTGAAGTAAAATTTCCACTTTGAAGATGAAAAAAATCAAAATTTATTATTTTTCTATTAAATAAAGCTATTATCGATTTTAATGGTCTTCCCCAGTTGAGGTCATAAGTTGACCATTTCATTGATTTTTTCCATGAGTAGGCCTGAAGCATATCTGGTATTACTGATTTTAATTCTTCTAAAACATTTATTACTTTTGTCTGTTTTTTTGCAAAATAAAACTCACCTTTTTCTATCTTTTTTTTATAAACATCAGTTTTTTTTAATTTGTTTGATTTGATGAAACCTTCTAATGCTTGTTCTGGGACTCCTACTTTCGGGCCTTTTATAATTTTTCCTTTTTGCTCAATCTTTTCTGGTATTCCATTTATTAAAAAAACAAGCCTTTTGGGAGTAGAAAAGGATTTACTTAAACCAAAATCAATTTCTTTTTTTTTTAGATCCTCTTCAAGCATTAATTTAATTTTCTGCCTAATATCTATCTGGAGCTTAGCTGGAATTTCTTCACTAAATAGTTCTATAAACAATTCAGCCATTTTCTATTTTTGACTTTCTAGCCAAGCTTGCCCAGAACCTTTAGCCAATTCTCTTATTCTGGAAATATATTCGGTTCTTTGAGCAACTCCTATCACACCACGAGAGTCTAATAAGTTAAAAATATGACTAGCTTTTAAACATTGATCGTATGCAGGAAGAGTAAGTTTTTTTTCTAACAGAGATTTGCATTCTGATTCAGCATATTCAAAATTTTTTAATAAATACTCTGTATTTGCAAATTCAAAATTATAAGCTGAATATTCTTTCTCTGCCTGGTAAAATACATCTTTATATTTTACTCCATCGTTATTCCAATCTAGATCAAAAACATTATCTTTTTCTTGTGTAAACATACATATTCTTTCCAGTCCGTACGTAAGTTCAACCGAAACTGGTTTGCATTCAATTCCTGCCATCTGCTGAAAGTAAGTAAATTGTGTAATTTCCATGCCATCGCACCATACTTCCCAGCCGCGGCCTGCAGCGCCGAGGGTGGGACTTTCCCAATCATCTTCGACAAATCTTATATCATGCTCCTTGTGATTAATGCCTATCGTGGACAGACTTTTTAAAAAAGTTTTTTTTATTTCATTTGGTGATGGTTTAATTATTACTTGAAATTGATAATAATGTTGCAAGCGATTAGGATTTTTTCCATACCTTCCGTCAGTTGGTCTTCTTGAAGGCTGCACGTATGCAGCTTTCCACGGTGTGGGGCCTAAGGAACGCAAAGTTGTAGCTGGATGAAATGTTCCTGCTCCAACCTCTATATCATATGGCTGTAGTATCACACACCCATAATTTCCCCAAAACTTTTGTAAGTTTAATATGGTGTTTTGAAAATTTATAGGTTTAAATTTTTCTTTCTTAATATTTAAACTTTTTTTTTTAGGCATTTAAAAACCATATCTTTGCCAAATTGATTTTTCTTCTAACATATTCATTAAATTGTCAATTTGATTTTCACTTACGCCAGATAACTTCTTATTCAGCCAACTTTTTTGTTTTTCAAATTTTTTAATAATAACATCTTCACCAAATCTTTCTCTTAAAATATCTTCTGCATTTCCCACGCCATCAATCAAGCCAAGTTTTTTTGCTGTAGAACCAGACCAAAACTCTCCTGTAAATAATTCAGGATTACCATCTTTTTTTAATTTCGTAGTTCTGCTATCTTCTACAACTTTTATAAAATCAGCGTGAAGTTCTAGTTGTATTTTTTTTAATCTTTCAATATCTTCCTGTTTCTCCTCTACGAATGGGTCGAGTGAACTTTTATTTTTTCCAGCTGTATAAATTCTTCTTTGAATTCCAGCTTTTTTAATTAATTCTTGAAGCCCAAAAGATGAATAAATAACGCCTATAGATCCTATAATTGAGCTAGAATTTGCATAAATTTCATCACCTGCACATGCAATTAAATAGCCCCCTGAAGCAGCAACATCTTCAGCAAATACCAAAACTTTTTTTTTATTTTTTTTAGCCTGTTTTCTAATGTAGCTATAAATTAAGTGGGATTGGACTGGAGATCCTCCAGGAGAATTAATTGAAATAGCTATTGCTAAAGATTTTTTAATAGAAAAAGCTTTTTCAATAATTTCTTTTTGTCCAACAAAATCAAGACCTTGTTTAAACTTGCCTACAGATCCAATAACACCTGATAATCTAATATGAGGAATTATTTTTTTTTTTTTAAATATTTTTAAAATTGAAAACATTTGTTTTTATACCTTAATTTCATAGTTTTTAGATCCTTTATTAATTTAAGTAAAGTTTTAAAGCTACCTTAGGTTGTAATTTTTAGGTGCGTCACTTGTGATCTAAATGAATTTTTTTTAATATAAAATAAAAGCTATAATTATTTACATGGGAACAGTAATACCTTTAAAAAAAGAAATAAATAATTCTTATTTGGAGCTAAAAAATCTTGTTGGAGAAAAGCTTGATAATGTTAGTAAAATAATAAAATATAAACTAGCTAGTGAAATAAATTTAATTCACAAAATGACAGACCACCACTTGAATTCAGGTGGAAAAAGAATCAGACCTCTTTTAACTTTAGCAGCCGCAAAATTGTGTGGATATGAGGATGGTAAAAGAGATATCAATTTAGCTGCTTGCGTCGAATTAATTCATAGCGCAACCCTTCTTCATGACGATGTAATTGACAATAGCGATTTAAGAAGGGGAACTAAAACTGCAAATTCACTTTGGGGAAACCAATCTTCTATATTAGTTGGAGATTATCTTTTTAGTAGATGTTTTGAATTAATGGTTGAGGATGGGTCTCCAGAAATACTAAAAATATTATCCTCTACCTCTTCTATAATAGCGCAAGGAGAAGTTTTGCAATTAGAGCACAAAGGAGAAATAGATGTGTTAGAAGAAACCTATTTTAATATTATAAATATGAAGACGGCCGCTCTATTCGCGGTAGCTACTAAAGTAGGAGGCTGTATAACTAATAAAAGTAAAAAAGAAAAAGACGCTTTAGAATCTTATGGAAAAAATCTCGGTCTAGCTTTCCAAATTGCAGACGATGCTTTAGACTACTATTCTACACAAAAGATTTTTGGGAAAGAAATTGGCAAAGATTTTTTTGAAGGAAAAACAACGATGCCTCTAGTTATAATTTTTCAAAAAGCTAATGATGAAGAAAGAGATTTTCTTAAAGAAATATTTAAGAAAGAAAAAAGAAACGAGGATGACTTTAGCGAAACTTTAGCTTTAATTAATAAATATAAGGCAGTTAAAGAAAGTTTAAAGAGAGCTGAATATTTTGTTAATATTTCTTATGGAGCTTTAGAAGTATTTAAGGATAGTAAAGAGAAAAAAATTTTACAAAATTTAACTAGTTTTAGTCTTAATAGATCTTTTTAAGGAAATAAAATTTCTTTTTTCCAAATGTTTGATAATTTATTATATTTTAATCTTTCGTGAATTCTATATTGGTCGCCTAACCAAAATTCAATTGAAGAGGGACTCAAACACCATCCTGACCAATGTTTGGGTCTAGGTAATTTTTTTTCATCTTTATATTTATTTTTAAATTCATCAATTTTTTTTAAGAAATCTTCTCTTTTATTCATAGCTTTTGATTGATCGGAGGCCCACGCTCCAATTCTACTTTCGTATGGTCTGCTATTAAAATAAGTATCTGCTTCTTCGTCAGAAACTTGGTTGATATTTCCTAAAATTCTTACTTGTCTTTGAAGACTTTTCCAATGAAAACACATAGCTGCTTTTGGATTTTTTTTAATATCATCACTCTTTGGACTATTTAAATTTGTATAAAAAACGAATCCTTTTTGACTAAGGCCTTTCAAAAGAACCATTCTCACATTAGGTATATTATTGTTTGTTGTGGCTAAAGATAATGCATTTGGATCATTTATCTCCTTTTTTTCAGCTTTAGACATCCATATTTTAAATAATTCTATAGGATCTTCTAAATCCTTAAAGCATGAGTTTAATCCTAATGAGTTTTTTTGATTCATAAAATAGTCAAAATAATCTATATAATATAATCTAATGTCATTTAATACTTTTGGAAAGATATTTCGTTTTACTACATGGGGCGAATCTCATGGCCCAGCAATAGGGTGCGTTGTGGATGGATGTCCGCCTAATATTCCTTTGTCTGAGAAATTTATACAAAAAGATTTAAATCGCAGAAAACCAGGAAAATCTAAGTTTACATCACAAAGAAAAGAGTCTGATAAAGTAAAAATACTATCAGGTGTTTTTCAGGGCAAAACTACCGGCACGCCGATCTCCATGATTATCTATAACGAAGACTCAAAATCTAGAGATTATGAAACTATTAAAAATAAATTTAGACCAGGACATGCGGACTATACATATTTTTTAAAATATGGAATTAGAGATTATAGAGGTGGAGGAAGACAGTCAGCAAGAGAAACTGCTTCTAGAGTAGCTGCGGGCGCTATAGCTAAAATAACATTAGTAAAATTATTAGGTAAAAATTTTAAAATTACAGGAGGTTTAACACAACTAGGAATTCTTGCTTGTGATAAACGTAATTGGAATGAAAAAGAAATAAGAAAGAACCCATTTTTTTGTCCTGATAAAAAATCAGTTAAACTTTGGGAAAAATATTTGCTAGCAATTAGAAAAGCTGGTTCATCTTGTGGTGCAATAATTGAGTTAAGAGCTTCTGGTGTGCCCGCAGGTTTGGGTGCTCCTATTTATTCAAAGTTAGACTCAGATTTAGCTAGTGCATTAATGAGTATAAATGCTGTCAAAGGAGTAAATATTGGAACTGGAATGAACGCTGCTTTTTTAAGTGGAGAAGAAAATTCTGATGAAATCAGAGGTGTGAAAGGTAAAACTAAATTTAAATCTAATAATGCAGGAGGTATACTTGGTGGTATATCTTCAGGTCAACAAATCGTAGCATCTTTTGCAGTCAAACCAACCTCTTCAATTTTAAACAGTAGAGAAACTATTGATAGAAAAGGAAATAACACAAAAATCTCAGTTAGAGGAAGACATGATCCATGTGTTGGAATTAGAGCTGTACCGATTGGTGAGGCAATGATGGCGTGTGTATTGCTTGATCATTATTTGTTAAATCGAGCTCAGTGTAGTTAAAATTTCTTAATTAAATTTTTTAACTTTAGGAATTACAATATTCGATTTTAAAGCTTCTATAGCTTTTTGCTCTATAGCCTCAGCATCGAGCCCTGCAATTTTGTACATTTTTTCAGGAGTGTCATGATCTATAAATTTATCAGGCAAAATCATTGATCTTATTTTTATACCTTTGTCAAAAACTCCTCTTTCAGAAAGCATTTGGAAGATATGAGAGCCAAATCCTCCGATTGATCCTTCTTCAATTGTTATAATAGCTTCATGATTAGTGCAAAGATCTATAATCAGTTTTTGATCAAGAGGTTTTGCAAATCTTGCGTCTGCAACTGTTGTAGAAATTCCTTTTGCATCAAGATTCTTGGCAGCTTTTAAACATTCTTGAAGTCTCGCACCAAAACTTAGGATTGCAACTTTGCTACCTTCTTTAACAATCCTACCTTTTCCTAATTCTAAGATTTCGTTAATGTTAGGAAGTTTTATTCCTAAACCATTTCCTCTAGGATATCTAAAGGCTGAAGGTCTATCGTTAATATTTACTGCGGTATTTATCATTCGAACTAGCTCAGCTTCATCGCTAGCAGCCATTACTACAAAATTTGGTAAGGTTGATAAATAAGTAATATCAAAACTTCCTGCATGTGTAGGTCCATCAGCGCCAACTAATCCAGCTCTATCAATTGCAAATCTAACAGGGAGGTTTTGTATAGCAACATCATGAACAACTTGATCATAAGCTCTTTGAAGAAATGTAGAGTAAATAGCTGCAAAAGGTTTATATCCTTCTGTGGCTAAGCCAGCCGCGAATGTAACAGCATGTTGTTCAGCTATTCCAACATCAAACATTCTATCAGGAAATTTTTTTGCAAAAATATCCATTCCGGTGCCGGATGGCATAGCACCAGTAATCCCTATAATTTTTGTATCATTTTCAGCATGCTTTAGCAAAGTATTCGCAAAAACGTTTGTATAAGAAGGAAGATTAGTTGAAGATTTAGACTGCTTACCAGTTATAACATTAAATTTACTTACTCCATGATATTTATCTCTAGAATCTTCTGCTGGCTTATACCCTTTACCTTTTTTTGTAACCATATGTATTAGAATGGGACCTTCATGTTTTGAATTTTTAACATTATTTAAAACTGGGATTAAGCTATCCAAATTATGCCCATCTATTGGTCCAACATAATAAAAACCTAGTTCATTAAAGAGAGTTCCTCCAGCAACTATATCTCTCATAAAAGTTTCTGCTTTGCCTGCCTTATCTTTAAATCTTTTTGAAAAAGCAGAAGTAATCATTTTTATAGTTTCTCTAAAATTAAAATAAGTTTTTCCAGATAATAATCTTGCTAGATAGGAGCTCATAGCTCCAACAGGTGGCGCAATAGACATGTCGTTATCGTTTAATACTACAATTAACTTAGATTTCATCGCTCCAGCATTATTCATTGCTTCATAAGCCATACCAGCGCTCATTGCTCCGTCTCCTATAACTGCCACAACATGATTTGAATTATTAGAGAGACTATTTGCTACTGCCATTCCTAATGTTGAAGAAATAGAAGTTGAGCTATGTGCTGCTCCAAAAGGATCGTACTCACTTTCTGATCTTTTAGTAAAACCTGAAAGTCCACCTCCTTTTCTTAATGTTCTAATATTATTTCTACGTCCAGTAATTATTTTATGAGGATAAGCTTGATGACCAACATCCCATACTAATTTATCTTTTGGAGTATTAAAAACATAGTGTAAAGCAATTGTTAATTCAACCACACCCAATCCAGCTCCAAGGTGACCGCCTGTTGCTGAAACTACTTCAATTAACTCATCTCTAAGCTCTTTTGCTAATTCTTTGAGATCTTTTTTATTTAATTTTTTTAAGTCAGCTGGATACTTAATTTTATCTAATAATTTTTTTTCGTACATTTAAAATTTTCTTTTTAATATAAATTCTACAGATTTTATTAAATCTTTTGATTTAATACCATACTTTTTAATTTTCATATTTATTTTTTTTTCTAATTTTTTAGCAAAGTTTAAAGCATCTTTATAGCCTAATATTTTAACTAATGTTTGTTTGCCTTTTTTTTTATCTTTTTTAGTCAGTTTACCAACAATTTTACTATCTCCTTTAAAATCAATCAAATCATCCGCAATTTGAAATAATAAGCCAATATCTAAACCCAAATCTTTTAATTTTCTTCTTTTATTTAAATCATATTGTTTAATAATTCCTGAACTTTCACAGCAGAAAGCAAATAATTTTCCAGTTTTATTTTTTTGCATTTCTATAATTTTATTTTTAGAAATTTTTTTATTTTCAAAAGTTAAATCAAAGTATTGTCCTCCAGCCAAACCTGATGATCCAGAATATGCTGATAAAGTAGAAATTAATTCATTTTTTACTTTTGAAGAAAGATTTAGGTTTTTGCTAGACAAAATTTCAAAAGCTAAAGTTAATAAAGAGTTTCCAGCCAAAATTGCAGTAAATTCATTAAATTTTTTATGAGTAGTGAGCTTTCCTCTTCTCATGTCGTCATTGTCCATAGCTGGTAAATCGTCATGTATTAAAGAGTATGAATGAATACACTCGACTGCCGCCGCAATAGGAATTAATTTTTTATAACTTATATCAAAAATCTTACCTGTGTTAACTATAATAGCTGATCTAAATCGCTTGCCTCCAGAAAAAATACTATACTTCATCGAAGCGTTTAAATATTTTTTATTTTTTTTCAAAAAATTTTTTTTTAAAAAAATGTTTGTGTCTTTTGCCATTACATCTAATTTATCTGAAAAATTACGCATTTTGCTGTCTTAATCTTTGTTTAAGGAATCTGTTTTATTTTTATGTTTAAAATCTTTAATTTCACTTAACTTTTCTTTAAATTTATCCTTAATATGACTGTTTAATTGAATCATTCTATTATATTTATCAACTGAATCTTCAAGGTTAATATCTTTGTTTTCTAAGCTTATAATAATTTCTTTTATCTCATTTTGAGCTTCTTTTATTGACTTTGATTTTATATCAGCTGGAATGTTTTTTGATTTCATAATATATCCATATATTAATTAATTTATGAAAAATATCTATTTAAATATATATAAGGCTAATTTTACTAACTTAAAAAAAGCAAAAAAACACATAGAAAATAATAATGTAATTGGCCTACCAACAGAGACTGTTTATGGCCTGGCGGGAAATGCTTATTCAAACAAAGCTGTAAAAAAAATATTTAATTTAAAAAAAAGACCATCTTTTAATCCTCTTATAGTTCATTTTAGAAATTTAAATCACTTAAAAAAGGATGTGGTTTGTAATGAAAATTTTATAAAACTTTATAACGCTTTTTGTCCAGGGCCTATTACCTTTATATTAAATAAAAAATCTAAATCAAAAATTTCCAAAACTGTTACTGCGGGCAAAAATACTATAGCTGTTAGAATTCCTAAGCATAAAGTTGCAAGAAATTTACTGAAAATATTAGACGTTCCTCTAGCTGCACCAAGTGCAAATATTGCATCTAAACTGAGTCCAACTTGTGCTAATGATGTGGTAGATGAGTTTGGTGACAAAGTTAAATTTATAATTGATGGTGGAAGATCTGAAATTGGTCTAGAATCTACAATTATTGATTTAACCCACAAGCCAGAAATTTTAAGACCAGGAGCAATTATTGTTGAAAAAATTAGTAAAATTTTAAAAATAAAAGTTGGTATAAGCAAAAACTCAAAGTCTATTAAAAGTCCAGGTCAATTAAAATTACATTACAGTCCTGGCATACCTGTTTTTATGAACCAAATAAGATCAAAAAAAAGTGGGGCATTTATTACCATAGGTAAAAATTATAAAAGTGCTAAAAACTGTTTTAACTTAAGTAAGAAAAATAACTTAAATGAGGCAGCAAATAACCTATATAAAATTATGAGAAAAGTTAAAAAAAAAAAATATAAATCAATAGCTGTTTGTAAAATACCTAACAAAGGAATAGGTAAGGCTATCAATGATAGAATTAAAAAAGCATCAAATAAATGAATGAAACAGCGATTCAAATTAATAATTTAAGCAAAAAGTATAAAAATACCTTAGTTGTTAAAAATATTAGTTTTAAAATTAATAAAGGCACAATAATTGGTCTTCTAGGGCCAAATGGTTGTGGCAAATCTACTACTATAGGTATGATGCTTGGTTTAATAAAACCTACTTCAGGTGAGGTTATTATAAATAATAAAAACATTGAAACTAATAGAACTGATTTATTACAAAAGATAAATTTTATTTCTCCCTACATTGAACTACCAAAAAAATTAACTATTGAAGAAAATCTTAAAGTATACGGAAGAATGTATGGTGTAAAAAATTTAAAAGATAAAATTATTGAATTAACAGAAAAATTAAACTTAACTGAATTTAAAAAAAGAAAAACAGGAGAACTATCTTCCGGTCAAAAAAATAGAGTTTCTCTTGCTAAAGCATTAATTAATGATCCAGAAATACTTCTTTTAGACGAACCAACCGCTAGCCTTGATCCTGATGTAGGTGATTATGTTAGAGGTATCATTGAAAAATTTTCATCTAATAATAATAAAACTATTCTAATAGCTTCACATAATATGAATGAAGTTGAAAGATTATGTGACGAGGTTATGATGATGAAAAATGGTGAAATAATTGATAAAGGAAAGAGTTCAGATTTAATTACCAAGCATGGTAGAAAAAACTTAGAAGAAGTTTTTTTAAAAATAGTTAGAGAAAAAAAATGAAATTTTATAGAATTTATGCTTTATATCTTCGTCATTTTTATTTAATAAAAAGTTCTTTTCCAAGATGGTTAGACTTAATTTATTGGCCTACTATACAAATAATACTTTGGGGCTTTATTTCAAAATTTTTTACTATGCATAGTGATTTTTATAACCATACTGCTGGTATAATTTTAAGTGCGGCAATTCTTTATGACTTTTTGTTCCGCTCCAGTATAAGCTTCAACATGTTATTCCTTGAAGAAATCTGGAGCAGAAACTTTACAAACTTGTTTATTGCTCCACTTAAAGTTAGTGAAATTATAACAGCTCTAACTGCAACAGCTTTAATAAGAACCTTAATTGGTATAGTTCCAGCAGTTCTACTAGCCTCTCCTTTTTTTGGCGTTTCTTTATTCGATTTAGGTTTTCCATTAATATTACTTTTATTAAGTCTTTATGCTTTTGGAATAACGCTAGGTCTCTTTGTGGTTTCGGGTTTGCTTAGGTATGGTCCAGCTTTTGAAAATGTTGCATGGTCTTCATTGTTTCTTCTAGCTCCACTTGGATGCATTTACTATCCTTTGTCTATATTACCAGATAGTTTACAAATTTTAGCTAAAGCTTTACCTTTAGTTTATATTTTTGAAGAAGTTAGATCTATTTTAGTAAATAATGTAGTAAATTATTCCAATATCATGACAGCTTTAATTTTAAATTTTATTTACTTTTTATTATCAATTTTTGTTTTTTACTCAGCTTTTCATGAAGCTAGAGAAAGAGGAACATTAATTAATGTTGGGGAATAAAGCAAAATGAAAATATATGACTGTGTTCAATTTTTCAATGAAGAAAATGTTTTAGATTTACGTTTGAATATTCTAAATGAATTTGTAGATTTTTTTGTTATTGTCGAGTCTACAACAGATCACCAGGGAAATGAAAAAAAACTTTATTTTGATATCGGAAAATTTAAAAAATTTGAAAAAAAAATTATTTATATAGCTGTTGAAGATACTGCTGCTATTATTAAAAAATCACACATAGGACAAAATTCTTTAGTAGAAAGACATCAAAGAAATTCTATTTTAAAAGGTTTAAATAATTGTGATGACGATGATCTGGTTATTATATCAGATGTAGATGAAATACCTGATTTAAACAAACTCAATCTTTTTGATAAAAAAAATTATGCAGTGTTTTCTCAAAAAAAATTTGACTATAAATTAAATTTATTGAATGAAACTGAAGGTGATTGGCATGGGTCTAAGATATGTTTAAAAAAGAAACTAAAATCTCCACAATGGCTTAGGGGCTTAAAATTTAAAAAATATCCTTTTTGGAGATTCGATAAAATAAAAAATATTCAAATTATAAAAGATGGCGGTTGGCATTTTTCATACTTACAAAGTCCTGATAAAATAATTAAAAAAATTACCTCTTTTTCACATGGCGAGAGAAATAAACCAGAATTTGTGAATATACAAAATATTGAAGAAAAAATTAGAAATCAACAAAATATTTTTAATTTAGGGTTTTCCTACAAAAAAGTTAATTTGGACAATACTTTCCCAAAATATATAATTGATAATAGAGACAAGTTTAAAGAGTGGATAATTTAATGATTAATTATGATCAAATAATATCAAAAAAATTTCTAAGTATAAATGAAATTGCAGAAAAAGAAAAAGCAAATTATATAAATGCAAAACCTTTTCCAAGCATTGAGTTTAATAATTTTTTTAATAATGAATTTTTAAATAAAGTTCTTGAAGAGTTTCCTGATTTATCAAAACTAAATGAATCTCAAAATTACAGTGGAAAAAATGAAATAAAATTATCAAATAAAAATTATGAAAAATTTACTTCTACTATAAAATCCTTTATTGATTTTTTAAATTCAGACACTTTCTTAATTTTTTTGCAAACCTTAACATCTATAAAAGAAAGACTACAACCTGATCCTCATCTAGAAGGTGGGGGCTTACATGAGATAAAAAGTGGTGGAGTTTTAAAAGTGCACACTGATTTTAATCGACATCCATTTTTAAATTTAGACAGAAGAGTAAATGTTCTTATTTATTTAAATAAAAACTGGAAAGATTCTTATGGAGGACATCTAGAACTGTGGAATAATAATATGTCTAAATGTGAAAAAAAAATTTCTCCTTCCTTTAATAAAATTGTAATTTTTTCAACAACTGATTTTAGTAATCATGGTCATCCAAATCTTTTAAATTGTCCAAGTCATATGTCTAGAAAATCTATAGCTCTTTATTACTTTTCTAATGGACGACCGAAAAATGAAATATTTAATAAACATTTAAAAAATAGAACCAATTTTAAAAGCAGGCTAGGTATTAAAAATGATGCTGATAAAAAAAAAGAATATTTTAAAAATTTTATAAGAAAATTTAAAATCTATAATTTAATGAAAAATTTTGAAAAAAAATATATTAGAAAAAGTAAAAAAAATAAGTAGTTTTTGGTGCGCCCGGAAGGACTTGAACCCTCAACCTTCTGGTCCGAAGCCAGACGCTCTATCCAATTGAGCTACGAGCGCTTAAGTATGCTTATTTATAGTATATAATAAAATTAATGAAAAAGGATACATTAAATATAATCGTGCCATCTAAATTTGATGGATATAGAATAGACAGATTTTTACAAGATCAAATAAAAGAGTTTAGCAGAACTGGACTTCAAAGATTAATACATAGTGGAGAAATAAAAGTAAATAATATCATTATTAGTAACCAGTCTAAAAAAATAAAAAAAAATGACCAAATAAAAATTAATTTTCCTAAGCCTAAAGAAACTTCAATTAAGCCAAACAAATTATATTTAGATATTTTATATGAAGATAAAGATTTCATTATTATCAACAAATCTCCAGGAGTTGTCGTTCACCCTGGTGCAGGAAATTATGAAAAAACTATTGTTAACGGACTTTTATACAAATATAAAAAAAATTTATCAAGCGTAGGAGGAAAACTAAGACCTGGAATAGTTCATAGAATTGATAAGGATACAAGTGGAGTAATCGTTGTTGCCAAAAATGATAGCTCACATATTAATTTATCAAAACAATTTAGCGACCATACAATCAAAAGAGTTTATGAAGCATTAGTTTGGGGCTCGCTAAAACCCCAAAGCGGAAAAATCAACGAAAGGATAGCAAGAAGTATTAAAAACAGACAATTAATGTCTGTAAGAAAAGAAAAAGGGAAAGTTGCAATCACTAATTACAAAACAACAAAAATTTTTCAAAATACAAATCTTCCAAAAATTAGCTTAATTGAATGTCGGCTAGAAACAGGAAGAACTCATCAAATAAGAGTTCATATGAATTTTAAGGGAAATCCTATTTTAGGCGATAAATCCTATGGTAAATCAAAAAAAATTTTTAAAAATATTAATCAAGATTTAGAAAAAAAAATTAATAACTTTAAGAGGCAAGCTCTTCATGCAAAAAGTTTAGGTTTTATTCACCCTAGAACAAAAAAAGAGGTTTTTTTTGAAGCAAAAAGACCTAAAGATTTAGATTTATTAATTAAAAGTCTTGAAAAATCTACTCTTTAGCTACAGCTACCTTGTATTTGCCTTAATTTAATATTACATAAGCAGAAGAATTATGACGACCAAAACTATATACGCAAAACTACCATCTACAAGTTTAGATGGAAATTTAACACGTTATCTTACTCAAATTAAGAAATTTCCAATTCTTGATGCAAAAGAAGAATATATGTTAGCAAAAAGCTGGAAAGAAAGAGGAGATTTAAAATCTGCAGAAAAATTAGTGACAAGTCATTTAAGATTAGTAGCCAAAGTTGCTATGGGATATAGAGGTTATGGTTTGCCTGTCAATGAAATGGTTTCTGAAGGTAACATTGGATTAATGCAAGCAGTAAAAAAATTTGAACCTGAAAAAGGTTTTAGATTAGCTACTTATGCAATGTGGTGGATTAAAGCTTCAATTCAAGAATATGTACTAAGATCTTGGAGTTTAGTAAAAATGGGAACTACTACAGCTCAAAAAAAACTTTTCTTTAATTTAAAAAAAATCAAAAACCAATTAGCTTCAAATAATTTTGGAGATTTAAAACAAGAGCATGTTGAGGAAATTTCAAAAAGATTAAATGTTAAAAAAGAAGAAGTAATTTCGATGAATAGAAGATTGCTTGGAAAAGAAAAATCTTTAAACGATCCAATAAAAAACGAAGATGGAGCAGAATGGCAAGACTGGTTAGTAGATGATAAAATTGATCAAGAGCTAAAACTATCCCAGCAGCAAGAGCTTAGTGAGAGAAAAAAATTAATGAGCGATACATTTCATGTTTTAAATGCTAGGGAAAAACAAATATTAACTGCCCGAAGACTATCTGATGATATTACTACTTTAGAAAATCTAAGCAAAAAATACAAAATTAGTAGAGAAAGAGTTAGGCAAATTGAAAATAAAGCTTTTGAAAAATTACAAAAAGCAATGCTTAGTATTACAAAATCAAATAATTTACTTCCTCAAAATTAATTTATTTTCTAAAAGGATTTTCTAAGAGAATTGTATCTTCTCTTTTTGGACTAGTCGAAACACTAGATATTTTTACACCACAATAATCGCTAATAAATTTGATATATTTTTTTGCATTTTGGGGAAGATCTTTCCATTTTTTTATGCCACTTGTGTTGTGTAGCCATCCATTAAATTTCTTATATATTGGTTTAACTTTAATTTGATCTTGTAAAGAACTAGGAAAATAATCAATTTTTTTTCCATTAAGTTTATAAGCTACACAAACATTTATATCTCTAAGCTCATCTAAGACATCAATTTTAGTCAGAGCAATTCCTTTTGTTCCTGATATTATGCAAGATTGTTTAACTAACACTGCATCAAACCATCCACATCGTCTTTTTCTGTTAGTAACGGTGCCAAATTCTTTACCTTTCTTTCCAATTTTATTTCCTACTTCGTTTTTTAATTCTGTCGGAAAAGGCCCTTCTCCTACTCTCGTTGTGTATGCTTTAACAATACTTAAAATATAACCAATTGTATCAGGGCCACATCCTGATCCAGCTGAGGCTGCTCCAGCAACAGTATTTGAGGATGTTACAAACGGATATGTTCCATGATCTATATCAAGGAGCATTCCTTGTGCTCCTTCAAATACGATTATTTTCTTTTTCTTCTTAAATTCATTAATTTTTTTCCAAACAGGTTTTGAATATTTTAATATTTTAGAAGAAATTTTATTTAATTCTTTCAGTAATTTTTTTTTGTTCACTAATTTTTGGTTTAACCCTTTTCTTATAGAATTATGGTGGAATAAAATCATATCAATTTTTTTTGATAAGTTTTTTTTATTAGCAAGGTCCATTAAACGAATTCCTCTTCGACCAACTTTATCTTCATACGCTGATCCAATACCTCTTCTTGTAGTTCCTATTTTATCTGTATTCTTTGCATCTTCCCTAATTCTGTCTAGCTCTCTGTGTAGTGGTAAAATTAATGTTGCATTTTCAGCAATATATAAGTTTTTATTTGTAATTTTTATTCCTAGTTTTTCTATTTGATTAATTTCATCTAAAAGAGCCCAAGGGTCAATAACTACACCGTTGCCAATTATTGAAACTTTATTTTTTCTTACTATCCCTGAGGGTAATAACTTTAGTTTGTATGTAATACCATCCACAACAAGAGTGTGACCTGCATTATGACCACCTTGAAATCTCACTATCACGTCAGCTTTTTTGGAAAGCCAATCTACAATCTTACCTTTTCCTTCATCGCCCCATTGTGCTCCAACTACAGTAACATTAGACATTAGTGTCCCTTAAATTAAATGAGACTAAATGATTTAGTGGACCAAAGCCTTTTCCATAACCTGGCGCATTTAAAATTGCTTTATCTACATACTTAAGAGAAATCTTGCAAGATTTAAATATACTTTGTTTTTGAGACAAGCACGTAGCCAAAGCAGATGAAAGTGTACACCCAGTCCCATGAGTATGTCTTGTTTTAATTTTTCTTTTTGGAAAAATTTTTATTTCTTTTTTTGAAACTAAAATATCAAAAATCATTTTATTTTTTAGATGACCTCCTTTTAATAATACACTTTTTGCACCCATGTTTATGATTTTTTTTGCCGCTTTTATCATATCTTCTTTATTCACAATAGAATATCCTGTTAATACTTCTGCTTCGGGAATATTAGGTGTAACCACATCACACAATGGTAAAAGTAGTTTTTTTAAATATTTAATTGAATTAATATTAACTAATTTAGCACCTCCTTTTGCAATCATCACAGGATCAAGAACAATATTCTTTAACTTATATTTTTTTAAATTTTTATGAACACATTTTATTATATTAATATTATGTAGCATTCCAATTTTGACAGCATTGGCACTAATGTCATCTAAAATCATTGTTATTTGTGTTTGAAGATTTTTTGCAGGAATTGATATTATGTCTTTTACACCTTTTGTATTTTGAGAAGTTACTGCAGTAACTGCTGTCATTGCATAACTACCAAGAGCTGTAACAGTTTTTATATCCGCCTGTATACCAGCTCCCCCCGATGAGTCTGAGCCAGCAATTATTAGTACTTTTGATTTAGGTTTCACTTATTTATTGAACTCTTAATTATTTTAATACATTTTAAAATTAAACTTTTATCATAAGACTCTGCCATAATTCTTATTTTGGGTTCTGTTCCTGATTTTCTAATCAATAATCTTCCATTGCTACTCATAATTTTTTTGGCTTTTTTTATTGCAACTTTGCATTTAGGTAAGTTGACAATATTTTTATCTTTAACTATTATGCTTTCTAATATTTGAGGCAAAGGTTTAAAAATATTTAATAATTTACTAGCTTTTTTTCCTTTTCTTAAGGAAAACAAAACTTCAAGAGCCACCATAAGTCCATCCCCAGTTGTAGCAAATTTTCCTAAAATTATATGGCCAGATTGTTCACCTCCTAAATTAAAATTTAATTTTTTCATTTTTTCTTTTACATACCTATCTCCAACGTTAGATCTAAAAAATTTAATTTTTTCTTTTTTTAAAAATTTTTCTAAACCGTAGTTTGACATAAGTGTTCCAATTACGCCTCCTTTCAAAAGTTTTTTATAATTCCATCTTCGAGCAAGCATAGCAATAATTTGATCTCCATCTATAATTTTACTTTTTTCATCACACATGATAATTCTGTCAGCATCCCCGTCAAATGAAATACCAACATGTGCTTTAAATTTTTTTACAGCAGATTGAATTTTATATGGATAAGTAGATCCACATTTATGATTAATGTTAAAACCGTTTGGTTTTATTCCAATTGATAGAACTTTTGCCCCAAGACTTTTGAGCAATTTAGGTGCCGAAATATAACCTGCTCCATTACCGCAGTCTAAAACTATTTTAGTTCCTTTTAAGTGAAAATTATTGGGAAAATTTTTTTTTATTATTTTAATATATTTGTCATTACCATCCTCAAGTCTTTTAACTCTACCTAATAATTTAGGGTCAGTAAGTTGTTTTTTATTTTTTTCATCTATTAACTTTTCAATTTTCTTTTCTATTTTGTCAGACAGCTTCATTCCATCTGGCCCAAACAATTTAAGACCATTGTCGTAATAAGGATTATGAGATGCTGTGATCATTATCCCCATGTTAGCTTTCATTGATTTTGTTAACATTGCTAATCCGTTAGTAGGTAAAGGACCTAGAGTAAATATATGCATCCCCCCCGAGGCCAAACCTGAAACTAAAGCTGGTTCTAAAGTATATCCTGACAATCTTGTGTCTTTAGCAATAATTGCAATCTGTTTTGTTTTCTTTAAATTTTTAAAATAAGTGGCCGCAGCTAAACCAAACTTAAAAAATTTTTCTCCAGTAATATTACCCTGGTTTACGGTACCTCTTATACCATCTGTACCAAAATATTTTTTTTTCATTTAGTTAATTTGTATTCAATATTTTTTTAAAAACTAATATACCTTGATTAATTTCTTTAACATTATGCACTCTGAATAGCTGAACTCCTTGAGAAAGTCCATACAGCACTGATGCTAATGTTCCTCCAATTCTATCTGGTGTATCAAATTTTGTTACTATATGTTTTATAAATTTTTTTCTAGAAGTTCCTATCAATATTGGGCACCCCAAACTATGAAGAACTGAAATTTTTGATAAAATTCTCAAGTTATGTTTTAAATTTTTTCCAAATCCTATTCCTGGATCTAATAATATTGACTCTTTTGCATATTTTCTTTTAATAGAAAAGTTAATTTTTTCCTCAAAAAAATCATAAATATCTAATATAGCATCCATGTACTTTGGGTTTTTTTGCATTGTGTCGGGAGTTCCTTGCATGTGATGTAAAACAAATGGAATTTTTTTTGATTTTATTATATGAAAAGAATTTTTATCAAATTTTAAACCAGATACATCATTAATAATACTAATTCCACATTCTATTCCTTTTTTCATCACATATGATTTTCTGGTATCTAAAGACAAAGTTATGTTTGGAAATTTTTTTTTTATTTTAATAATAACATTTTGTATTCTTTTCCACTCTTCTTTTTCATCAATAAGTTTTGAGCCAGGTCTAGTTGATTCTCCTCCTATATCAATAATTTTTGCTCCACTCTTAATCATTAATTTTGCATGATGAAATGCTTTTTCTTCATTAAAGAAAGAGCCACCATCCGAAAAACTATCTGGAGTTATATTTAATACTCCCATTATTTGAGGATTATTAAATTTGACCCTGCTAATTTTTTTCCTTTTAGATGTTATATTTTTTAGATCTTTATTTATTTTATTTTTTACTATTTGAGATAAATTTTTTATTTTAGAAATTGAATAAATGCGACTTTGAGTTAAATTTTTCTTCTTTCTTTTAAAAATCTCAACCTTGTCAAAAGCAATGCTACTATTTCCTGCTAAAATTAATGCTTTTTTATTTTTGATAAGATTTTTTGCATAATTGCCATAATAAAAATTACACGGTCTTGTGTAATATTTAAACATTTAAAATTATACAGCTGGCTTTGGCTTTAAGCCCAGAGATCCTAGTGATGAAGACTCTTCTTTATCTTTAATGCTTTCATCTTTTTGGCGATCTGGTTGTGTATTTTTAAAAATTAAACCTTTTATTTCTTCTCCACTTAACGTTTCATATAATAGCAAAGCTTTGGCTAATTTATGTAAATCGTCTATCTTTTCTGTAAGAATTTTTTTTGCTCTTTCATAACCCGCGTCCACAATTTTTTTAACTTCTTCATCAACTTTTCTTGATGTTTCTTCAGACATATGCGTTTGCCTAGCTATTTGCCTGCCCAGAAAAACTTCATCTTCATTATCACCGTAAGATAAAGGTCCAAGCTGATTACTCATACCAAATTTAGTAACCATATCTTTTGCTAGTTTTGTTGCCATCGATATATCAGAAGATGCTCCAGATGTGACTTTATCATGGCCAAAAATAATTTCTTCAGCAACTCTTCCACCCATAGCCTTTGATATATTCGCCTCCATGTATTCTCTAGTATGAGAATATTTATCTCTTTCAGGTAAAGTCCAGACTACACCCAAAGCTCTTCCTCTTGGTATTATTGTAGCTTTATGTATAGGGTCAGATGCTTTTTCATTTAAGGCAACAATTGCATGTCCGCCCTCATGATATGCTGTTAATTTTTTATCATCTTCTGTCATGACCATTGATCTTCTTTCTGCTCCCATCATTACCTTATCTTTAGCTTCTTCAATATCAGACATTGTAACAATTCTTTTATTTTTTCTAGCAGCCAATAATGCAGATTCATTACATAAATTTGCTAAGTCGGCCCCAGAAAACCCTGGTGTACCTCTAGCAATTGTTCTTAATTTAACGTCAGGTCCTGTTGTAATTTTTTTAATATGAACTTTTAAAATTGCTTCTCTTCCAATTATATCTGGATTAGACACTACAACCTGTCTATCAAATCTACCTGGTCTTAATAATGCTGGATCCAAAACGTCAGGTCTATTGGTTGCAGCAATTATTATAACCCCTTCATTGGTTTCAAAACCATCCATTTCAACAAGTAGCTGGTTTAACGTTTGCTCTCTTTCATCGTTTCCTCCACCAAGTCCCGCGCCTCTGCTTCTTCCAACGGCATCAATTTCATCTATAAATATTATACAAGGAGCATTTTTTTTTCCCTGTTCCATCATGTCTCTTACTCTAGAGGCTCCAACACCCACAAACATTTCAACAAAGTCTGAGCCAGATATTGTAAAAAAAGGAACGCTTGCTTCTCCAGCAATTGCTCTAGCTAATAAAGTTTTACCAGTGCCAGGAGGTCCTATTAAAAGAGCACCTTTAGGAATTTTTCCTCCTAATCTTCTAAATTTTCTTGGATCTTTTAAAAATTCAACAATTTCTTCAAGTTCTTCTTTAGCTTCATCAATTCCAGCCACATCATTAAAAGTAATTTGTCCACGTGTCTCTGATAAAAGTTTTGCTTTTGATTTTCCAAAACCCATCGCGCCACCTTTGCCGCCTTGCATTTGTCGCATGAAAAAAATCCATACTCCAATAAGCAACAGCATTGGAAACCAAGATAAAAGAACTCCTAACAAAGAAGGCATTTTGTCATCTATAGGCACGGCTGTAATATTTACACCTTTTGATGTTAATCTTTCAACAAGATTTGGATCGTAAGGGGCATAAGTATTAAATGTTGTGCCATCAGATAAAATTCCTCTGATTTCATTACCTTGAATTTCAACTTGAATCACTCTTCCTTCTTCAACATTTTTTAAGAAATTTGAAAATGGTACCTTTTCTATGGTTACCGTTTTTTGTGGATTTTGAAATAATTGAAATAGCCCTACTGTTAGTAAAACTATTACTCCCCACATCATTAAATTTTTTAAATTCATACTATTAAGATAAGCATTATTTTTAACTAAACAAGTGGCATTTAATCATCGTATTTAAATAAAAATACTTATTTTTCAGCATGTATGGGCATTTTATTAATTTTTGACTCTTTAAATATTATAATTACCCCTTCTTTTTTTTCAATAACACATCCTCCGAGAGTTGATTTATTAAATTGTTTTTTTTTTAATCTATTTAATAAATTTACAACTTTTTTAGATCTTGGTGGATAATAAGTTCCTGCGATTAAAGACAAAATGCCAGAAAAAGATTTAAAAATAATTTCATCTGCCTCTTCTAAAAAAATCTTTCTGTTTATTAAACATTTGTTATTTGAAATAAAATTAACATGTTTATATAAAGCTTTATTTTTATAATAGTTAAGGGCTTCCTCTGCTGATAAAAGGTTATTTATAGTTTTAATAATTTTGCTTGTATCGAGACCTTCTTTTTTCATTATGTCTCTATATTTTCTAATTCTCACTCTTAAATATTTATCATTTTTATTAGATGGATCTTCAATGTAAGTTTTAAAATAGTTTAGCGTTACATATTTAAGTTCTTCTTTTTTAAAACCTAATAAAGGTCTAACAATTTTAAGATTTTGATTATAATTAACTGTTTCTGACATTGATGAAAGACCAGCTAAACCACTTCCTCTAGAAAGTCTTATAAAAAAGTTTTCAATTTGATCATCTAGATGATGTGCTGTAAGTAAATATTTTATGTTTTTTTCATGACAAAAATTGGATATTAAGGAATACCTAATATTTCTTGCACTGCTTTGAATGTTACTTTTTGGAATTTTTCCTTGCCAATTTAAAATGTTACTTTTTATATTTTTTTTTTTTAATAATTTGCTAACTGTACTTGCTTCTATTTTTGATTCTTTTCTAAGTTTATGATCTACAATTAAAAAATATACTTTATTTTTAAATTCATCTGAATAAATTTTACTAAAATAAGCTAAGCTTAAGCTATCTGATCCACCAGAAACAGCTACAGCAAATTTTTCTTCTTTAATATTTTTTAAAATTATTGATTTAAAATTTGAATAAATTTTTTTAATTTTTATACTTTTAGAAGTATTTTTTTTTTCAACTTTTTTTATCACAATTAAATTTTTTCTTTTCGTATTCTGCTTTTTGGATAACAGATTGATTTGCTTTTGGATATTGAACTTTAACACCTAAAATCATCGAACATCCTTGGTCTTTTTCTCCTATTTGAACAAGCATAACTCCTAATTTAAGTAAGTTCACTGGAGCCTTGCTACTTTTAGGATATTTTTGGTAACCATCCAAGTATGCTGAAGCTGCATCTTGATAAAGTTGTCTTATTCTAAAAGTTTCTCCATACCAATATTGTGCATTACCGGCTAAAGCATGTTTAGAATTAATTTCTACAAATTCTCGTAATGCAAATTCCGCTGTTTCGTAATCACCTACTTTTAAAAAACTTGTAGCAAATTCATATTGTTCTTCTGGTGACGCATTTGGCAATAATTTTTTTGTCCTCTCAGCTGTTTCTGTTATCACAGTGCCTACAGTTTCTATAGATTGCGTTTCTTGAACTTGTTCAGTTGACGAAACGTCAGTTTCAGAAACTAAACCTAACTCTTCTGCCTCCCCACTTCCGGGTAATTTTTTCTTCTTGCTAGTTTTGCTACCACTTTTTAAGCTAACCTTTCCTGTTTCTAAGTCTTGAAATCTAACTTGATTATCTGTTTGTACTTTAGTTATTCTGCTAGATAATTTATCTAACTTAAAATTTACTTCCTCAAATTTATTAGTTAAAATTTTAAATTGCTCTTCTAATTCAGATAATTTAAGTAAATGTTTTGTTAAAATATCATCTTCGCTATCGGAAAGTTTCACGCTAACACCGCTGGCTTTATTTCCTTCGCTATAAACTGCTTTTTCTAATGTTTTAATATCTTGTTGTAAATCTTTTAATATTCGCAAAGTTGATTCTTCTTCTTCAGCATAAGATTTATACGAATTAAAACTTATAAAAATTAATATTAATAAAATTTTGATTGATTGTTTAAATATTTTATCCATAAATTAAATATAACTTTAAAGAAAATAATGGCAAAAAAAAGACCCCCATAATTACTTATGGAGGTCTTTTGATATTCCTTAAATATTAAATTCTTATTTAACCTTAACTGTTACTGATCTTCTGTTTTGAGACCAAGCTAAAGGTGTACTTCCAGAATTTACAGGTCTTTCTTTTCCATAACTTATAACAGATATTCTGCTACCTGAAATTCCATAAGTCATTAAATAATCCTTAACTGCATTTGCTCTTTTTTCGCCAAGAGCTAAGTTATATTCTCTTGTACCTCTTTCGTCAGCATGCCCTTCAACAGTTACTGAAACTTTTTTCTGTTTTCTCATCCAAGCAGCTTGCTTACGTAAAGTGTCTCTTGAAGCAGTTGTTAAAGTTGATTTGTTAGTTGCAAAGAAAACTCTATCCTTTACTCCAGTAGCTAAAAATTCGACTGTGTCTAAACCGGTGTATATATCACCTGACATTTTTCCAGCTTTTTTAGTTTGTGCTGCGCAAGCTGTAAGTGCTACGCTTGCAATTATAACAATTAAAAGTCTTTTTAAATTCATTCTAAAACCCATCTCTTAATACTCCCTATATATTTCTTTTTGATTAATCTTTCTTAATATTCCAAATTAACTTTGATGTTGCAAGTTAAATTTACAACAAAAAGCCTTACTTTGAGAGTAAAGATGACCAAGATGGGTCTGAACCATCTGTTTCGGTCTCAATAAGCCTCTCGTTGTACCCCGTTAAATCTATAGACCACAATTTGGCGCTAAAACCCTTGCCCTCAGAATCAGTTTTTGTCTCTCTATAAAAAATTAATACTCTTCCATTAGGCGACCATGAAGGAGCTTCCTGGTAAAAGTTTTCAGTTAAAAGCCTTTCTCCACTACCATCCGCTCTCATAACTCCTATATAAAATTTACCTTTAAACACTTTTGTAAAAGCAATTAAGTCTCCTCGCGGTGACCAAACAGGTGTCCCATACAAACCTTTACCAAAAGTAATTCTTTTTACATTTGAACCATCACTTCGCATGACGTAAATTTGTTGCAATCCACTTCTGTCAGAATTGAAACATATGAATTTTCCGTCTGGTGAGTACGATGGAGATGTATCAATAGAAGTATGATCAGTAATTTTTTCAACCACTCTTGAATCTAAATCCATTGTATAAATATCTGAATTTCCATCTTTTGCGAAACTCATGATTATTTTCTTACCATCGGGTGAAAACCTTGGTGCAAATGTCATTCCTGGAAAATCCCCAACTGCCTCTTGGATTCCTGTTTCTATATCCAGCAAATACACTCTTGGTAAATTTCTAAAATAAGATAAATAAGTCACTAGTTGATTTGTAGGACTAAATCTTGGCGTCAAAACTAATTCATTTCCTAAAGTTAAATATTTTACGTTTTCTCCATCTTGATCCATAATTGCAAGTTTTTTATATCTTTGAGTTTTTGGGCCAGTTTCCGAAACATAGATAATACGTGTATCAAAATATCCTGCCTCTCCAGTTAATCTCTCGTAAATCTTATCTGAAATTATATGAGCAACTCTTCTCCAGTTATCTGGCGTTGTTGAAAACGCTAAAGCAACTATTTCTTTTGCAGCAACAACATCCCATAATCTAAATTCGGTTCGTAATTTATCTCCTGAAATTGTTGTTTTGCCTGTTACAAGCGCTTGTGCTTTTATTAACTTCCAATCTTCAAATCTTGGTTTGATATGTGCGATATCTGGCTTTTGAACAAAAGATTCTTTTTTTAAAGGATTAAATAAGCCTGATCTTTTTAAATTTATTTCAATTATCTTAGAAATTTCTTCACCAATATTTTTTATTATTTGATCTCCATCTTTAATAGTTTCTGAAGAGGGGTCATTATATAGTGGTGAAACAGCTATTGGTAAAGGATTTAAATTTCCTCTTGTTATATCTACTTCAATTAAAGCATTTGAAGGTGAAATAAAAAGATAAATAAAAAGTATAATTAATTTTTTCATATCAACCTTTTAACATTTCGTTTGCATCAAAATTTAATTGTAAATCTTTCCACCTTTCGTACCCTGTTGGAGGAACTCTTAAAGGTTGGCAAATTCGAACAGCTCTAAGAGCGCTTTCTGCTAAAACTTTATAAAAACTTTGTCCCGGTTTATTCATACGAGCATGATCTAATATTTCAGATCTTAAAACAGTACCATCTGGTTTTAATCTTAGTTTAATTCTTACCAAAAGATTTTCTTGGTATGGTAACCCTAAAGGTAAACTCCAACAACCAAAAATTTGAGCTTTTAATGCATCTTCTTCGCTTAGAGTTAGTCCTGATACAAAAGACGTTTTAACACTGCTTTGTGTTAATTTTTGATTTTTTTTCAAAGTTTCTACAGTTTCTTCTTTGGACTTATCAATAAGAGCTGCTATTTGATTTGGGTCAAAAAGTTCCTTTTTTTCAAACTCAGAGGCTTGCCTTATTTCATCTTTAATTTCTTCTGGATTTTGTTTTTTTTCTATTAATTTTTTCTTATCTTTATCAAGATCTTCAGGTAAAGGAATTCTATCAGGTTTTTCCTTTTTCTTTTCTGTTGGGGGAGCTTGTTCAGAAACTATCCTTTTTTCTTCTTCTTTTTTTTTTAGTTTCTCTAACGTTTTTGCTGCTTTAGCGGCAAATGGAATGCTAGTCGTATCTGTAATTTGAATTAAATCGACAGATAAAATTGGAGGCAAATCAAGTGGTTGTCTTTTCATAAATGGTAAACTTATTGCAGTTAAAATAATCATTGTTATATGAAAAAATACAGAAACAAATACACTTTTGGTCATAACTATTATTTTTTATAAGGCTCAGATATTAAAGCTACCTTAGAAAATCCAGCACCGGAAAGCATTCCCATTACCTCTAACACTCTTCCATAATTAATTGTTTTATCTCCTCGTACATATATTCTAGTATCAGTTCTGTTGTTTGAAATTGCTAAGATTTTTGGAATTATTTTATTAAAAACTACCTGGTGTTCTTGAATAAAAACTTCTCCTTTTGAGTTAATAGATAGTGTTAAGGGCTCTTGATCGTCTGGTAAAGAGTCTGCGGCAGACTCAGGCAAATCCACTTGCACACCGACAGTTAGCAAAGGAGCGGTAACCATAAAAATAATAAGCAGTACGAGCATAACATCAACAAAAGGTGTTACATTAATTTCGCTCATTGGTTCTTTGGATGAACGGTTTAATTGAAAACTCATAAATTTATTTTAAATAATTGATAAAAATCTTTTAGAAAAATTTTCTATTCTTGAACTATATCTTTTGGAATCGCTATTAAATTTATTATAAGCTATTACAGCGGGTATAGCAGCTAATAAGCCTAATGCGGTTGCAAAGAGGGCCTCTGCTATTCCGGGTGCTACGATTGCCAAACTGGTATTTCTTGAAATTGCAATAGATTGAAAAGAATTCATAATTCCCCAAACAGTTCCAAATAAACCTATAAAGGGCGCCGTTGATCCTACTGTTGCAAGGAAAGTAAAATGTTTTTCAATTAATTTTATTTCTCGATCTGCAGAAATTTCAATCACTCTGCTTACTCGAGCAGCTTGAACAGATGATGATTTAGATTTTGTTTTAATTAGTTCAGCCATTGCAGACTGAAAAATATTTGCCACTGGATCTTTGTCTCTATTTGTTAATGAGTTATAAAAACTTTCTGCTGACTTTGATTTCCAGAATTTTTCTTCAAAAGTAGTTGTGCTATTTGTTATTTTTTTAAAAAGTTTATATTTATCAAAAATTAAAGCCCATGAATAAATTGATGCTGAAATTAGAATGATAATTACACTTTTAACTATAAAATCTGCTCTTAAAAAAAGCTGCAACAAAGAAAAATCTGTTGATCCTCCCAAATTAACTACTTGTGTTGCTACTTCTTGTTCCATAAATGCTAATGTGCATCTAAATGTGTCATGAATTTGGCACTAAAATAATTAAATTTCATAAAACTAAACTTATAATGAGATTAAAGTTGAGTATCATTGAAATATAATGCAATTAAAATTGCATCAGCTCTATTTGAGTCTTTTTTTCTGTG
>Ga0114999_10001417_pt1 | contig 33203 bp, 26 predicted proteins | sample ArcticOcean_MG_C_3_FD_89820 | JGI IMG/M metagenome (GOLD analysis project Ga0114999, IMG submission 89820) | Marine microbial communities from western Arctic Ocean - ArcticOcean_MG_CB8_126 | ecosystem: Environmental > Aquatic > Marine > Oceanic | place: Arctic Ocean: Canada Basin | collected...
ATGGGTGATCTCCTGGATTCGGGGACCATGAGGATGCTTTGCCTAAAAGAAAGATCATCGTACTCGACCAGGAGGTCCATATTCGAGGGGAAGTCCCCTCAACTTTCAACTAGCACAAGGCGTGTCAAGTAATTACCTCTATGTTTAGATCTCCCTATTTCTCTTCTCAATCGTCACAAAGTGTTCTTCCAAAGGTGCTTTGGCGCATTCTGACTATAGGTGATAAGTTGTTAATTTTATGTGTGTTAATGATTGTAATAGGTTTTTTTATCGAACGATCTCTTGGGGCTAATCCACGCGGCAACGCCATTGTCGTTGAGCTAGCGGGTCAACGACAGGGTATATATGCCCTAGAAGAGGCGCAGATCTTGCGATTTGACGGACCGCTGGGGGTTAGCGAAGTGGAGATTGGTCAGCAGGCGGTATGGATCCGTAGAGCCCCTTGTGCCAATAAAATTTGTATGAACCAGGGCAAGCTATACCAGCCAAACGATGTAATAGCATGTTTGCCAAACCAGCTTGTGGTACGCATCGTCGGCAGCGAGCGCCATTTTGACGGTATCAGTCGATGAAAGCCTACTCCGCTAGAGATCTAACCCGACTTGGTTTATTGGGCAGTGTCGCTTTGGTATTATTTGTTCTCGAATCTCTGGCGCCCAGGCCGCTGCCTTGGATGAAACTAGGTCTGGGCAATATTGGTGTATTGTTGGCCTTGCTGGTCTATGGTTTTGCCGCAGCCCTATGTATTAGCTTGCTCAAATTGGTAGTGGGCGGTCTGCTCAGCGGTGGTCTGGGTGGGCCTGCTTTCGTGGTGGCGGGTGGCGCCGGATTGGCCAGTGTTGCCATGATGGCTGCGGCGCGATGGATCAGATCCGGCCTATTTAGTCCGGTGGGATTGAGTGTAGTGGGAGCGTTAACACACCAGATAATGCAATTGGTGCTGGCTTATCTATTGTTTATCGACCACGTCAGTCTATTCGCATTTCTACCTTTGGCCCTGATTAATGGTTTGGCCAGTGGGATCTTCATAGGCCTCTTGGTTTATTGGTTGCTGGAAAAGATGCGGGCCAACGGTTGGTTGGCTATGCATTCATGAATGTCGTTAATAATTAAAAATTTGGCATTTTAGTGGTGGCAGGCCGCTCTCTTTTGATTATATTACCACCGAATTAAGAGCGATGTGTCCAGTTTGCAATTGCGGGGTTGTAGTTAATTGTCGATTATTTTACAGATCGCGATTAGTGCATGCTCCATTACAGTATCTCCAATCAGGTGAAGTTTATGTTTAGAGTTAAAATGTTATTGGGCACACTATTGGGGTGCTCATTGGCGTTTAGTCCGGTAGCCGCTGAGGTCGACTTCGCCGAATTGGCGGCCACTGCACCGGTAGAACGCGTACAGCAGACATTGGGCTATTTCTCCAGCTTCGATTCTCGCGTGGCCGGTTATCCCGGGGCGGCAGAAGCAGCGCGCTATATTCAAAAGACGTTCAGGGAGATTGGCCTCAACGATATCACGGTCCATGAATATGATGTTTCTATACCGATGGAGAAAAGTGGTCACCTTCAAGTACTGAACAGTAATATAGATGTGGTATTGTACGGGCTTTGGCCCAATCTGGTAAAAACTTCGACCCTACCCGAAGAGGGGCTCCACGGCAAACTTATTGATGCCGGCGCAGGCGAGTACGACGATCTGGACGGACAGAAGCTTACAGGCGCTATCGTGCTTATGGACTATAACTCTGGCGATGCCTGGCTCAACAGCGCATATCTGGGGGCGGCGGGCGTGGTCTTTATCGAGCCCGATTCGACCATGTACTTGGAAGGGGAGAAGAAGTTCCTCACTATGCCGCTGGATTTTCCTAGATTCTGGGTATCTAAAGAGAACGGCGAAAATCTGCGACGCGCCATTGCTGTCGGCGGTTCGTTAGATGTACATCTAGAATATCGCATGGATTGGGAACGCCAGTCGGCTTGGAATATCCTCGGCACCATCCCCGGGTACGATCCACTGCTCAACGAAGACGTTATCGTTTTAGAGGCCTATTACGACGCCATGTCGGTAGTGCCTGCTTTGGCGCCGGGGGCCGAGCAGGCCGCTAGCATCACGGCTTTGCTCGAACTGGCCCGTTATTTCCGCCACCATCCTCCGGCGCGTACGGTGGTGTTCTTGGCCACATCGGCGCATCATTTGGGATTGCGCGGCGTCGACGATTTTGTCCAGCGTTATCTGCGCAAGGAAGATCCCTTTGTCGAGCACATGCTGGTGCGCCGCGTAGTGGACGCTGCTCTAGCACAGCAATTGATTACCCAGAACGGAGTAACCTATCGCCTGGGCCGCCGAGAATTTTTCGGCAAGGAGGCGTTGGTGCGCGGTGTAGTTGAGTATGAAAGCGACTTGGTGCAGGCCGTGTACGCTGCCGCCTTAAAAGAAGGTGTATTGCCGCAAGAAGGGGGGCAGTTGACGTTGGCCGGCGAGCGTTTCGCTAATGGCGAAGCGCTGCTGCGCGAAGCCCTCGACGACGACGACGTGCGCCAGGCCCTCTACCGGACATGGGTTGACCCCAAAGTTGATTCGCTGAGCGTCAAGCTATTTGTAAGCCTGGATCTGTCGACGCAGACCGACGAATTGGGGGTATGGAACAGCAATACCAGCTTTTACTACAAGCGCTATTTTGCTCCCTTTGGCAAGAACTTTATGCGCTACGCCGACATTATCAGCCGCGAATTGGGCTACGACCAGCGCGATGTCCTGGTCAACGGCATCAGCCCCGAAGGCGGCATGAGTTGGGAGACCTTTGTGCCCGGCGAGATCGCCGTTAATAGTGAGTTGGTGTTGCCAGCCGGTACGCCCGCCTTGGCTTTTGTGACGGTCAATGATGCGCGTTTTCTGGTCGATTCGCCGTTGGACAAGTCTAGTGAAGTCAACTACGAGAATTTGGCCCGCCAGGTCCGCGCTTTGGCCGGTATGTTCCACATGGCTTTCGAGGATCCGGAACTTTTCCCAGATTTCAAGATGCGCCTCAAGGATACCTTGCGTTCGCTACGTGCGCAGACCATGATTTTTCCGCGCCGTAGCATCGTGCCCGACCTACCGCGCTCGGACGCTGTGGCCGTGGTGCGCAATGGCAAGAAGAAATCCTATAAAGGCGTGCGCGGCGAGTACTACGAAGTGGTCGACGAAAACGGTTTCTTCTATGTCAACCGCATCCGCGTCAACACGGTGCAAATCGAAGGTTATTATACCGATCCGATCAGCGGCAAAATTACCTATGCACCGGACCGCGGCATCCAGGGGGACAAGCTCTACCCCATGAAGGTCGCTATGGATTGGCGCGATAAGAAGTGGATCACCATTCTCTTCCCCTGCACTGCCTATAATTTCTACGATATCGTCGATCCACGCTATCTAAACAAGCTAAACACTATCAGTGTATTCGACGAGACCGACGGCGCTCCGGTCGAATACGGTTATACCATTGGCGAAGGCCCCTCGGCTTTGGATGAAGCGGTCGGAGTGCTTTTCGCCCGCCCCGGCACCAATATCAAGATGGGGCTGGGCGCCGGTCTGATGGGTTTCCGTTCGCTATTGCTCAATTCGACCAGCACCACCGATGTGGCCGCAGCTGAGGGCATCGGCTACCCGATCGATCAGAGCACGTCATTTGCGCGCACCTCCTATCTGATGGCCAAGGACATGTGGGCTTTGGACGAGGCGCGCATGATTGAGTTGCGGGGTTTTGCCATAGAAAACCACCGGCTCAACAATTTGCACCGTCGTGCCAAGGAGGAACTTGATTTGGCCGACGCGGCCCTGGCGACGCGGCAATGGGGCGAGTTTGTGCGTTATACGCGCGCCGCTATCGGCTTGGAATCGCGTGCTTATCCAGATGTGAAGTCGACCCAGAATGACGTCATCCAGGGCATTATATTTTTTATGGCTCTGGTGCTGCCCTGCGCCTTTTTCACAGAGCGCCTTATTATTAGCGCAGCGACTATTAAGAACCAGATATTAGGCTTTTTTGCCGTGTTTATGGTCATTTGGATTATTCTCTCATTGGTGCACCCGGCTTTCCAACTATCCAATCCCTTCGTCATCCTGCTGGCCTTTATTATTCTGGTCCTGGCCGTGTTAGTGATATCGATTATTTCGGGCAAATTCAACGAGCAGATGAAAAAATTGCGCACTGAGGTCGCGGTGATCCACGATACCGATGTGAGTCGCTCGAGTGCCTCGATTACCGCTTTCCAATTGGGCATTTCCAATATGAAGCGACGCAAGCTGCGCACTATACTCACTTTTATCACCCTGCTGCTGCTGACCTTCACGGTGCTCTCCTTCACGTCGATCCAGACCACCCTGCGCTTTAACCAAATCGAACGCGACAATGAGGGCCTCTACGAGGGGTTGATGATTCGCAGTAAAGCGTGGAACCCGATGGAAGAATCGGTGCTCGAATACGCCATGAGCAACTTTAAGGACGCTGGCGTAGTTGCGCCGCGCAGTTGGTACAGCAATAAGAGCAAAGCCCATATCAAAATGAAACACGGCGATTCGGCCCACAACGCGCTGGCGGTGTTGGGGTTGACGCCACAAGAAAAAGACGTCACCGGCCTAGACCGGGCGCTGGTGGCTGGGCGCTGGTTTCAGCCGGAGGACGAGAAGGCCTGTATCCTGCCCAGCGACATGATCGGTGTCGACAAGCTGGAATTCGACTTAAGCGAGGTAGGCAATACCCACATCCGCGTCTTCGGTGAGCATTTTCTGGTGATCGGTGTCATCGACTCCAAACGCATGAAGGAACTCAGAGACCTCGACGATGAAATTATGACCCCGGCCGATTTCGCCGTTACCGGCGGCCAAGCGGTCCAGGAAGTCGCCGAAGAAGAAAAACGCGAGAAGGAAGGGTTGGCCGACGCCAAGGTAGATATCAAACCCTTCGTGCACTTAGAGCCGGCCAATACCCTCATTATTCCCTATCGGACCTTGCGCAATATCGGTAGCGGCAATCCGCTGCAATCCGTGGCTATTCGCCTCAATGAAGGCGTCGACGAACGCGCTGCCATTGAGGATTTTCTGGCGCGTCTGGCGGTGACCATTTTCGCCGGCATAAAGGAAGCCGGCGACGAGTACGTAAAGGTGTCGATTTACAGCTCGCTGGGTATGACATCCTTTTCGGGGATGGCCAATCTGTTTATTCCCATTCTCATCGCCTCACTCATAGTGCTCAATACCATGATGGGCAGTGTCTACGAGCGCTTCCACGAAATCGGCATCTATTCCTCGGTGGGGCTGGCGCCGGGGCATATCTCCTGGCTCTTCATCGCCGAGTCCTGCGTCTATTCGGTGCTGGGCGTGGTCGCTGGTTATCTGACCGGACAAGTGGTGGCCAAAATGCTGATCGAATTTGAGTTGCTGGCCGGTTTTACACTCAATTACTCGTCGTTATCGGCGGTGACCTCCAGCCTGCTGGTGATGGCTGTGGTCATGCTTTCGTCCATTTATCCAGCGCGCAAAGCCTCGCAGATGGCCGTGCCGGACGTGACGCGCAAGTGGAAGCTGCCGGCGCCCGAAGGCGATCACTGGGACTTTGAATTTCCCTTTACTGTGGCGGGCAATGAAGTCTTGGGTCTGAGTGTATTTCTCATCGGCTACTTCGATTCGTACAGCGAGGAATCTATTGGCACCTTCTATACAGACGGAGCCCGCATGGATAGCCTTGAGGCGGAAAATGGCATGGGCTATACCATTAGTATGAATATCTGGCTGGCGCCTTTTGATCTGGGTGTGAGCCAGCACGTCGTTTTTACCGCCAAACCCGAAGTCGAACACAACATCTACGCCGTTACCCTCAAGATCCAGCGTCTCAGCGGCGAGGATGCTTCGTGGCGGCGGGTCAACCAGCGCTTCATGAACGTCATCCGCAAGCAGTTCCTCATCTGGCGCACGGTCGATGCCGAGGCCAAGGAAGATTATCGGGGGCAGGGGGAGGAACTGTTGGCGGGGACGCGTGAGAAGATAACCGCATAAAAGCAAACAGCAGTCGCGCTTTTAGTGGCTGCAGTTACAAGGGAGGAAGACGTCCAGTGCTCGGACGCAAGAAAGATCAATACAAGGAACTCGAAGAATATAGGAATTTGATGGAGGTGCCCTCGGAGTTCGAAGAGGGTTTCACCGTCAAAACTATTATCGGGGTGCTCTTCGTGTCGTTCATCATGGTGCCAGGCAATATGTACTTGAGCCTGATGATCGGCGGTTCGCTGGGTGCAGCGGCAGAGTGGGTGACTATCATCCTCTTCGCCGAGATCTCCAAGCGTTCGTTCGTTACCCTCAAACGCCAGGAAGTCTACCTGCTGTTTTATGTATCGGCTTCCCTGATCGCGGCTGAGACTGGCGCCTTCGAGGGGTTGCTATACGCCCAGTATCTGGTGCAATCGCCGGCCGCCCAGCAATTCGGCATCGCCGAGTTGATTCCTACCTGGGTGGCGCCTCAGCCCACTTCAGAGGCTGTCATTTCGCGGACTTTCCTACACGAAGACTGGTTCTTGCCCATTGTGTTGATGGTATCGGGCATGATTATCTCGCGCATTTCCTGGTTCACTATGGGCTACACGCTCTTCCGCCTTAACTCGGATTACGAGCGCCTGCCCTTTCCCCTTGCTCCGGTCAACGCCATGGGGGCCACTGCCCTGGCCGAAACGACGCAGGGGGTGGAGTCGTGGCGCTGGCGCGTTTTTTCGGCCGGGGCCATGATTGGCCTAGTCTTCGGCACCATCTATGTAGCCCTGCCGGCCATCACCGGTGCCTTGCTGACCGAGCCGATCCAACTCATTCCCATTCCCTTTGTCGATTTCACTCAGGTGACGGGCAATTTCATTCCTGCTACACCGCTGGGTTTTACGGCGCATATAGGTGTGATCTTTGCCGGTATGATCATCCCTTTCTGGGGTGTGGTTGGCACCTTCATCGGCGTGGTAGCATCGTCTATTGCCAATCCGATTCTCTACCATACAGGCCATTTAACCCTGTGGACGCAGGGCATGGGGTCGATCGATACTTTTTTTATGAACCAGATGGACTTTTGGCTCAGCTTTGGTTTTGGCACGACGCTGGCCATTTCTCTAATTGGTCTATACCAGGTATATGAGAGTGTGCGCGCCAAGAAGGCTGAGCAGCGGGAGGCCGGGCCGCTGGCGGATAAACCGCGCGGGCTGGGACCTGTCCCTCCAGGACGCGGCGACTTTTCCATTTGGGCGGCGCTGGCTCTCTACGCGGGCGCCACCGGCATGCTGATTTTCATCGCCTATTTGCTGCTGCCCGAATTCGCCCAGTTTTTCTGGTTTTTCATTTTCTTTGGCGCCATCTTCACGCCTTTCCAGTCCTTCGTCAATGCCCGCCTAGTGGGTATGGTGGGCCAGACAGTGGAAATCCCCTTTGTGCGGGAAGCGATGATTCTGCTCTCAGGCTATCGGGGTGTGGAGATCTGGTTTGTGCCTTTCCCGCTGGGCAATTACGGCGCTTATACGCAGAAGTTTCGCGAGATCGAATTAACCGGTACCAAGTTTACCAGCATAGTTAAAGCTGAAGTGTTCATGGTGCCCATCATCCTTTTTACCAGCTTCATGTACGGTTCTTATATTTGGAAGCTGGCGCCCATTCCTTCGGCTTCCTACCCTTACGCCCAGAAGATGTGGCGTCTGCGGGCGCTGCAGCAATGTCTATGGTATACCGGCACTATGAAGAGCGAATTGAAGGTGGCCTCCGACTCCGAACGAGCGGATTGGATTCCCTCCAACTTGATCGACGGCGAGCGCTGGTATTGGCGCGTGCGCCTAGTAGATGACGAATGGTTGGATACCGGCGGCCAGTTTGGCAAGGTTGGGGCCTGGACTGAGGTGCGCACCTTCTTTGCGCACTACGGCGAGGGGAAACCCGAAAATATGCGCCCCTCCGTCAAACCGCTGCCCACCTCCGACCCTTCAGGGGTGGAATTGGTCGACAATGTGCCGAAACTGAAGAGCACCAGTCCGGCTACTGAGATCATTATGCGGCAGTCCCGGCCGGTGTTGCGCGCCGAGGCCGAGGCTGCGTTACCGGCCGGGTGGCACTATTATTTTGTGGTCGATGAGGACCCGCTCTTTACCAGTTCGTGGATCCAACGTTCGACAGACGAACCCTGGCTCTTCAAAGCGCTCAAACCTAACGTCATCGCCGCCGGTACGATAATATGTGTGGGTAGCTATATCCTGCTCAATATACTCGGCTTGCCAATATTGTTGATCTTCGGCTTTGTCAAGGCACTGACGATCCTGCCGCATTTCATTGTCACAGAAATTATCGGCGCATTCCTGGCGCGCTATTATTTTTGGAAGAAATACGGCAAGCAGCAGTGGTTGCAATATGCGCCTATTCTGGCGGTGGGTTTCGCCTGCGGTATGGCTTTGATGGGCATGGCAGCCGTATCCATCGCGCTGATCCAGAAGTCCGTGTCGGTACTGCTTTTCTAGATGGCTGAGCAACAGAAGCAGACGGATTGGAGCGACTTCGCCTGGCAGGGGCTTTGCCTGAGTGTCCCCGAAGACTGGAATCTGGGCAAGGTGGATGGCAAGTACGAAAGCGGTTATGCCCGTCTCGACGACGCCGAGATTGTGCGTGCCGAGATCGAGTGGCGCAACGCCAGAGGTAGTCGCGGCGGCGCCCTGCCTCTCACTAAGTTGGTCGATCGCTATCTGGAGAATCTAGAGAAAAAGGCAGAGAAAACGGGAACGGCTTTCTCTGTCAAACGTCGCGCCAAATTCCTCAAAGAAAAGAAGTGGTTGGAGGGCTGCGAGTATGAGACCTTCATCTGGGAGGCCGATTATCGGGCCTATAATCTGGCCTTGGCCACCGACGACGGCCAGCGCATCATACTTTTGCGCGTGCTGGCACATTTTGAAGAAGATATCGAGGATGTGGTCAATGTGGTCTTCTCTTCGCTGCGCAACCAGGCGGACGATGTAGACGCCTATTGGTGCGTCTACGGCATGGGTTTTAAGGTGCCGGCCGCCTATCGCCTAGAGGATCACCAACTCAGGTCGGGGCATATCCAATTGTCGTTTACTGAGGGCAAACACACCTGTCGCGTGCACCGCCTCAGTTTGGCACACATGCTTTTGAAGGGGACTTCCCTGGAGGCTTGGTATCCCGTATTTTTTAAGAAGCAGCTCAAGGATGTAGTTTTTGAGGTCCAGGAGGAGGAGGTGCGCGGGCACAGTGGGCTCAAGATGGTGGGCAAACCCCACAGCCGTTGGCGCCAGTTATTGCGTCCTCTGCCCTGGCTCAATCCGCGTCCGCGCAATTACCTGGACGGAAGGGTCTGGTACTGTGAAGAATCCAATAAGATCTACATCGTCGAGCATCTCTTCCGCAAAAAGGACGAGGTCGGCGATTTGGTGGAGCGCGTAATCGATGGGTATATTTGCCACGCGCAGCAAGACGAAACTGAGCCGCGAAGCCATGCTCGACTCGCGGCCGACCCGCAATGATCTGATTGATTGGGAGACAACGGACGATGGCGACGTGCAGGTCATTATTGCCCGGCAGGACAATTGGAAGATCCGCATGCTTTCCAAAGTGTTCTATATTCCCAAGCAGCGCAAGATTACCCTGGACGAGCTAGGCTCCGAGGTTTGGCAGATGTGCAACGGCTCGACCACGGTTGCCCAGATGATTGAGGGCCTGAGTAACAAATACCAACTCAACCGCAAGGAGGCCGAGGTTTCCTTGCTTACTTATCTCAAGACATTGGGAGAAAAACGTTTCATCGGTTTTGCCTTGGAGCCTAGTGAGAGGGGAAGTGGGCGGGGGGGCGCCAGTGGTAAAAAGTGGGTATAAAAAAAGCGGAGCGCCAAAGGGCTCCGCTTTTTTTCTGTTGAACTGAAACTTCCTTACTGTAGCAAGGACAGCGCCGCCTGCGGTATCGCATTGGCCTGGGCCAACATAGCGGTTGCCGCCTGCGAGAGCACCTGCGCTCGCGTAAAGGCCGACACTTCGGAAGCAATATCAGCGTCGCTGATGGCAGCTTCCGAGCTCTGAATGTTCTCGATCTCGTTCTCTGTAAAGGAGATCGTAAACGAGAGTCGGTTCATCCATGCACCCAGGTCGCCGCGCTGGCTGGAGACCTTAGTGATAGCCTGGTCGATCTGCGTGATCGACGTGCGCGAAGAGGTCAGGGTGGCCACGGAAGTGGTGTTGAGGTTGAGCAAGTTACCACTGGCACGCATATCTTCGATGGTGATCTCGAGACGGTTGTTGATACCATCGTAGGGGCCGACCTGGAACGACCCGCCCGTGCCAGAGTTGACAATGATGGTATCGCCGGCGAGTTCGCCGTCGACAAAGCTACCAGCAGCGTTAGTAACCCCGTCACCGGCCAGGGTGACCTGGATGCCCATGCGGTCGAAATTGGCCACCACCGTGGTGCCGGTGGCCACCGCGCTGCCGTCGAGGATCTGGCCGATGTTGATAGTTTGGGAGACCACACCGTTGCCCAGGGTGACCTCGCTATCGGTCGCTGACGCATCCTCAAATGTATACGTACCAGTCGAGGCGCCGGAGATCTTGACATTGGTGACGCCATTCGTAGCGCTGGCGGTCAGCGCCGTCGAAGCGGTATCGATATTGTTGCCGTAGCCAGTGAGCAGCACCGTATCATTGTAGGTCGTCGTCAGCGAGACGCGGTCGATTTCCTGGGTGATCTGGGAATACTCGGCCTGGATGGATTCGCGGTTCACGTCATTGACTGTACTGGAGGCCGACTGCACCGCCAGTTCGCGCATGCGGATCAGCATGGCGTTGATCTCGTTGAGCGAACCTTCGGCGACCTGCATCAGGTTGCTGCCCTGCTCAGCGTTCAAGACATTCATCTTCAAGCCGCTGATTTCTGCTCGCATACCTTCGCGCACCGACAGGCCAGCAGCGTCGTCCGCCGCCTGGTTGATCCGAAGTCCCGAAGACAAACGCTCCAGGCGTACACTTAAATCACGGTTGTTTTTGTTTAACATTCTGCGCGTATTCATTGCAGAAATGTTGTTGTTTACCCGTAAAGGCATTAGAAACCTCCTTGTTCCTAATTATGCGTGAATCGTCCATGTGCATTAAGTTGGGCCGGTGCGTAAGTCCTTAATTGGGTAAGGCACCTGGCCATAAATCAAAGGCCCGAAGGCCAAGCCCGCTAGACCGGGCAACTAAATCTCTATTCGGAAGGACACCTCCTTTTCCGTCTAGCGCTTGCTAAGCAAGCGCCTCTGCAAACACTGCTCGGATGCTACCCAACATCCAGGCAATGTCGCCGAGATTTCTCGAACCACACTACTTGGTTTAATGTTTTTTGCAATTTTGCTATATTTATAACACCTAGATAGTCAAGAGCGGCAGGGGAGAAAGCCGGCTGGACTATCTGCTGTGATAAGTTATTTATCGAACTATATGGTTTACTGACAAACAACACGGTATCACTTAGTATTCCTACGCATACTATCGACTTGATTTGGGATTTACTTTAGAAAAAATCTCCAAATTAACAAGAAAATATCTTAATAGATAAACTTATTAATAGTATATACTATCATATAGCATTAAATAAAAACTAAGAATTTATAATGCTATAAGGGAGCTAAGTTATTGAATTATCTCGCTAAAATGACTTCCCATCTGTTCAATCCAGCCATGATCGCGCTGGGAGCATTTATCTATTTGGGGTGGCGAGCGGGAGATTGGCTTGCAGGGGGCATTGGCATCGTTATTTATGCCCTGGTGCCGGGTGCCATCTGGACTTATCTCTATAATAGTGGCATTATCACCGAACTTTATCCTGCCGAACGCAACCAGCGCCAAAGTTTGTTATTGTTGGGGGGCGGTTGTTATGCATTGGGTTGTATCGTGCTCTGGATGGTCGATGCAACGCCTCTGGCGTTGGGGGCTGGCTTAGCCTTTTGTGGCAATACTTTGCTTGTCTGGCAGATAAATAAATATTGGAAAATTAGTATTCACGCAGTGGGAGTGAGCGGTGCGTGGGTCATTTTCCTTCTGAGTGAGGGGTTAGATATGTGGCCTTTAGGTTTTGCTCTCCTATTGGTAGCCTGGGCCCGGCTGCATCTAGGCGTGCATACACCGACTCAGGTAGTGGCTGGGAGTGGGTTAGGTGGAGGTATTTCAGCATTGTTAGTTTGTCCATTTGCCCAAGTGGAGTGTTGGTATATTGAGGTCATTCTTTCTTTATATAATATATAAATATAATATAAACAATAATTTAAACAATTAAACAGTATATTAATCAACAAACAGTTATGCCTGAGCAATACAAAGGATATATACAGCGTATTACTTACCACAATCCAGAAAATGGTTATACCATTGCACGTTTGGTGGCTGAGGGCAAACGGGATAGTATTACCGTGGTGGGGGCGATTGCCGCGCTCAAGGAAGGGGAGAGTGTAGAGGTAGAAGGAGAATGGAAAAACCACCCTAAGTATGGAAAACAATTAAAGATAGAAAATTATCAGCAGGTCTACCCGTCGACCTTAGAAGGGGTTGAAAAGTACCTTGGATCGGGGTTGATTAAAGGCGTGGGGGCGGTCTCGGCCAAGCGCATTGTCGCTCACTTTGGCCAGGAGACACTGGAAATTATCGACGAAGACCCCCAGCGCCTCTTGGAAGTGCCCAAATTGGGTAAGAAGCGGGTAGAACTGATCGCCGGCGCCTGGGAGGAGCAGCGCGAGATAAAGGACGTTATGGTGTTTCTCCAATCCCATGGGGTGACTACGGGATACGCCGTCAAAATATTTAAAGAATACGGTCGTCAGGCCATCTCCCAGGTAAAGACCAATCCCTATCGCCTCGAACGCGATATTGTCGGCATCGGTTTCCAAATTGCCGATCGCATCGCCCAAAATATGGGTTTTGCCCTAGACTCGACCGAACGCATCCAGGCCGGTGTGCGTTATTTGCTAAACCAATACGCTGAAGAGGGGCACGTGTACATGCCCCTGATAGAGTTGATGGAAAAGGGCAAGGAGATATTGGGGGTTAATCTAGAGCTCTTTCCCCAGGCGCTGGAGCGTTTGCGCGCCGATGACGGGGTCGTGACCGAAGAGTTGCGTTATTATCTGCCGCCCCTCTACCACGCTGAGATGGGAGTAGCCTCGTCCCTGCGCCGCCTCTTGCGCACCCCGAATGCGATCAAATTGGCGATGCCCGAAAATAAGGGATCGGATTTCGAATTGGCGCAGAACCAGCAAGAGGCCGTAGTGCTGGCTGCCCGCGAGAAGGTAATGGTCTTGACCGGTGGGCCCGGTACTGGAAAAACCACGGTAACCCAGGAGATTTTGCATCTCTTCGAGCACAACAATCTGCGGGTCGTGCTTTGTTCGCCCACGGGGCGGGCGGCCAAACGCTTATCTGAAGCCACTGGGCGTCCAGCCAAAACGATTCACCGCTTGCTCGAATTTGCCCCTTCAGAGGGCGGATTCCGCAAGAATTACGACGAACGGCTGGACGCAGACGCTCTGATCGTCGACGAAGCCTCTATGATCGATACAGTGCTTATGAACGCCTTGGCGCGTGCCTTGCCCGACACGGCGCGCGTCGTTATTGTTGGCGATGTTGACCAATTGCCTTCGGTGGGACCGGGCAATGTACTGCGCGATATCATCGATTCGGATGGGGTGCCGGTGGTGCGGCTCGATCAAATCTTCCGCCAGGCCGAGGCCAGCCAGATCGTGGTCAATGCCCATCGCATCAACCGCGGCGAAATGCCGACACTCGACAATAAGAAATCCAGCGATTTTTTCTTTGTTGAAGAGGGTAATCCCGCAAAAGTCGTAGAACTCATCGAGGATCTGTGCGCTCGCCGTCTGCCCGCCCATGGAGGTTGGGACCCACTGCGCGATATCCAGGTATTGGCGCCCATGTACCGAGGCGAGACAGGTGCGCACAATCTCAATCATAGATTACAGCAGCGCCTCAATGCCCAGGGCAAGGTTCACCGCCAGGGAGAAACGGAGTTTCGCCTGGGTGATAAGGTGATGCAAGTGCGCAACAACTACGATAAAGGGGTATTCAACGGCGATATGGGGTTAGTGGCGGATCTGGACCCGGAGGGGCAAGTGATGTCTGTGCAATTTGATGAGGTGGTCGAATACGATTTTGCCCATCTGGACGAATTGCGCCTGTCCTATGCCATTACCACGCACCGTTCGCAGGGTTCGGAGTTTGCTGCGGTAGTGTTGCCTCTGACCACGCAGCACTATGTGATGTTGCAGCGCAACCTGCTCTACACGGCGGTGACGCGCGCGCGCGAGATGATCGTTGTGGTCGGGACGCGCAAAGCCTTAGAATTGGCCATCGCCAATGATGCCGTGGCACAGCGCTACACGACCTTAAAGCATAGACTGCGCGGTGAGGAAGGGGAGAAGCTAGAAGCGGGAGAGGTCGATTTAGAGCTTTAGTTTTTTAAAGACGCGTTCGGGGATAGAGCGGATGACCAGCATGATGTAGCGCCAAAACCAGGGGGTGTAGAGCACGTTCTTTCTTTTTTCGTAAGCGCGCAGGATGTCTCGTGCCACGCGTTGGGGTGGGGCGACGAGGAAAAGGCCTTCCATCTCCGCGGTCATAGGCGTGTCAACAAAACCGGGTTTGACCGTTAGCACGTGCACTTGGGTGGGTGAAAGGCGGTTGCGCAGTCCCTGGAGGAAAAGGGCGAGGGCGCCTTTGGCCGATCCGTAGAAATAATTGCTCTGTCGACCCCGGTCGCCGGCCACCGAAGCGATGCCGATGATGCCGCAAGGTTGGTCCAGGGTTTGCAGATAATTAGCTAAGTAGCTCAAGATGACGGCGGCGCTGGTGTAGTTGGTGGACATAATGCGTTCCATCTCAGCTGTATTTGACGTGGCTTTTTCTTGATCGCCCAGATAACCGAAGACTAGGACCACGAGCTGGAAATTGCCGCATTGGGCACGCAATTTTTCGGGCAGGGCAGCGTGGGCGTCGGTATCGAGGGCATCAAAGGTGAAGAGGTCGACGCGTTGGCCGCTGCGCAATTGCACGTCGGCGGCAAAAGGTTCAAGCGCGGCCGGTTGGCGCGCGGCCAGAATTAGGTCCCAGCCGCTTTCGGACAATTGCCGTGCGACGGCCTCGGCGATGGCCGATTTGGCTCCGAGTATGAGGGCGCGTTTTGTCATGTGAGGCCGAGTCGGTCCGATTGCAAGGAGCGAAAGTGGTGCTCGGGGTCGTAGGCGCGTTTAATGCGCTTGAATTCGTCTAATCTAGGGTACATAGCTGCGAAATCTTCGTCCTTGAGAATAGCGTCTTTGGCCAAGTAGACGCGGCCTCCAACGCGCAAGACCTGCTGATTTAATTCGTGCAGGAAGGGGATGAGCCAGTCGTGGCGCAGAGGAAAATCGAGGCTCAGCGTGTAACCTGGTATGGGAAAGGAGAGCAAACCTTCCTGCGGCCCAAATGTTTTCAATACGGCCAAAAAAGAGCCGGCGCCGCGGGCGGTGATGCGGCCGAGGAGATCGGACAGCACTTCGACGCCATTGGCAAAGGGCACAGCACACTGATACTGCAAGAAGCCGTGGCGGCCGTAGATGCGGTTCCAATGGCCGATTTTGTCGAGGGGGTAGAAATAGGGGTCGTAGTGTACTGTTGAGTCGGTGCGGCGACGCCATTGGCGGCGGTGGTAGAGGGCATTGAACAGTTTCATGGACCAGGGGGTGAGGGCATATTCAGGAAAGGAGAAGGGGATATTGCGTTGGCGCGAGGAGTGGAGCACGAGCCCGCGGCTTGCTGTTGGATCGGCGAGATGGTTACCTAGCATAACGATGCTGCGACCTAGCTGTTTGCCGCGCGCCAAACAGTCGATCCAAGCTACTGAATAAATGTAGTCCTCCTGAGTTTCGGCGAAGACCTGGCAGGTCTCGCCCAAATTGGCGGTCTTGACCGAGTGTACAGAAATATAGGCCGAACTTATAGGTTTGAGGCGTAGCGCGACGGCGTAGATGAAGCCGGTTAGTCCCATACCCCCTAGCGTTGCTTGGAAGAGTTCGGGGTGTTCAGTGCGCGAGCAGCGTAGGCAAGTACCGTCGGCCACTACGATTTCGAGTTCCTCGACGAAATTGCCTATGGAGCCTTCGGTATGGTGGTTCTTGCCGTGCACATCGGCGGCGATACAACCTCCCAATGTGGTGTATTTGGTACCCGGTGTGACGGGCATAAACCAGCCGTGGGGTAGGATGAAGCGGATGATTTCCGCTAGGGTGATGCCGGCCTGAGCGCGCAGTACTCCCTGCTCGGCGTCAAAATCCAGGAGGTGGCTCATGGCCAGGGTCGAAACGACATGGCTAGCCAGACAGGCGTCGCCATAGCTGCGGCAATTGCCCTGGGCCAGCAGCGGTGCAGAAGTGCGGGCAAAGCCGACCAAATCCTGCAAATAGCGCGCTTTGTCGATCTGTCCTTTAAAGACTGGGTAGAGTCCCCAGCCCGTCATACGCTGTTCTTTCGTCGCCATCAAGTACCTATGGCCAAATTAAGAGATTCTCTTGGACCGTGCAAGGAGCGTTTGCCAGTAGCTCTTCTCTAGCTTGATGATTACTTTATATATACTTATGGTCGCTGCTTCTATTGTTTCTTGCATAGCGGATATCCTCCATGTATATGGATAATTTTAATGTCGAGTGGCTGTTGGTAAGCCTATTGGCCCTGGTTATCGGGCCCATACTGTACCAATTGGCTCACCAACTCAAGTCTATGTTGGCCGCACTCGACGGTTTTGTTTTTGCCACTATTTGTGGTTTGGTCGTTCTGCACCTCATTCCCGATAGTATTGGCCGTGCCGGTTGGTGGGCTCTGGTCTGGGCGTTGGCTGGTTTGCTGGGACCCGGACTGATCGAACGGCGCCTGAAAGGGTTGGCGCAGCAGGCACACGTTGTCGCTTTATTTTTGGCCCTGGTCGGTATCGGCTTGCACGCTTTTATGGACGGGTGGGCGCTGGTCGCGCCGCAGGAGGCCGGTGAGGCGGCGCACCACCACATGTTGCCCATGGCCGTAGTGCTGCACCGCTTGCCGGTCGGATTGACGATCTGGTTCTTGTTGCGGCCACTCTACGGGGTGGGCGTCGCCATAGCGGCACTGGGCCTGATTGTTGTGGCGACGACGGCGGGGTTTGCTTTTAGCGGTGTCCTGGAGATAGAGAGCCGCGGTTGGGGCCTTTTCCAGGCGTTGGTCGCCGGTTCGCTTTTGCACGTGGTTGTCCATCGTTCCTATCCTATCGCTGAACAAGATATCAGCGTCTTGCGCCGCCGTTTTGCCGCTGGTCTGGGCGCAGTAGCGGGTCTGGCGTTTTTGTGGTCGATTACTCTGGATCACGGTTTCGCTCCAACGTTGCGGGTCGCCAGTGAAATTTTTTATACACTGGCGCGGGAGAGTGCGCCGGCTCTACTGTTGGCCTATGTGGCTGCCGGGCTGGTTTACGGTCTGCTGCCCGCAGCCTCAGTTGCCTGGATGAGCCGGGGCGGAAACCTGTCGCAGGCATTCAGGGGGATAGCGTTTGGTTTGCCTATACCTGTCTGTTCCTGCGGGGTCGTGCCTGTTTACCGCAGTCTCGTGCACCAGGGCGTGCCGCTGTCGGCAGCTATGTCGTTTTTAGTCGCCACGCCGGAACTCAGTTTTGACGCAGTGATGATTACACTGCCACTTCTGGGTGGTGAATTTACTGTGGTGCGCATCGTCTGTGTCGTTGTTGTTGCTCTGGCCATGGGTTGGGGCATGGGCAAATTGGCTGGGGTGGCGAAACCAGTTCCCCTATCACAGGGCAGTATACAGGGCGAGGGGACAACGGATTATTGGCCGCGTTTCAAAAAGGGCATGCGCAGTGGTTTGGGCGAAGTGGTCGACTCCACCGCGCCGTGGATTATAGTCGGCCTCGCCATTGCCGCTTTGATGGCTCCCCTGCTCGAAGGTAAGTGGTTGGCGCATATTCCACCTAGCGCAGAAGTGGGTCTCTTCGCTCTTCTAGGCATTCCTACCTATGTGTGTGCTTCGGGTGCTACGCCTCTAGTTGCCGTGCTGGTTTACAAAGGCGTATCGCCTGGAGCGGGGCTGGCATTTTTGCTGACCGGTCCGGCGACTAATATCACGACTTTTGGCGTCTTGAGCGATTTACACGGACGGCGTATTGCCGTGGTGTTTGGTAGCGCCATCATCGGCTTGGCCGTGGGAGCGGGCTGTCTCGTTAATGGCTTTATGCCAGTAATCGAGGTCTCGCCCATTCTAGAAAGTGAGGACGGAGGGTGGTGGAGTCTGCAAGGTATTAGCCTGGCCTTGCTCGCCGGCCTTTTCCTGATTTCCCTGATGCGCCAGGGACCGCGCGCCTTTGTCGGAGAACTGTTTCCTATATACGATCACGACCATGCAGATCACGACCACGAAGACTCCTGTCATGAGGACCATTGCTCCCACTGTTGAGTGCTACCAGTGGCCAGTATCGGGGACCGAAATGCATTTGCGCCCCTTAATTAACGGTGTATATTCTCAGCGGAGGGCCATCGTTTTTCGGCTAAACGGCAGGACCGCGCAGAGCAAGGGACGACATGCCGCCTGAATCGGCTAAATTACTAGTCAAGGTACTGAGCAAAATTCCCATCTTCCAGGGCTTAGTCGCGGCGCAAGTGAAGAAGATCCTTAGTATCTGCGCCCACAAGTCCTTCCAACCAGGGGAAGTGCTGTGCCGCAGCAATACGGAAAGCGACGAGATGTACATCCTGCTTTCCGGGCAGCTGGCCGTCGTGACTGTAGAGGGTGTGAAAGTGGCGACGATCGATCCAGTGACGACTGTGGGTGAAATGGGGGTTATCACCGGGCAGCCGCGTTCGGCGACGGTGGAAGTGATTAGACCTGGCAATATTTTCACCATTAGAAAAAATCAATTTGACGTGCTCATCCGCGAAGATAGCGAGATGCGGGTGCAAGTCTATCGCCACATTGCCGATGTGCTGGTCGGCAAGCTGGGCAACGACAATGTGCAATTGCGCGATTACCAAATTGCACGCGACGATTTTATGGCGCGCATTGCCACATTGGAGCAACAGGTAAGTCTAGCGCAGCGGCGGATCGATATTGCCATGGAAGTGGCGGAAGGGAATGGAGATATTGGGCGCGATGAAATTGGTTTATATCTCGATGACCTTCTAAAGGAATTGGTCCCGCAGATTCTGATAGTCGATGACGAGAAAGAATTCAGGCAATTGGTAATGCAAGTTTTGCCGGCCGTAACTGTTTTGGAAGCCAGCGACGGACGGGAAGCGCTCGAGATTGTCCAGGAAGAGAAGCTCGACCTGGTGATTACCGACGTGCGCATGCCCATTATGGACGGCTTTGGTCTACTGACCCAATTGCGCAGTCAATTTGCCAACTTGCCTGTTTTGGCGGTTTCGGGGTTTATAGATGCGGTCGAAGTAGAAAAATACGATTTTGATGGTTTTATAACTAAACCTCTGGACCTGGGGGAATTCCAGGCCCGGGTCCAAGAAGTCATATATAAGAGCAAGTCGGCTGTATGAGGTCGACTATCTGACCGTGCTGCGCGATACCTGGCATTATTTAAAAGGCCATTATCTGGCTCTGGGGGGGGGCGGAGTTTTTATTGCTCTAGTGTTGGTTGCCCTGTTCTCTCCTGTACTGGCCCCCTACGATCCGCTGGAACAGAATCTTGACGGGCGCTTACAACCCCCTTCGTTGGCGCACCCGTTGGGAACAGACGATTTTGGCCGAGACATTTTGAGTCGCATCATCTACGGTGCGCGCATTTCTTTGCGCATCGGCCTCATCGCCTTGTCCATTGGCTTATCAGCCGGGACCTTCCTCGGGCTTATTGCCGGTTATAAGGGGGGCTGGCTCGATAGCTGCATTATGCGGTTGATGGACATTATGCTGGCCTTTCCCAGCATTCTCCTGGCCATTGGCATCGTCGCAGTCATCGGTCCGGGAATCGACAATGCCATGTTGGCTATCAGTATTGTCATGGTGCCTCAATTTGCTCGTTTGGTGCGCAGTTCCGTGCTGTCCATACGCGAGATGGCCTACGTAGAGGCGGCGCGTGCCCTGGGCGCCGGCGATGGACGCATCCTTATCCGCAGTGTTTTGCCCAATTGCCTGGCGCCGCTGATTGTACAAACGACGCTGAGTATGGCTACGGCAGTTCTGGACGCTGCCGGTCTCAGTTTTTTGGGGCTGGGTGCCCAGCCTCCCCAGCCCGAGTGGGGGGCTATGTTGGCAGGCGGCAGGGAATTGCTGCTTAAAGCCCCCTGGGTCATGACTTTTCCTGGTCTGGCCATTTTTGTCGTCGTCCTAGGTTTAAATCTATTCGGCGACGGTTTAAGGGACGCCTTGGATCCCAAGCGCATGCCCGCCTGAGAGGACGCAGCGATGGAGAAAAAATTAATTGCATTTATTGTCTTGTGTTTCTTGGCGGGCGGGTGTGCCGGTCCGCTGCGCTATGGAGCATCTCCCAAAGAAACAGGTGATGAGGACCAGACCCAGAAGGCGATGAAGTATTTTGCCGAGGCCAAAGTCGCCGAAGCAAAGAAGAATCACAATGCCGCCATTGTCGCTCTGCGCAGCGCCGCTGATATAGATCCCACCTCGCCGACTATCTACGCCCGTCTAGCGCACAATTACGCCGAGATTCACGACTACTATATGGCCATCATTTTTGCGCATAGGGCTCTAGAATTAGATCCCGAGCGCCTCGGCATGCGCCATCTCTTATTGCAGATCGCTTATCGGGAGGGTGACCGCGACGGGGCTGTACAACAACTCGAGGCATTGATACAGCGTGATCCACTCGCCTGGAAGCTCTACTTCCAATTGGCGCGTCTCTATATGGAAATGGGCCAAAGTGCGCGCATCACACCGTTATTCGAAAGCGCCCTGGACCATCCGGAAGCACCGGTCGAACTCAAAGTGGATATCGCCGATATCTTCGCTCGCAGTGGGCAGCGGACCAAGGCGCGCGCTATCTACGAAGAAGTGCTGGCCACTCATCCAAGCAATGAAGATGCCTGGGTCGGTCGGGCCGAATTAGAACATATGGAGGGGAATAAGGCCGCCGCCATAATTTATTACCACCAGGCCGGCCAGTTATTACCGCAAAGTGCCATTATCTTCCACAATCTGGCGCGCCTGCTGGAAAGCGGCACTGAATTGGATGAAATACTGGCTGGTGAGGATATGGGATTCCTCTACCAATTGGGGTTGGCATTGTCCGAGGCGGGCAAATACGAGGAAGCTACAGCGGTATTCGAACGCATCGTCGGACTGCGCCCGACCACGACCGAAGGTTGGGTCGATTTGGCGCGCTATTATTTTTATTTAGACAACCACGAACGGGCCTATCAGATTTTCGCCCAGGCGGCCGAAAGCATGCCCGACAGTGTCGATATCTATCTCTATTGGGGTTCGGCATTAGAAGAACAAGAACGCTTTGATGAAGCTCTAGACGTTTATCTCAAAGGCATGACAGGCGCTCCAGACGAAGCGGAACTCTATCTCTATCTAGGGCTCATTTTAGAACGCCAAGGCGCGCTGGAACAGGCTATAGCCAATTATCGCAAGGGGTTGGAAGCAGGCGCCGCCAAGAGTCCGCTATACACACGTTGGGGCGTTGCTCTGGGGCGCCAGGACAAGTGGCAAGAAGCGCTGATCCAGTACCGTCGCGCCGTCGACCTGGAGGCCGAGAATGTCGAGGCCCTATTGCACTGGGGCATTGCCCTGACGCGTCTCGAAAGATGGGAAGAGGCGGCCGAGAGGCTGCGGCGCACCGTGAAACTGGCCGTCGACGATACCCACAGTTGGTTCTACCTGGCTAGCTGTTACGAACAGGCGGCGCGAACTACAGGCGAGGAGCGCTATTTCGAAAATGCGATAGAAGCTTTCAAGAGTCTATTGGAAATAGACCCTGACGACGCCTACGCGCTCAATTATTTGGGATATATGTACGCCGATAAAGGCATCAAATTAGAGGAGGCAGTGGGATTATTGCAGCGGGCGATTGGTCTCGAACCCACCAACGGTGCTTTTTTAGACAGCCTTGGCTGGGCCTATTTCCGGTTAGGCCAATTGGAGTCCGCCGAGCGTTATATCGACCAAGCCCTACAGGCTCTGGACGAGGAGGAAGCCGAAGAGAAGGCGGTCATCTTTGACCACGCCGGCGATGTGGCGCGCGATATGGGCAATAAAGAGGAAGCACAACAACACTGGCAGCGAGCGCTGGAATTGGATCCAGACAATGAAGAAATTCAGCGTAAATTGGATCCCCCCCCATGGGATCTGCGCTGATAATTTGTTCTTTGCTCTTGAGTCTGGCGCCTATTTCCTGTACCTCGCCGCCGCCACCCAGGCGGCCCGATTGGAATCACCAGGATGGGATCGAGCAGTTGCTGCGCCTCAACCAGGCCGATTGGCGCGCGCTAGAAGATCTGACAGCCAAGGCCAGCATTGCATTGCGCCAGTCCCAAAGGCGCGACAAGGCGACCGCCTTTATTTTTTTTAAACGCCCGGACCTCTTTCGGGTAGATGTGCGCGGTCCACTCTACACCTCGATTTTTACTGTAATTCTACAAGAAGACTCCCTGGCGGTTTTGCCCAGTGATGGCAGAGGTTGGAAAGGGACCGCCCAAGGGCCGTTGTTGGCCCAGTTGACGGGGATCGATCTGGGGCAGTACGATCTCAGATTTGCTCTGCTCGGTTTGGTCGAACCGGGTCAGCTTGACGTCGATCAGGCAATTCAATATCCGCGTGCAGACCGCGCTATCGCCGTATTGGTAGGGGGCGATTTAAGGCGGCATATCTGGGTCGATTTGCATCGCGGTTTTATAACGCGCGAAGAGGTGCGGCGTTCCGACGGGACGTTGGTGTGGTATCGTTTATTAAGCGATTATCGTCGCGTTGGACGACTTTATCTGCCCGCCAGAGTAGAAATCCACCAAGGAGAGAACAGTCTTTCCCTGGTGTACGACAAATTTGAGTTGGATCAGGGGTTGCAAGAGAAAATCTTTACTAAAGGTATTCCAAGTGCCGATTTGCAGCGCCTCGATTAGGTGTTATTTATGGTAGCTGATGCGGGGGTCGAGCCAGGCGTAGAGGATGTCGGCCAGGAGGTTGATCAGAACAAATAAGGTGGCCAGCAGTAAGACGCCGCCCTGTACGGCGCGGAAGTCGCGCGCTTGTACCGCCAGGAAAAGCCAGTGTCCCAGGCCGGGCCAGGAGAATATATTTTCCGTGATAATTGCGCCGCCCAGGAGGTAGCCAAATTGCAGCGCGATGACAGTGAGTGCTGGGATGAAAGCATTTTTGAAAGCATGGCGCAGTAAAATCGTTTTTTCCCCCAGGCCTTTGGACCAGGCGGTGCGGATGTAATCTTCCCCCAGTACTTCGAGTAGGCTAGCCCGTGTCATGCGGGCGATAACGGCCATGGGGACTGTGGCCAGGGTGAGGGTGGGAAGAACGAGATGCCAGAGCACGTTGGCAAAAGCGCCTAGATTACCGTCTAAGAGCGTATCGAGCAGGTAGAAGTGGGTGTGGGGGGGGAAGTAGATGTGCGGGCTCTGGCGGCCGGAAATAGGAAAGATAGGCAGGTATACTGCTAGTAGCAGGATCAACATCAGGCCCAACCAGAAGATAGGCAGGGAAATGCCGGCCGTTGCCGCTATCATACTGGCATAATCGGCACTTTTGCCACGGCGTGCGGCGGCGATGAGTCCGGCACCGCTGCCGCCGAGGATCGCCAAGACCATACTGAAGAAAGTGAGTTCAAAAGTAGCAGGGAAGCGTTGGGCAATTGCAGTGGTAACCTTTTCGTGGGTGCGGAAAGAGCGGCCCAGATCACCGTGCAGTAGATCGACAAAGAAACGGTAGAATTGCACGTAGAGGGGTTGGTCTAGGCCCATTTCGGTGCGCAGGGCAGCGACACTGGCGGCGTCGGCGCGCTCGCCCAGCATGATTTGCGCCGGGTCGCCCGGTACCAGGTGGATCATGGAGAAGGTCAGTAGCGAGATGCCCAGCAACGTCGGCACCAATTGGGCACAGCGCCTGAGAATGAAGGAATGCATGGGTTAGGGGGAAAAGTAGACCTTGTGGAACCATTTACTGCCGGTGGGGTGCAGCTTAAAATCTTGTACGTGGCGGCGGAAGGCCGCCGTCTGGGTCGTGTGAACTAGGGGAACCCACGGCACGTCGCGGTGGACAATCTCCTGGGCTTTGTGGTAGAGGGCGACGCGCTCGTTCTGGACGGTGTTGCGGCGAGCCTCGACCAGGATCTGGTGGAGTTCATCGCTGCGGTAGAAGGCGATATTCTGGGCGGGTTTAACGGCGGCGTTTTTGTCGAGCAGGACGTAGAGGAAATTGTCCGGGTCGCCGTTGTCGCCGATCCAGCCCAGCAAGGCCATGGGGTGTTCGCCATTTTGGACCTTGGCCAGGTAAGTGGCCCATTCCCACGATACAATTTTTGCCCGTATGCCCACTTTTTTTAGGTCGGCCTGGATGACTTCGGCAATTTTTTGCGGTTGGGGCATATAGGGCCGTGGCACCGGCATGGCCCATAATTCTGTATCAAAACCGTCTGCGTAGCCGGCCTGGCGCAGCAAATCGCGCGCGCGCTGGGGATCGTAGGCATAGGCTTCGATCGCGTTGTTATAACCCCACAAAGTGGGAGGGATGGGATTTTTGGCTGGCAGCGCCCGTCCCTGGTAGAAGCTTTTGATCAGAGCGTCCTTGTCGATGGCGTGATTGAGCGCCAGGCGCACCAGGCGATTGTCGAATGGCGGACGGTCCATATTCATAGCTAAATACCCCACGTTCATGCCCGGCTGGGTTTGCAATCGCAGTTCGGGGTCTGCTTCGATTTCGGCGATGAGTTCGGGGCTGAGGTTATCGAGACCCTGGATAGCGCCCGTGCGCAGTTCTAAGAAGCGCACCGAGGCATCGTAGATAGGTTTGAAAATTAAACGATCGAGTTTAGCCGCCGCGCCCCAATAGGCCTCGTTGCGCAACAGTACGATGCGCTCGTCCCGGCGCCATTCGGCAAAACGAAAGGGGCCCGTGCCCACTGGATTTTCGGGGTATTCATCGCCGTGCTTGCGCACCGCTGTCGGACTGACGGCGGCGCAGAAATTCATCGCCAGATTAGCTAGGAAGGGGGCGTTGGGCTGCCGTAGATGGATGACCAGAGTCGAGTCGTCGGGCGCTGCTATAGCGGCAACTACCGCGTCCATTTCCATGCTTTCCCAATAGAGGTAGATGCCCTTTTTGTAAAAGGGGTGATCTTTGAGAAATTGTCGTCCCAAGGAAAAGAGCATGGCCGCGGCATTAAAGGGTGTGCCATCGTGGAAACGGACGTCGGTGCGCAGGTGGAAAGTCCAGATCAATTGGTCCTGACTGACCGTCCAGGAGCGGGCCAATTGCGGCTTGATCGCCGTGCTTTCTTCGGCGTAGGTGACCAGGGTTTCGTAGAGGTTATCGCAGACTTTAAATGACTCACCGTCGCTCTCGAGCGCTGGATCGAGACCGACGGAGTCGCCGCCGCGGCCAAAAACGAGCACATTCTCCTGTTCTGTTGTGCAGCCTGAGGCCAATAGGCCTATGACGGCCAGCCACAGTATATATTTCCGCCTCATTATTTAATTACTTCCTGCCGTATTGTCAGGATTTGCCTGGGCGGCTTTGCGCCGTTGCATGACCAGATCCCGACTTTCTTCTTGCATATGTCGCAGCCACCTTCCCATAGTGCGAAAATCTGTAGCGGGCTCGGTCTGGTAGATAGTGGCGAGCCATTGCGGGCTGCCCAGCTTGCGGTTGCGCGCTGCTTCGATCTCTTTTTCCGAACCAAAATAAAGTCGTCGGGCATCCTCGGTAAAAATCCAGGCATGTTGGCCAGTGGAGATATCGTGCAGATAGTAGCGACTGCTCAGCCATTTGGAGCGCACAGTATAGCGAGCGACGCGTTTGCCCCAGAGCACGAATTGATCCGCGAAGTTGAGTGGGTAGATGCCGGCATGGGGTGCGCGGTAGCGCTCCGGATCAAAACGTATTACTAGGTCGTAGACGAAGGCGGTGTCTATGGTATCGTCGTGGAGGATGCTCACCCCGGTGAGAATTTGTAAAAATGCTCGCTCCTGAGGGCCGGTTAGAGTAGCGCGCAATTCTTTTTCTGCCTGCGCGATGTTTTCGGGAGGCAGGTTGAGGCCGCCGGGTCCAATCTGCGCCGGCAGCGGGGCGGCGAATACGAGCAAAAAAAAGGCTAGAAACCACATAGCGACGGACCGTTCGAACGGCAAATATAAAGGTGTATTAATCGGCGAAACCGGCGTCAAAAGCGACATCGGAAGGGGGGAAGTCGACCTGTTTGACAAAATCGCAGGCTTCGCTGGCGCCGTGTTCGCGGTCCATGCCGTTGTCCTCCCATTCCACCGAAAGCGGTCCCTGATAGTTGATGCGATTGAGGGCGCGAATAATCTCCTCAAAATCGATATTGCCGTGCCCCAGGGAGCGGAAGTCCCAGTAGCGCCGCCGGTCGCCGAATTCGAGGTGGCCGCCGAAGACGCCGGCCTCAGTTGGCGTGGCGGACCAGCCGACATCTTTCATGTGGACGTGGAAGATGCGTTCGCTAAAGCGATAAATGAATTCGACGTAGTCGACACCTTGGTAACCTAGATGGCTCGGGTCGTAATTGAAACCAAAGCAGGGATGTCCGTCTACTGCCTCGATGGCGCGCTCGGCCGAGGCGATGTCGAAGGCAATCTCGGTGGGGTGTACTTCCAGGGCAAATTTGACGCCGGCCTGTTGGAAAGCGTCTAGAATGGGTTTCCAGCGCGCGCCAAAATCGGCGAAACCGGCGTCGATCATCTGTGCTGGGGTGGGCGGAAACGAATAGAGCAGATGCCAGATAGAACTGCCAGTAAAGCCGTTGACCACGTCGACCCCCAGGCGTTGAGCAGCTTGGGCTGTGGCGATCATCTCGGCGGCGGCGCGCTGGCGTACCCCTTCGGGGTCGCCATCACCCCAGACATAGTCGGGCAGAATGGCCTGGTGGCGCTCGTCGATATTATCGCAGACGGCCTGGCCGATCAGGTGGTTGGATATGGAGAAGAGCTGCATACCGTGTTTGTCCAGCAGCGCGCGTTTGGCCTGGCAATAGGCGTCGTCGGCCTTGGCCACCTCAAAGTGGTCGCCCCAGCAGGCCAGTTCGAGGCCGTCGTAGCCGAAGGATTTGGCCTGTTGGCACATGGTGTCGATATCTAGATCGGCCCATTGGCCTGTAAACAGGGTGACGGGTCGAGACATGGTTTTGCTCCTTGTTAAAACGATGGAGGTAGAGATTTTTGCATGTCGATAGTCGGTAAGAAGCTAAATTGCATTGGCTTTGTCAATAGATTGGGTGGCCGTATCATAGGTACAGGCGTGGCTTAACGCCGCGGCGATTTTTCGCGGCGCAGGTCGATATCAAAAATGCGGATAGAATGCTGGCCGAATTCGCCAATGACCTCGAGGATGCCGTCGTCGTCGATATCCAGAAAACCCATGCGTTGCCCAAAGGGTTCGGGCGATTGCCATTCGAGGTCGTGGAAACGGGCGTCGAAAACGTAGCCGCTATTGAGCACGATTTCGTCGACCTCGTCGCCGTCCACATCGGCAATGAGGATCTCAGTGGCCTCCAAGTTGTCCTGTTCACTGCGCCATTCCTCAAATTGTTCGCGGCCGTCGTAGATGATCAAGTGGCCGTCGGCGCAGAATATGAGTTCGGGTTGGGAGTCTTCGTCCGTATTGTGCACTAGCAAGGCGGTGATGCGCTCGTATTCGCTGGGTGGATTGCTCCACAGTGTATTATAGGCTTGGGTGTCCAAATAATAGAAACGCCCCTGGTCGATGACGACAACAATTTCTTCGAGATCGTCGTCGTTGATGTCAACGACAAAGAGATGGCTTATAGCTCCCTCGAAATACTCGCTGGTCCACACTTCTGCAAAGGCCTCGTCGCGCTGTTCGTAGACGTGGACGAAACCGTGTTCGTCGCCCAGCACTAGGCGCAAGGGGTTGGTTGAGGTGGAATCTAGCAGAGCAAGATTGTCAAATTCGTCGAGTGCCCCCCGATTATGCAGCAATTTGAGCGTCATTTTTTGTTTTTCGCTCATTTTTTGCTCGTCGCTCTTTTCCGCCGCTGTGGCCGCCGTACTGTAGAAGGCCATTAGCAGCAGAGCGGCGAGTCCTGAACGCAATAGGTGGAGCATATAATTTAGTCCTCTCTGGTGGCGGCGTGAGCGGCGGCGTAGACCGTCTGCAGCGGCACATTGTGTTGACGCGCCAGTGCAGCGCAATCTTCGTACTCGGGTACGGCCCGCTCGTCCTTTTCGAGATCGACGACTTTGAGACGTACTGGACCGTAGGGTGTGGTGACTTGGGTTATACGGCGCTTCAATTTGCGCCGTTCGACGGTGTGATAACGCACGCCGATGGTCGTAGTTTCTGCCAGGATAGTAGCAGCGGTAGATTCGACCTGGTCCGCTTCCACCAGGACACTGAGCAGGTTGCCGGGGCGGCCTTTCTTCATGTAGACGGGCGTAATGTAGACATCTTTGGCGCCTTGGCCTAGGAGCAGGTCGAAGAGATAACCATAGATTTCGGGGTTCATATCGTCGATATTGGCCTCGATAAGCACGAGGCGATCGCGCTCTAATTGGGCCGCGGTTTCGCCGATGCGCAGGCGCAGTAGATTGGGCCCTTCGGCAAGATCGCGTTTGCCGGCGCCGTATCCGACGCGCTCCTGGCGCATGGGGGGGACTGGGTCAAAAGAAGCGAGAGAAGTGATGAGCGCTGCGCCGGTCGGGGTCACTAGTTCGGCGCGAATATCGGTCTGTTCGCAGGGGATACCGCGACATAATTCCAGCACCCCCGGTACGGGTACGGGGTAGCGACCGTGGGCACATTTAACGAAGCCTGTGCCCAGGCGCAGTGGCGAGGCGTAGATCTGCTCGACGCCGAGCAATTGCAGGCCGGCGATGGCGCCGACTACATCGACGACTGCGTCGATAGCGCCGACTTCGTGTAAGTGGACCTGTTCGGCAGGCACGCCGTGCACTGCCGCTTCGGCTTTGGCCAGGCGTTCGAAGACTTGGATAGCGCGGTCTTTGACGGCGTTGTCCAGTTGGCTCTGGCGGATGGGGTTGAGGACATCCGCCAGGTTATAGTGCGCATGGTCGTGCCGCTGTCTGCGCCGCGGCGATAGGTCCAGATGGTGTTCCTGCAGTGGCGCAATGGCTTGATTGTCGATGCACACCTCGGCGCGGGTGGCGGCGATAGCGTGCCGGGATGTGTCTGTGAAAACCACGCTGATATCGCGTCGACCGAGCTTGGCCAGTTCTTCTTGTAGCAGGGCCGGTTCTAGACCGGCATCGATTAGGGCCCCCAGGACCATATCGCCGCTGATGCCGGAGAAGCAATCGAAGTAGGCTATTTTCATGGATGACTTTATTTGGCCAGACGCCTGAATTTGTTCTTGCGTTTTTTCCAGTCGAATTCGTCGACAAAATTATAGATGTTGTCAAAATCGTCAATGCAGTCATTTTCGGTCTTGCTCATCAATTTGGCTTCGACCAGGTTAAAGACTATTTCGCCGAAGTTGCGCGTCTGGTGCACCCCCCAATGATCGAAGACGACCAGAGCGAGTGGACCGAATTGGTCCATGGCATATTCGCTAATGCCGTAGAGTAGTTCTTTACCAGAGATATGGCGCTTGTCGTCGGGCAGGTGGGTTTTGTCCATTTTGTCGACAGTGTATTGCAAGGCTTCGTACAAGAAGAAATAGGCTTCCTTTTTAAAACGTCCGTCCGCTTTGACTAGTTTCTCCAAATCGCGCAGGAGTTCGTCTTCCATAACCCATTTCTTAGTAGTAGGTGGTTTGGGTATTTGATTTCCAAGAGACAATACAAGATAAGACGCTGGCAGTGTCAAGGTGTGGAGTTGTCTATTTGGTAAGGCATCTGCCACTTTGCAGGACGAAACGAGGCTGGTAGAACGATAAAAGACAAATTTTGTCAATTTATAGCTAGCGGTCGACCAGTTGAATTTCTGGGGTAGTGGGCCGCCGCAAAAGCGCTAAGTGGGCATCGCGTTGTCTGGCAAAATCCTGGAGATAGCGTTTTTGCAGCGGTTCTCCCTCAGCTTGGCGATTGATATTGCGCGGGTTGATATGGTGGCCATTTTTGAGCAATTCATAGTGCAGGTGGGGGCCGGTGGCCCGGCCGGTCATGCCGACGTTGCCAACGACCGTATGCTGTTTGATAGACTGCCCTTTTTTTACTCTAATACGGCTGAGGTGGGCATAGCGGGTGCGGTAGCCGTTGGCATGTTCGATCTCCACCAGCTTGCCATAACTGCCCTTCCTGCCGGCGTAGGTGACGCGCCCGCGCGCCGTTGCCCATACTTTGGTGCCGCTGGAAGCGGCATAGTCGACTCCCAGGTGGGGCACATTCTTTTTTAATACTGGATGGAAGCGCTTGCGGCTAAAGGGCGAACTTATGCGTCGGTAGGAAAGCGGTTGCAGCAAGAAGGGGCGCGCCACCGATTGCCCTTTTGCGTCGTAGTAGCCCCAGGTTTTTGCGGGATTTTCATAATAGACGGCTAATTGTTCTACTACGCGTCCTTGGTAATGGGCCAGCAGAATGCGGCCGTAGCGAATGAAGCGGCCGTTTTGATAGATTTTCTCAAAGACAATGCCCATGCGGTCGCCAACGCGTGGATCTACGATAAAGTCGATGACTGCCCCAAAGATATCGTCGGTTAACCTGTCGGTCAGCGCGTCGTTTTCGCCGGCTATACTGATGGCATTAAAGAGGTTGTCGACAATAGAGACCTCGATGGTTTCCAGGCGCGTCTCCAGAGGCAGTTGGAGCCGTTGGGCGCTTAGTCGACCGGCCTGGCGCACAATGAGGATCGGGCGTTCCGGTGTTTTTTCGGGGGTATAAGAAAAGTGCTGGATAGTGCCGCTGGTATCTACCTTGAGAATGTAGTGATCGCCGGGTTTCGATTCGGAACGGGTATCTAAGACATTTTTGAGCGCCTGGTTCAAATTTAGGATCTGGGCTTCGCCGATCTTGTTGCGTTTGAGCGAATGGTAGATGGTATCGTCGTAATTGAGGGTGTCGCGGATAACCCGCAGGGCGGATACGGCAAAGGAGGACGTCGTCTCTGCGGCATCTGGACCGATAAAAGGCAATTGTACGGGGTCAACTGCCACCAGGGTTACCTCGTCGTTGGGAGCGATCTGAGTGGCTGCGCTGCGCTCGTAGAGAATCTCAAAGCGCAGTCCTACCAAGGCCAGTACAAAGAGGCAAATGGAACCGAACCAGATGGAAGAAGATGAACGCATTTTTGTGGAATCGCACAGGGTAAATAAGGGTGTAGTAAGCGGCTACAGGCGTGTGGGGGGAATAGAAAGTAACCGTACTCGGATTGCCCTTTTGTGTTACAAACTGTTTATTATTATAAACCTATGCTAGGAAATCGTCAAGTGATTTCAGTGTTTATAAAATTTGTTGACAACCATACCAATGGGGTTCGCATTTGAGTGATGATAAGCCTACACAAGTCGACTTAAAAGGCATGTTGCCGGAAGAATTGCGCGCCTTTGTCACCCAAATGGGACAGCCAGCCTATCGGGCCGACCAATTGTGTGCTTGGATTTACGGCAAGGGCGAGGCCGATATCAACGCCATGACCAACCTATCTAAGCAGTTCAGGGAAGAGCTGCAGCAAGTGGCCTGGGTTAGTCAATTGCGCGAAGTAGAACGCCAAGAAGCGCGCAATGGCGAAGCGGTGAATTTTCTCTTTGCCCTGCCTACGGGCGAACAGATCGAAGCGGTGCTGATTGTCGATGGGACGCGTCGTACGGTCTGTCTTTCCTCGCAGGTGGGCTGTCCACTGGATTGCAAGTTTTGCGCCACTGGCAAAATGGGATTCATTGCCAATCTCGAGGCTGGGCAAATTGTCGACCAATTGCTGCACATCGTCCGCTTTGCCCAGGCGCGCGATGAGCGGATCACCAATGTAGTGATGATGGGTATGGGCGAACCCCTACTCAATTTTGACCCAGTGGTGCGCGCCTTGCATTTAATGCGTTTGGAGGAGGGCGCGGCTATCGGTGGGCGTAAGATTACGGTTTCCACGGCCGGGTACGTGCCCGGCATCCTCAAACTCGCCCACGAAGACCTCAACGTAGGGCTGGCCATTTCTCTCAATGCTACCACCGATGCGCAGCGCCAAGAGATCATGCCAATCAACCGCAAATACAAGATCGCCGACTTGCTCGACGCTGCTAGGCAGTTCTACGAATTGCGCGGGCGGCGGGTGACCTTCGAATACGTTTTGTTAGACGGTGTTACCGACTCGGAGGAAGACGCCCTGCGCCTGGCTGCCTTAACTCGGGATGTGCCCTGCAAGATTAATCTCATTCCCTATAACGAATTGGGGCCCGACAGTCTTTTTCGGCGCCCTTCCCCTGGTCGGCTCACCAGATTCCGTCAACTTTTGGAAGCCCGGGCTAACGTCACTATCACAGTGCGCGAGAGCCGGGGGCGCGATATCGACGCAGCTTGCGGCCAGCTTTACCAGCAGCAGCAAGTGAAACGGTCTAGGTTGCAGCCCCAGCACCTTGCCCCAGTGCTTTAGGGTTACTGTTCTACACTATGAGAACGAGTGCATTAGGCCATGACATTTAGAGGTCATCTGATCGGCGGCGGCGGCGCCGGAATTGGCGTCGCTACTCTGGCGATCCATTGGGGGCAGGTGCCGCCAGATGACTTGCATACCTGGGTCAGCGTCTGCGCTACGACCGTGTTCTTTTCGCTTTTCCCCGACCTCGATACGTCTTCGGTGCCCCAGCGCTGGTTTTTTCGTCTGGTCTTTATCGTCTTGCTTTATTTGGCATGGGAGCAGCGCTATGAATTGGCCACCCTGGTGGGTTTACTCGCCGTTCTACCCCTATTGGATCATCACCGGGGTTGGACTCACTGGAAAATCAGTCCACTGATCGTTTCGGTGCTGTTGGGGGTCGTCTATGAATACTGGCGCGCGCGCCAAGCTTGGATGAGTGGTTTCTCGTGGGATAATGTCACCAT
>Ga0114999_10001419_pt1 | contig 33184 bp, 31 predicted proteins | sample ArcticOcean_MG_C_3_FD_89820 | JGI IMG/M metagenome (GOLD analysis project Ga0114999, IMG submission 89820) | Marine microbial communities from western Arctic Ocean - ArcticOcean_MG_CB8_126 | ecosystem: Environmental > Aquatic > Marine > Oceanic | place: Arctic Ocean: Canada Basin | collected...
AATTGTGAATACGCAGACTTGATCCCACGCCAGGAATTTCCCTGTGATCGTGGCCGTTACCGGTGCGCGCCCGATGGGTAAAAACCGTTAGGAACCGTAAGGAACCGTAAGGAAAGCTCATGAACCGGTATGGTCGAATTTCAGAAATATGTCGCAGCCATGTGTCCCACGAGGGGGCGGCATACCAGGGATGGTATAAACGGTCTGACGGTGCTCCGAGCACAGACCGGTGCCTCGACAGACGCCCACATGGCCGGCCGGGCCACGCCTTAGTGGGCTGGGCCGATTGTCCATAATTGGTGATGATGTCCATGGAATATCGGCTGTTGCATGTCGCACCCGAGGGAAAAACCGTCATAACCGTAAGGGGGGTCAGAAATGATGTCGCGCGAACTGTTGAAAGAAATGCTCGGTAACAAAGAAATTTTAACACAGAGATCACAGAGGACACAGAGGAGAAGACAATGCGCTGCGCGCGGAAACAAAATCTGCTTTCTCTGTGTCCTCTGTGATCTCTGTGTTGAAAAATCGGGCCTTCAAAATATACAAAAAAGATGGGGAATGATGATAAATGGGTATGAATGTACAGGATAGAATCCTTGAAAATATGTCGCACCTTTCAGCGAATCGGCGTTAACTCGCCCCATGGATTGGACCGATACCGGCATCGTCTTGGCGGCGCGGAAACATGGGGAGACCTCGGTGATTGTCTCCTTGCTCACCAATGAGCATGGCCGCCATCTGGGGCTCGTGCGCGGCGGCGCCGGGCGGCGGGCGCGGGGGGTCTATGAGACCGGCAACGTGGTTGCCGCTACCTGGAAGGCGCGGCTGGAGGAGCATTTGGGGAGCTATTCCTGTGAGTTGACCCACGCCGTGGCGGCCGAGCATCTGGACCATCCGTTGCGCCTGGCCGGGTTGTCGGCGCTGGCCGCCGTCACCGAGGCGGCCTTGCCCGAGCGTGAGCAGCACGGGTTGCTGTTCGGCCACTTCGCCCGGCTGATCGATGATCTGACCGGCGGCAACTGGATGCGCGATTATGTGGCGTTCGAAATGGCGTTGTTGACCGAGATGGGCTTCGGGCTGGATTTGAGCGCATGCGCGGCGACCGGCGAGACCGATGATCTGATCTATGTGTCGCCGAAATCGGGCCGCGCCGTCTCCCGGGCCGGCGGTGCGCCCTATAAGGAAAAGCTGCTGCCGTTGCCGGCCTTTCTGGCCGGGGCAGGGACGGAGGCGGGGGCCGAGGCGGAGGCGAAGCCCGGCGACGTGATGGATGGATTGTTGCTCACCGGATATTTCTTGGAGCGCCATGTCTTTGTTCACCGGCGTTCAGGCGCGCCGGCGGCGCGGCAACGATTTATTGACCGGCTGGCCAAATCAGATACTATATCTCGTGGGTGATATGAGCATAAACTACTACAATTTGAGGATTTCATGAGTACCAAGACCTTGCCGCCCGGTTCCGGGCCCGTCGGTGATGTGCGCGACACGCGCCTCGCCGACGCCATATCGACGCGTTATCTGTCCTACGCCCTGTCGATCATCATGTCGCGCTCGCTGCCCGACGTGCGCGATGGCATGAAGCCGGTGCACCGGCGAATTTTGTACGCCATGCGCCAGTTGAAGCTGGACCCGGCGGACGGCTACAAGAAATGCGCCCGGGTGGTCGGCGACGTGATCGGCAAATACCATCCGCACGGGGACGTGGCCGTCTATGACGCCATGGTGCGCCTGGCTCAGGATTTCGCGGTGCGCTATCCGCTGGTCGACGGCCAGGGCAATTTCGGCAATGTGGACGGCGATAACGCCGCCGCCATGCGCTACACCGAGGCGCGCCTGACGAACGTCGCCACGGCGCTGATGGACGGGCTCGACGAGGACGCGGTCGATTTCCGGCAAACCTATGACGGCGAGGAGCGCGAGCCGGTGGTCATGCCGGCGGCGTTTCCGAACCTGTTGGCCAACGGCGGAGCGGGCATCGCGGTCGGCATGGCCACCTCGATCCCGCCGCACAATGTGGGCGAGCTGTGCGCCGCATTGCTGCATCTGATCAAGTCCCCGAACGCCACCATAGGCAAACTGGTGGGCTTTATTCCTGGCCCCGATTTTCCCACCGGCGGCATTTTGGTCGAAGACCCGGCCGCCGTCACCGCCGCCTACAAGACCGGGCGCGGCGGTTTTCGGCTGCGCGCCAAATGGGCCAAGGAAAAGCTCGGCCGCGGCATGTACCAGATCGTCGTCACCGAGATTCCCTATCAGGTGCAGAAATCCCGCCTGATCGAAAAAATCGCCGAATTGATCAACACAAGGCGATTGCCGATCCTGGCCGATGTGGTCGATGAAAGCACCGATGATGTGCGCATTGTGCTGGAGCCCCGCAACCGCAGCGTCGATCCGGAATTGCTGATGGACCAGTTGTTCAAGCTGTCGGATCTGGAAACCCGCTTCAGCCTCAACATGAATGTGCTGGACGCGGACCATACGCCCCGGGTGATGAACCTGCGCGAAGTGCTGCAGGCATTTTTGGATCACCGGCACGAGGTTCTGGTCCGGCGTACGCGCTACCGTATCGAAAAAATCGACCAAAGGCTGGATACCCTGGCCGGCTACCTGGCGGCGTATCTCAATCTGGACGAGGTGATCCGCATCATCCGCGAGGACGACGATCCGAAGGTCGCGTTGATGCAGGCGTTTGATTTGAACGAAGCCCAGGCCGAGGCCATCCTCAACATGCGTCTGCGCAGTTTGCGCCGCCTGGAAGAGATCGAGATCAAGGCTGAGCATGGCGCGCTTAACGATGAGAAAAAATCGTTGAACACATTGCTGAAAGACAAGGGCTTGCGCTGGAAACGCATCGCCGGCGAGGTCACCGAGATCAAGAAAACCTTCGGCGGCAACGACGCCATCGGTGCGCGGCGCACCGTGATCGGCGCGCCGCCGGTTATTATGGACGTGCCGCTGGAAGCCTTGATCGAGAAGGAGCCGGTGACTGTGTTATGTTCCGAGAAAGGCTGGATCAAGGCGGCCAAGGGGCATTTGGAAGACTTCGGCGAGGTCAAATACAAAGAAGGCGACAAGCAGCGCTTCGCCATCCATGCGGAGACCACCGACAGGCTTTTGATGTTCGCCACCAACGGGCGTTTTTATACCATGTCCTGTGACAAGCTGCCCGGCGGGCGCGGCTTTGGCGAGCCGGTCCGCCTCATGATCGAGCTTGGCAACGAACATGATATTATCGCCTTGTTTTTGTGGCGGCCAGGGGAAGCGTTGCTGATCGCGTCCAGCGCCGGGCGCGGCTTCCGGGTCAAGGCCGACGACGTGGTGGCGCAAACCAAAAGCGGCAAGCAGGTGCTCAATGTGGGCGCCGGTGATGACGAGGCGGTGGTCTGCGCACCCGTGGAGGGCGATTCCGTGGCGGTCATCGGCGACAATCGCAAGCTGCTGATATTCCCGCTGGACGAGGTGCCGGAAATGACGCGCGGGCGCGGCGTCATTTTGCAGCGCTACAAGGACGGCGGGCTGGCCGATGTGAAGACCTTTAGCATGGCCGGTGGGTTATCGTGGAAAACCGGCGAGCGCACCCGCACCGAGACCGATCTCATGGCCTGGCAAGGCAAGCGCGCCCAATCTGGCCGCCTGCCGCCCAAGGGATTTTCCAAGGCCAACAAGTTCAGCTAAAGCGCCGCCCGAAATTACTCGGCAGCCTCTTCGCCTTCCAGGCGCAGCGGCACGGCGGCCATCTGGTCCCGGTAGGCGTCCAGCCAGGCGACACTTTCTTTGGCCACGAAAAAGCCACCCCGCGCGGCGCCGAACAGAGCCGGATCGGCCGCCGAGGGCGGCAGTTTTCCGGTGCCTTCAAATTCGGCGGCGGCGCGCATCAACTGGGGGCGCACCCGGGTGATCATAATATCGGAAGGAGCGAGATGCTCACAACTGCGATCAACAATCGGCTCCATGCTTTCGGTGACCATCTGGTCCTGCAGCACGAAGCCGAGAATGCCGGAAAAATTCTGGGTGCGCTGCATTTCCCGGTCGATCAGGTAATCGTTGGCGCGGTTTTCCACCAAACGCCAGCGGCCATTCCAATCGGTTGTGTTGGGCAGATACGCCGATGGCAGGGCGGCGCCGGGATGGCCGGGATTGCGGGCGGCGCCCTTCTGCTCCTGTTCCGATATCACGCCCTTCTTTTCGATAATCACGATCATCGAATGGTCGTCGTCGATGGGCACGTAGGCGCGGGTCAGGATGTTGCGGTCGATGGCAGTAATCGGCGGCATGGTCCAGAACGGAAACAGGAACTGACCGAACCGCCAATAGGTCTCGCCATCTTCCGCCGGACGGTAGGCGGCATAGGCGTGGCCGTAATCGGTTTCCGCGGTTTCGTATTCCGGCGCCCGGTTGGCGAGAGCAAAGCGGTTGGCGTCGCCTTCTTCAAATTCAGCCTTCTGCACGGAGCCGAAATGCAAAAAGCCGATATGGGAGGTGTCGAACTCGCCCTCGGCGCCTTGCAGCCAGTTGGCTTCACGCAGCACGAAACTGATCTCGGCCTCGTCCTCGGGCAGCATGGTCGATTCGATCTCGGGAAGGCCGGGTACGTTCTCCTGATCACCCATGAACACCCAAACAAGACCGTTGCGCTCGGCGGCCTTGTAAGCCTTGGCTTTGACTTTATGTTTGAAGTCTTGGGTAGGCGGCACGTTGGCCATGTCCAGGCAATTGCCGTCTACATCGAATTTCCAGCCGTGATAGACGCAGCGGATGCCGTTCTCTTCGTTGCGGCTAAAAAACAAAGAGGCACAGCGGTGCGGGCAGCGGTGATCCATAACGCCGACACGGCCAGACGAATCCCGAAAGGCGATCAGCTTTTCGGAAAGCAGCATGAGGCGCACCGGATCGCCGTCGGCCACCAGCTCCGAGGATTTGGCCGCCGGTATCCAGAATTGGCGCATCAATTCGCCCATGGTTGTGCCCGGCCCGGTTTGCGTCAGAATTTTGTTTTCGGCTTTCGTGGTCATGGGCCTTGTGACTCCCCCTCCGGTAACAGCAATGGGGCCAAGCTTACACTTCGGGGCCGGAATTTTCCAATCCCTGATCGCGGCCCGATGACCCCGGCATTAGAAATTGAGCGATATGTCCCGGTGAACGGACCGACAAAGGGCCACGTCGATGGCCACATCCTTGGGCAATTTTTCCTGCAGCCGGAGGCCGATGGTGGACTTTATGGCGTTGTCATAGGCCTTGAGCCCTGCCAGCAGCTGGCGCTTGGCGCGGGACCGCCAGGCCACTTCGGCAGCGAACGCCGCAAGGGCCTTGTCCAGTTCCTGGGCGGCTTTCTGGCGATCGGCGTTGCGCCCGCGCAATGCGCGGCGCGCCCGGGACAGGCGCGAGCGGATCGAATTGGCAGCCGGAACCTTGCCAACGGCGCGCATAACCTCGCGGATGGCGAGGGCGGCTTCCTTGGGCGGGCTTGTGGCGGCAATGGCATGCAGGCCGGTGATGGGTTTTTGCAGCGGCAACAGTTTATCCACACCGGCAATAATCTTCTGCGCCTCGGCAAGCGGCTCATAAGCGCCATCCACGGTGCGCCGGTATTTGAGGCGGGCGCTACGTTCGGCCTTGGCCACTTCGAGATATCTTTTACGGGCATCTTTCCACTCCGCCGGCACCTGGACGAGCAGTGCTTGGCTGTCCGCCTTCATGGCCGCGATATCCCGGCGCAGATCGTCGGCATCTTCATTGCCATTCTGATTGTCCCGCCCGGCGCGGCGAAGGTTTTGTTCCAGCTCCGCAATATCCTTGCCGATGCGGCGCGCCTTCCCCTCCAAGCTCCGTACACGGCGGTGCATTGGCCGATAGCCGGGGATATAGGTATCGAGCTTGCTCCCTGCGGCGCGCACGTTGGCTGCCATTTCGAAGGTCTGGCCGGCGGCAGCCAAGGCTTTGCTCAATGCGTCGCGCTGGCGCTTGGGCAAATAAGAGATATCAAGGCTGCGGGCCGCCGCAATATGACCGCGCAAGGCGTCCCCATGGGCATCATAATCGGCGAACAGGCGATGCTCGACGCAGGCCTGTATGCGTGGATTGCGCGGCGGCGGCGCTGTCTCCGCCGTCAGGTTGATGCGGTTCGGCAAGTAATTCACCAAGGGCGGATAGAGGCCGACGATAACCAGGCCGGCCAACTGCAAAAGAATAAACGGCACCACGCCCTTGTACATCTGGATGGTCTGGACGCTTTTGGGCGCGACGCCGCGCAAATAGAAAAGCGCAAATCCGAACGGCGGCGTCAGGAACGAGGTTTGGATGTTGACGCCGATCATGACGCCGAGCCAGACGGCGGTGATATTGGCGCTGGGATCGGCCAGCAGGATCGGCGCGATGATCGGTACAACAACGACCGCAATCTCGATGAAATCGAGAAAAAATCCGAGAACAAACATAACCGCCATGACGACGACAAATTTGATGATAAAACCGCCGGGCAAATCCAAAAGGAAGCCGCGCACCAGATCTTCACCGCCGAAGGCGCGAAACGCCGCCGTCAGCATGGCCGCTCCCAAAAGGATAATGAAAACCAGCGATGTGGTCTTGGCCGTTTCGACCATGACCTGGGAGAGCGTGTTCTCAACCCGGTAGACGCGAAGGCCGCTCCAGAATATCGACACCAGCAGGAAGAAAACGGCGACGGTGGCAGCCGCGATAACGGCGGCATCCTCGCCATCTTTGATCAATTTGACGTTGATATCGAAATTGCTGACCAGCCAAGCCAATGCGCCGAGCGAGGCGAAGCAAAGAAGAGCCGGATAGTAGGCGCCCTTTTTGCCATCCATGAGACGATAGCCGCCCATGATCATAGCGCCGACGGCGCCGATGGCGCCGGCCTGGTTGACGGTCGCAATGCCGAGCACGATCGAGCCGAGAACGGCCATGATCAAGGCCAGGGGCGGGATCAGCACCAGCCCCACGCGGCGGAAAAATTTGGCATCGTACTTGCCGTCGTAATTCACCGGCGGCGCCGAACCTTTTTTCAAGATCGCGACCGCGAGGATGTAGAGCATATACAATCCGACCAGCACCAGACCCGGCAGCAAGGCCCCCATGAACATTTCGCCGGCACTGGTCGATGTCAGATCGAACTCGGTCGGCAGGCTCGACAATCCCGTGGCATCCTTGAATTCGGCTTTGCGTATGGTGGCGGCCCGGTCGGTGGCGCTCGACAATTGATCGGCCAGGATGATCAGCACAATCGAAGGCGGGATGATCTGGCCGAGGGTTCCCGATGCCGAGATAATGCCGGTGGTCAGCGGCACATCATATTTGTTGCGCAGCATCACCGGCAGCGAAATCAGGCCCATGGCGATCACCGTCGCGCCAACGATGCCGGTGGTGGCGGCCAGCAATGCGCCGACGAAAACCACCGATATTCCGAGCCCGCCTGGGACCGGCCCGAACAGCTGGGCCATGGCGATCAGCAAATCCTCGGCGATCTTGGAGCGTTGCAGCATGATGCCCATAAAGACAAACAGCGGAATGGCGATCAGGGTGTCGCGCTCCACCTCGAAATAGATGCCGCGGAAATTGGTGACGGCGGCGTTCAACCATTGGACCGGATTGCCCTGGGCGAAATAGGCGCCGGTGTCGCCGGCGAACAGGTAGCCGGCGGTGGCCGCCGTCAGGATGGTGATGATGGCCGAGCCGGGCAATGCGAAGGCCACCGGATAGCCGGAACCAAGGGCGGCCATCAGGGTGAGGATCAGAAGGGCGAGGAAAAAGAGTTCCATGGGTTTGTGTCTTTCCGGGCCTCAGCGCTACACGGAATGATGTCCGCTGGGCTCGGCGTTGTGCTCCGGCTCGCCCTCGAGCAAAACGCCGACATTGCCGAGAAAATATCCACAGAACTGGATCAGCATGCTCAAGGCATAAACCAGAAGGAAGCCGGCCATCAGGTATTTGACGTACATGCCGAAACCCGCCTGGGTCACCTCGTAAGAAAGGAGCGGCGCGTTGATGGAGCTGGTTTTGTCCCACATGCCACGGGTCAGGATTATCCAGCAAACCGGGATTCCAAAAAGCAGCGTGCCGACGATATTGGACCAGGCTTTGCCGCGCGGCGAAAAATTCGTGAACAGGATATCGACGCGGACATGCTCTTCTTGAATAAGGGTGTAGGCGCTGGCGAACAGGAACAGCCCGGCATACCAAAAACGCACCAGATCGCCGAGGAAAGCCTGCTCGTAGGAATAAATGAAACGCAGGATGACGATCAGCAACTCGGCAACAACGATCAGCAGTGCCAACCAGGTGAAGCCCAGGGAGCGGACGAACAATCCGACAAATATGGCCACGCCGATCAAGGGGTAATGAACATAGGCGCCGCGAAATACGGCGCGGCCAAGATCCTTGGCAAGCGCAGGCCCGACCACGCCGGGCAACAGATTTTCCACTCGGAGGAACGATATGGCGGCGTCGATGACGCCGATAAACAGAACCGCCCAGAAGGCCACCCGGATAATATAGGCGGCCAGCCGGGTCATACGCTCGGCATCGGCTTTCAGGCTGGGGGCGGCGGAGCGCACCACCAAATAGGCAATGATCGCTACGGGAAGAATATAAAATACCAGCTGAACCCATCCGCGCGTGGCGGCGCTGCCCGCCAACGGATTGCGGAGCGGCTCCAGCGCAAACCAGCCCAAATCGGCGAACAAATTGCTGGGACCGGGCCAGCCGAACCAGAAGATCAGGATATTATTGGCGATGAAGACGATGCCGAGGATAGCGCTGGACAGGGCGCAAATTCGCAACGCCTGAATAAATTGGAGCCTGCCTATGCCGACGGTCTCAGCGGTCATCAATTTTCCTGTACTTGGCCACCGTTGGCGGCTGGCGGCAATCCAAAAAAATTCGCGGTCAATGTGGAAAACGGAGCCCGAAGGCTCCGTTTAACCATAAACCGAAAGACGGTGTGCTTAGACGCCGAGAACGCGGTTACGCTGGGCCACGTAGGCCTGATCGGAAATCTTCGACCATGCGCCGAGAGCGGCCCGGGATTTCAAGAAGCTCTGATGGATTTTGTTGGCCAGAGGCGAATGCGCGCGGACCGTTTCGAAAACCTCGTTCGCGGCTTCGCCGAAGCTGTCGTAGATATCGTCATTGAACTGGCGCAGCTTGACGCCCTGATTTTTGACCAGATCGGCGAGGGCTTCACCATTTTTGGCGTTATACTCGGCCATCATCACGTCATTTTCCATGGCGGCGGCTGCTTCGATCGTCGCCTGATCGGACTTCGAAAGTTTGCCCCAGAAGCTGGCATTCATGCCAAAGGACAGCATCGAGCCCGGCTCGTGCATGCCCGGGAAATAGTAGAACTTGGCGGCTTCATAGAACTTCATGAAGCGGTCGTTCCAGGGGCCCACCCATTCGGTGGCGTCGATGGCGCCGGACACCAGATTTTCATAAATCTGACCGCCGGGAAGCGAGACAGGAGAGGCGCCCAACTTGGCCATGACGTCACCGCCAAGGCCCGGAATGCGCATCTTCAAACCTTTAAGATCGTCGGCCGAATTGATCTCCTTGCGGAACCAGCCGCCCATTTGGACACCGGTGTTGCCGGCCATGATCGCTTTGATGCCGAATTTACCGCCCAGTTCATCCCACAATTGCTGGCCACCGCCGAAGCGGATCCAGGCGTTCATTTCCGTATAAGTGAGACCGAACGGAACCGAGGTGAAGTAACCCCAGCCGGGATGCTTGCCTTTCCAATAGTAGTCGGCGGCGTGATAGGCGTGGGAATTACCGGAGGCCACTTCGTCAAAGGAATCGAACGCGCCGACCCGCTCGCCGGCGGCAAAATAATTTACCTTGATGCGCCCATCGGACATTGTGTCCAGGCGCTTGGCCAGACGCTGGGCGCCGGTGCCGAGGCCCGGGAAATCACGCGGCCACGTTGTGACCATGTTCATCTCGATACGGCTCTGAGCAATTGCGGGCTTCGGGAAAGACGACGCCGCGGCGGCGGTCACCAAACCGGCCACGCCGGCGCTTTTGACAAATTCTCGACGTTTCATGAGTTCACTCCCTTGTCTAAAATTATAATTTTTGCGGACAGCCAGCAAATACGCGAGCCAACCTATGGATTACAGCGAATAATCAACCAAGTATATGAACTTTTTGACGGCGCGCAACACAAAGTGGTGTGCCGGGCGCCAAGCCCAGGTGCGCCACTCCGTAGCGCCGCCCCGGCTTTATTCGGCGTTTTCGAGCGCCTCCGGGTGCGGCGACGACAACCAGCCGTCAGCGGTATAATATTCCAGCGGATTGAAGCGCTGTTTGTAAGACATTTTGGGACTGCCCTCGATCCAATAGCCGAGGTAGACGTACGGCAAATCCATGCTATGAGCGCGCTCGATCAGCCAGAGAATCATATAGGTTCCAAGGCTGCGGCGCGGCTGGCCGGGATCGAAGAAGCTATAGACCGCCGACAACCCGTCATGCATCTTGTCAACCAGACAGGTGCCAACCAGCGCGCCGTCCGGGCCGCGAAATTCGACCACCATGGAATCCACCGGCGTTTCCTCGATCAGTGCCTGGTAGTCATAATAATCCATGGTCGCCATATCACCGCCGGTATGGCGAACGTCCTGGTAGCTGGAGAAAAGCTGGAACTGGTCGGTGGTCGCCTTGGCAGCCATCATTTTGACCTGGATATCCTTGTTGGCGCGCATCACCCGCTTTTGCGACGCGGTCGCCTGAAATTCGTCGACCACGCTGCGCACCGCCTTGCAGGCCGAGCAATTCTGGCAGATGGGCGCATAAATCAGCCCGTGACTGCGGCGAAACCCCACCCGCGACAAGGTGTCGTGCAGGGCCGCGGAGCCCGGCCCGATCAACTCGGCCACCATGCGCCGCTCGGTCTCGCCCGGAAGATATGGGCAGGGCAGGGGCGCGGTAACAAAGAACGGCGTCGGGCGGCTGGTCAGGTTATGCTTCATGATATTCCGATTGTCCGATATGCCGGCTCACTTGGGCTCGGCCGCGGGGTCGCCTGCTGGTTCGCCCGTTGGTTCACCCGCTGCTTCGCCGGCCGGGCCTTCCGCCGGCTCGGCCGCCGCTTTCGGCGCCGTGCCGCGCAACAACACAATGCTCAACCTTCGGTTACGGGCGTTGTTCGGATCGGCCGTCAAGAGCGGCTCGGTATCAGCCTTGCCGACAACCCGCGACAAACGATCGAGGGGCAAGCCAAGATCCCGAAGCACGCGCCTGGCTGCATTGGCCCGGTCCACCGACAATTCCCAGTTGGTATATTCGGAGCCGCTGCCGAACTTGGTGCCATCGGTGTGCCCGCTGATGGCAATTTTCTGCGGCATTTTTTCCACCACTTTTTTGACCATTTCGAGCATGCGCCGGGCGCGCCCCAAAGGCTCGGCACCGCCGCTTGGGAACATGGCGAGGCCTTCCTGATCGACGATCTGGATGCGCAGGCCCTCGGGCGTATTGTCGACCATGAGGCTTTTTTGCAGCTCGGCGGCGCCCGGAATATTTTGCAATGCCTGCTTCAATTCAGATTCGGCTTTTTCGAATTGTTTCTGCTCGGCCTGTTCAATGGCTTCCTGTTTGACTTCTTCGGCTTCCTTTTTGGCTTCTTCCGCCGCTTCTTCAGGCTTTTGCGTTTCGGTGGACTCGTCGCCCCCAAGACCGGTCTTGGGCGGCGGCAACTCCAAGCTCACCGTCGGCTTGGCGCGGGCCGAAACCTCGGAGCCTTCGGCAGCGATGGTCTGTCTGCCAAGCACGCCGCCGGCGCCCGACGTGGTCGGCGCGATACTGGCCGGCGCAAAATAGTTGGAGATGCCTTCAAGCTGTTCCTGGGTGACCGAATTCAACAGCCACAAGAGCAAAAAGAAGGCCATCATGGCGGTTACAAAATCGGCGTAGGCGATCTTCCAGGCGCCGCCATGGGCGCCGGCTTCGACTTTCTTCACCCTTTTGATGAAGACGGCGCCCGCGCCGCCTGCTGTTCCGCCGTTTTCGGCCATGCTTATCCTCGTAAATCCGCCGCCTAGTCAGCGGGGATGTTTTGTATCTGCTCTTCAAGTTCGGCAAAGCTGGGACGCACATCGGAGCCTAGGATTTTGCGCGCAAACTCGATCGAAACCTGCGGCGCGTAGCCCTGCATGTGGGCGACGATGCCAGTCTTGATACATTCCAAATACTTGGAATCGGCGGCAAAGACGGCTTCCAGAGACTTCGCCATCGGCCCAACCAGACCATAGGAGATTAGAATTCCAAAGAATGTCCCGACCAGAGCGCCGCCGATGAGGTGACCCAAAACTTCCGGCGGCTCGGTGATCGAGCCCATGGTATGGATCACACCCAGCACCGCCGCGACGATGCCAAGGGCCGGAAACGCTTCGCCCATATTGCCCATGGCGTGGGCGATGTCGTGGTCTTCGTTGTGGTGGGTTTCCAGTTCCTGTTCCATCACCGCTTCAACCTCGTGCGAGGTCGAGGCGCCAAGGGTCAGAAGGCGCAGGTAATCGCAAAGAAATTCGACCGCGTGGTGGTCCGACGAGAAATCCGGAAATTTCGCGAATATGGTACTTTCTTCCGGTTTTTCCACATGGGTTTCGAGGGCCAGATCGCCCTTGCTTTTGGCCAGGCGAAATACTGAATAGAGCACGCTCAACAGCTCGAGATAGTTGTCTTTATTATATCTGGCGCCTTTTAAAATTTTGCCGAACGAGCCGGCCAGCCCGCCGATAACCTTCTTAGGACTGGCTATCAGCAATTGCCCAATTGCGGCGCCGCCGATAATTACAAATTCGAATGGCTGCCATAACACATCAAGATGCCCGCCAAGCGCAACATATCCGCCGGCGACACTTCCGAACACGACAATAAAACCAATAATAAAAAACATTCGTCAACCTCGGGTGATGTCACCCGTAATCTAGCCAGATAAACTTAAATTAATAGTAACCGGTTTTCACCGATCCGGTAATCGCAATTCCCCAACGGCTTCGTCTTATTCGCCCCTGCCGCACCATTGTCAATATGCGCATGTTTTTCCGAAATTCAAATACCTTCGCCAATAAAGTCAGCGTGATTGGGCACGAATGAGACTGCGCAAAGCCACTGCTTTTGATTAAGGCGCGCCCGGCTCAAACCGGTAAATGGATTTCGCCGAGGCTTTCAGTTGCGCCTTGGTGGCCTTCAGACGGATATAACCCACATCGCGCCAGGTCTTGAGGAAATCCCGATAATGCTTTGACAATGGGTTGCCCGATTGGCCGGTGGCGATCACATAAGAAGAGTTCCCGGGCGTTTTTAAATCATAGACGGCGCGGTAGCCGGGTCCATGGATATGGGCGTGTGGGCCACGCTCCCGGCCCGGACGGGTGGCGCCCCGGTTGATCGTGAAATCGCCGCCGTCCGACGGAATTTGCAAATCCGCGATGGCGGAAACTACCGGTAGGGCACCAAAAATCGGATGGCGGAAGCGCGCTACATGACGCGCCCCCCATTGCCAATCCCTCACATCATCAGTGCCCAATGATTGCGCCAGTTGATCAAGGGTCTCGCCGAGCGTTTCGGCCAGCAACGCATCACAGGTTTCCACCGGCACGGTGGCCCGCCGGTCGCACCAGTGCGCTTGGCCGGTCAGAACGCGCTGGATGAATTGAGGCCGCAATCGCCAATAGGCCCGGAAATCCTCGCCCAGCTCGTCCGCATAGACGCTTTTGTTGAAGGCCCGCAGCCAGGCTGAGAAGATCAACGGCTCCGGCCGGCCCCGGGCCATGGTTCCATCCCAGGCGCGCAGCATACGCTGCACACGAATGAGGCGGGCATCTTTGGCCCTGAACCGGGTCATCGGCCCAACCAGATCGCGGGCCATCAGGGAAACCGCATCGGCTTGCATACGCCGGGCTTTTTCCTGGGTGAAGGCGCCGCCTTGAGCAAGCAGTTCGGTAATTCGCCGGGCACGGTATGGCGCCGCCCAGTCACGGGACAGGAAATAGGGGTAGCTTGGCCCGGCGACGGCATTATTGGCGTTGACGATGATGCCGGAGGCAGGATCGAACCGGTGCGGCAATTCGGCGAATGGAATGAAGCCAAGCCAATCGAATTCTCCGGCCCCTCCGGGGCGCATATAAAACCCGTTGCCGGATTTGCGGATCGGCACTTTTCCGGCGGCGTAAAAGCCGATGCTGCCGGCGCGATCGGCGTAGGTAAAATTCAACTGAAAGCCGTTCATGGCTTTGAGCGCGTTTAGAAAATCGGGCTTCCCGCGCGCCAGATTGATCTTGTAGATAGCTTCGGCGGTGCGGTCATTGGGCCCGAGAAAGGTGGCCGACAGGGCGATGACGCCTTCGCCCGGCGTATCCGAAATGACCGGCCCATGGCGGCTGCTGCGAACCTGCAGGGGAATATCATCGCCGCCCCGGACGTGGATGACTTCGGACCGTACGGCGTAGCTGCGGGGCCCATCGGGGGTATCATAGCTGCCCGCCCGGCCGGCAGAGGCGGTTTCCCGATAGAGGTCCTGCACATCGCTTTGGGTCGCCGTTAATCCCCACGCAATCGCCTGATTATGGCCGGCGATAACCAACGGCACGCCGGGCACCGTGGCGCCGGCGATGAAGCCCCCGGGCAGCACGATCTTCACCAGATACCAAAGGATCGGTGCCCGGAAACCCAAATGTGGGTCGTTGGCCAATATGGGCGCGCCGGTATCCGTATGGGCGCCGCTGACCGCCCAGGCGTTCGAGGCGCCTGTGGGCGGCGTATCGGCGCCGCCCACGAGCCCGGTCAGCGCATCCATGACGCCGTCGCCGATAAGGAGACGGGTTTGATCGGCGGGCGCAACGGTGACCGGCGCATCGGGCGCATATTTTGGCCAGAGGGCATCGACCTGATCAAATGTCATATGCCGCAACAGACGGGCGCGCAGCATCTCGTCCCGGTAATTGCCGCTGAGTTGCAAGCCCATAAGCTTGCCCCAAACCAGAGAATCGGTGGGCCGCCACGGCTCCGGGCTGTGCCGGAGGGCCAGGAATTCCGGCGGCAGGGCGCCCGGCCGGGTGCTGATCCAGCGATTAACGCCGGCGGCGTAGGCGTTCAGGTGCGCTTTCAGCCCGTCGGACAACCCGGAATAGGAGGCTTCGGCGGATCGGTATACGCCGAGGGTTCGAAAAAAACGGTCGGTGGCGATGGTGTGCGTGCCCAAAATTTCCGACAGGCGGCCGGCGCCGGCGCGGCGCTGAAGTTCCATCTGCCACATTCGGTTCTGGGCATGCACATAGCCGAGCGCAAAGGCCGCATCCCTATAATTGGCGGCGTGGATGTACGGCACGGCCAAATCGGTCATGTAGATTTCGGCCGGCGCACTAATATGGCGGCTTTGTAGGGAAATGCTTTTCGGCGGCAGCGATGACAGAGCCCAACCGATGGCGCCAAAGACGACGATGGCCGCCAATGTCACCAAATACGCGACGCCTGATTTCACCCGGCTCATAATGGTTTCCAATTGCGCAAATCATATTTCCCGATAAATGCGGGGACGACATCTTGTATTTTAGGGGTTGGATCACGATATGCGAAGACAAGAAGCAGTCTTTCCAAACTTCGGCGCCGATAGCATTGAACGGGCCGTGGTACGCTTGATGATCGGGAGCAGATCGATGAACCAACTCGCTGTAGCGGATAACCTTAACGACTTGGCGGCGCACACCGAAACCATAACCGACCAATATGTGACCTTTCGGGTCGATGGCCAGCTGTTCGGGGTCAACGTCCTTGGCGTCCAAGATATCCTCAGAACCGAAGAAATCGCTTTCGTGCCCATGGCGCCGCCCGAGGTCAGAGGCTCGATCAATCTGCGCGGCCGCATCGTCACGGTTATCGATGTGCGTGTCCGCCTCGGTCTGCCGGCCCGCGAAGAGGGCGAGAACACCATGGGCGTCACGGTCGAGCAGTCCACCGAGCTTTACACCCTAAGCGTCGATGAAATCGGTGAAGTGCTGAGCCTTCCGGTTGCCGAGCGCGAAGACGTGCCGGGCACCCTGGGTGATAAGTGGCGCAATTTCGCCGAGTATATCTACAAATTGGACGGCGAATTGATGATCGTCCTCGATATCGACAAGCTGCTACGCCACTGATCGGCTGAGAATAACGCCGCGCTTAAGCGTCCTTTAACAGGCGCGCGGCCTCCACGGCCATATAGGTGAGTATGCCGTCGGCGCCGGCCCGCTTGAACGCGGTCAGGCATTCTAAAACCACCCGGTCGTTATCCAGCCAGCCATTGGCCACGGCGCCCTTCAGCATGGCGTATTCGCCGCTTACCTGATAGGCGAAGGTGGGTACGCCGAAACTGTCTTTGACGCGCTGGATAATATCCAGATAGGGCAGGCCCGGCTTGACCATTACCATGTCGGCACCTTCATCGATGTCGAGCGCCACCTCGCGCAACGCCTCGTCGGAATTGGCGTAATCCATCTGATAGGTTTTCTTGTCACCCTTGAGCGCCGCCTCGGTGCCGATGGCATCGCGGAACGGCCCGTAAAATGCCGAGGCGAACTTGGCGGCATAAGACATGATACGGACCGCTTCATGGCCGGCGCCGTCGAGGGCGCCCCGAATATGGGCAACACGTCCGTCCATCATATCGGAGGGTGCAATCACATCGCAGCCGGCTTCGGCCTGGACCACCGACTGGCGGCAGAGAATTTCCACCGTTTCATCGTTGAGGATATGGCCGTCCACCAAAAGCCCGTCATGACCGTCGGAATTGAACGGATCGAGCGCCGCATCGCAAATGACGCCGATATCGGGATAATCGGCTTTCACCGCCCGGATCGAGCGGCACACCAGATTGTCGGTATTGCAGGCCTCGCGGGCATCGGGGGTTTTCGACGCCGGATCGACCTCGGGAAATATGACTATGGCGGGGATTTTCAATTCCGCCACTTCGGCAACCACTTCGCGCAAAAGATCGACCGAAACCCGGTCGACGCCGGGCATGGATGCCACCGGCTGGCGCAAGCCCTGACCTTCGGTGACAAAAATAGGCAAAATCAAGTCGTTGGCGCTCAGGGTATTTTCGGCGACCAGGCGCCGGTTCCATTCGTCGCGGCGGTTGCGGCGCATGCGCGTCGCCGGATATCGGCCCAAAAAATCCATCGCATCAAACTTTCTGATCTTGTTTAAATTTTGCTAACACTATCGATCTATGCTCTGCAATGAAACCGGTGAATTTGACGGAAATTGGCCGGAAACAGATGCAAAGGTAGCGCTATGTCCGCGCACGATGTCCGGTTGGGCGAGGTTTTATTCGAGTTCACACCCAATGGCCGCTTCATCAAGGTGGTCGCCATCGATCCCATATCCATGGAAGAGATCTCCATGGTCGGCGACCGGAGGGCTAGCGTCGATACCCTCGAGCGGCTGGCCATCAACAAGCTGCGCTATGTCATTGCCAAAAAGCGCGGCGCAGCCGGCCAAGCGGGCGGCTTCCGTACCGTCTGATCGGATTGGCGTCAGCCGGAAGCGGCTGGCCGAGGCGATATGGCGACCAAGATTCTGCTGGTTGGGCGGCACCATCTGGCCGATGGCGCCGATCCATTCCGGCCGGGACCAGGATATTTTAAGCCGGCTGGATGCGCCGCCGGCTTCCATTTCTGCCGAGCCCGATGGTCTTGGCAAACTCGGAACGCTGCTTCGCATAATTCGGCGCAACCATGGGGTAGTCATGAGGCAGTCCCCATTTGGCGCGGTATTCATCCGGTGTCATGGAGAAATTGGTGCGAATATAGCGCTTCAGCATTTTCAGCTTTTTGCCGTCTTCCAGACAAATAAGATGATCCGAGGTAACCGAACGGCGGATCGAAACAGCCGGCTTCTGGCTGTTCGCGGCGGCTGCGTCCTTGGCACCATCCAAATCGTTCAGGGCTGAAAATACGGTATTGATGAGCCCCGGAAGACCTTCGCCGGAGACCGTGTTTCGTCCCACATACGAGGCGACAATGTCGGTCGAAAAGCGCAATAAATCGTCTTTCGAAACTTCCCCTATTTCTTCATTTGCCATCAAATTTTTTCCAAATTGCCTTGGTGAACGGAATATTTTGCGCGTTTTATTAGGCTGAAAATTAAAGCCAAAAATCGAAACGAATCAACAATTAAATAGTAACAATTGGACCGCCGTATATCCGCGTTGTTTTTCAACGAGATGGCCGGAACCGCTCTAGCCGGAGGACTGCCGGGCGCCGCTTGTGGCGGACGTTCACGGCAAAAATAATTACCGGCAAAATTCCCGGCCAACCGACAAGTTGTGTTGCACTGGCGCTAAACTCCGATATATAGTGACGCGCTTTCGGATGTCACATCGCGAAACCATCACTTTTTTATGGAATTCGAATGAATCAGACCATTGCCATCGGTTCCGATCATGCCGGATTCGCGCTCAAGGAAAGCCTTGTTGAGACCTTGACCCAGTTGGGTTATGCGCCCATCGATTTGGGCACAAATGGCCCAGATTCCGTGGATTACCCGGACTTCGCCCACGCCGTGGCGGGGGCGCTGGGGGCCGGCGAGGCAGGCAAGGGGGTGTTGATTTGCGGGTCCGGTATCGGCATCAGCATGGCCGCCAATCGCCATCCCGATGTGCGCGCCGCATTGGTGCACGATGCGCTTGGCGCCCGCATGTGCCGCCAGCACAACGACGCCAACGTTATCGTATTCGGAGGCCGCATGATCGGCATTGAAGTTGCCCGCGACTGCCTGGAGATATTTTTGAAGACGGAGTTTGAGGGCGGCCGCCACCAGCGCCGCATCGACAAGATAACGCCAGCGTAAAATGCGCTGCCGGTAATATTTCTGATTAGGACTTATCGTTAATGACGCTCGTAAATTCATCTTTCGCCTCTACCAGCCAAGAGCAATTCTTTACCAATTCGCTGGCCGAAGCCGATCCCGATATTTTTCGCGTGGGCAAATTGGAATTGTCCCGCCTACAAAATCAGATCGAGCTGATTGCGTCGGAAAATATCGTTTCCAGAGCCGTACTGGAAGCCCAGGGCTCGGTCCTGACCAATAAATATGCCGAAGGCTACCCGGGCCGGCGCTATTACGGCGGCTGCGAGTTTGTCGATATTGCCGAGAATCTTGCCATCGACCGGGCCAAGGAATTATTCGGTTGCGCCTACGCCAACGTCCAGGCCCATTCCGGCAGCCAAGCCAACCAGGCTGTCATGGCCGCTACCGTGATGCCGGGCGACACGGTGATGGGCATGTCGCTGGCGGCGGGCGGGCATCTGACCCATGGCGCGCCGCCGAACCTGTCGGGCAAATGGTTCAATGCGGTGCAGTATGGGGTGCGCCGCCAGGACGCGCTGATCGATTTTGATGAGGTTCGAAGCCTCGCCAAGGCGCATGCGCCGAAACTTATCATCGCCGGCGGTTCCGCCTATCCGAGGATTATCGATTTTGCCGCCTTCCGGGAAATCGCCGATGAGGTGGGGGCGCTATTGATGGTCGATATGGCCCATTTCGCCGGCTTGGTTGCCGCCGGCGTGCATCCGAGCCCATTGGACCATGCCGACGTCGTCACCTCGACCACCCACAAAACCCTGCGCGGGCCGAGGGGCGGGCTGATCCTGAGCAACGATTTGGATTTGGGCAAGAAAATCAATTCCGCCATATTCCCCGGGCTGCAAGGCGGCCCGCTCATGCATGTGATTGCCGCCAAGGCGGTGGCCCTTGGCGAGGCTTTGCGCCCCGAATTTTCCGCCTACGGAAAAAACGTGGTGGAAAACGCCAAAACCCTGGCCGCGACATTGAACGAAAGAGGCTGCGATATTGTATCGGGCGGCACCGACACGCATCTGATGCTGGTCGATCTCCGTCCCAAAAAACTAACCGGCAAGATCGCCGAGGCGTCGCTGGAGCGGGCCTCAATTACTTGTAACAAAAACGGCATTCCGTTCGATCCGGAAAAACCGGCGGTAACCTCCGGCGTCCGCCTGGGAACGCCGTTCGGCACGTCCCGGGGGTTCGGTCTGGCCGAGTTCGCCAAAATTGGGGAGATGGTTGTCGAGGTGCTGGACGGCCTGGCCGCCAATCCCGATGACAATTCCAAAATTGAAACTGATATCGCGGCGAGAGTAAAAGAGATGTGCGAACGCTTTCCCATTTATCAGGACATTCATAGCTAAAGATCTAGGGAGGATCGGCCATGCGCTGCCCATTTTGCCACCACGACGACACACAGGTTAAAGATTCCCGGCCAACCGAAGACAATGCGGCTATTCGCCGGCGACGGTCGTGCCCGGAATGCAGCGCGCGCTGGACGACCTTCGAGCGGGTTCAACTGCGCGAATTGTCGATCCTGAAAAAGAACGACAAGAAAGAACCGTTCGAGCGGGAAAAGCTGGCTCGGTCTTTAAATATGGCTTTGCAAAAACGCCCGGTCGATGAAGATCAGGTCGAACGCGTTGTCAGCTCGATCCAACGCCGCCTGGAAAGCCTGGGCGAGGCCGAGATACCGTCCAAGGTCATCGGCGAAATCGTCATGGATGTGCTCGCCGATCTGGATCAGGTTGCCTATGTGCGCTTTGCCTCGGTCTACCGAAATTTTCGTGAAGCCAAGGATTTCGAAGCTTTCGTCGGTACCTTGAGTGACGAATAACCAAACCGGATCAGCCCATTCAAACCATCCCGCCGGGTTCATGCGCCTGGCGATTTCGCTTGGGCTTCGCGGCCTCGGCAACACCTGGCCGAACCCGGCGGTCGGCTGCGTGCTGGTCAAGGACGGCCGCATCACCGGGCGTGGCTGGACCGCCGATGGCGGGCGCCCACATGCCGAAACCATGGCAATCAAAAACGCCGGCGCAAATGCAAAAGGCGCCACCGCGTATGTCACGTTGGAGCCGTGCAGCCACCAGGGCGAGACGCCGCCCTGCGCCGAAGCGTTGGCCGATGCCGGTGTCGTCCGCGTTGTCGCCGCCATCATTGACGCCGATCCAAGGGTTTCAGGCTCGGGCCTGGCGCTTTTGCGGGATCGCGGCATCGACGTTGAACATGGCCTCTCATCCGCAGCCGCGCGGGATGCCAATCAGGGGTTTTTCACCCGCGTGGAGCTGGGGCGGCCCGCCTTCACTTTGAAAATGGCCGCCACCCTGGATGGCCGCATTGCCACAGCAAACGGTGACAGCCAATGGATCACCGGCGATCAGGCCCGCGCCATGGCCCATCAATTGCGCGCCCGCCACGATGCGGTGATGATCGGCAGCGGCACCCTGGCCGCCGACAATCCAACCCTGACGGCGCGCCTCGGCGGGATCAGCAACGCCCGGCGGCCGCGCATTGTCCTTGATGGCCGGCTGCGCATCCGGTTGGACAGCAATCTTGTCAAATCGATTGTTGAAGCGCCGCTATGGGTGGTGACCCGGTCCGGCGCCCATGACGAGGAAAAGTTGAGCCAGCTCCGCGGCGCCGGCGCCGAGGTGATCGAAATCGCCGCCGGCGCGGATGATCAGATCGATCTCAAAACCTTGGCGGCGTATCTCGGCGGCCTTGGACTGACCAATGTATTGGTTGAAGGCGGCGGCATGGTGGCGGCATCCATGCTGCGCGCCGGCCTGGTCGACCGAGTTGCCTGGTTCCGGGCGCCGTCGATTTTGGGCGGCGATGCGATGCCGGCAATCGGTGCGCTGGGCATCCAGGGAATATCGGAAATGTTTGAGTTTTCCAGGAAATCGTCTATGTCAGCAGGCCCGGACGGGTTGGACATTCTGACCCGCAAGATTTGAGGCCCGAAATGTTTACCGGCATTATCTCAGATGTGGGAACCGTAACGTCTGTGCTTTCCGGCGGCGTAACCCGCTACCAGATCGAAACCGCTTACCATCTTGCCGGCGTCGCCATCGGCGCATCAATCGCCTGTTCGGGCGCCTGCCACACGGTAGTGGCGAAGGGCGCCGGCTGGTTTGCGGTGGAATCGTCCGCCGAAACTTTGGCCAAAACATCGCTGGGAACCTGGACCACCGGCACCCGGGTCAATTTGGAGCGCCCGTTAACGCCCGCCGATGAGTTGGGCGGGCACATGGTGAGCGGCCACGTGGACGGCACCGGCGCGGTTTTGAGCATCATCCCGGACGGCGATTGCAAGCGCTTTACTTTTACCGCGCCGGACGATTTGATGCGTTTCATCGCGCCCAAGGGATCGATCACCGTCGATGGCGTATCGTTGACCGTGAACGAGATTGGGGCGGACAGTTTCGGCGTCAATATCATTCCGCATACCGAAGCCAACACCACCTTTGGAGACTTTGCGGAAGGCAGTGCGGTAAATCTGGAAATTGACCTCGTGGCGCGGTATGTTGCGCGGCTTCTTGAGAAAGACAATGCCTGATACATCATATAAAAGTTACCTGGCTTCCATCGAAGAAATTATCGAGGACGCCCGCAACGGTCGCATGTTCATCCTCGTCGACGAGGAAGACCGCGAAAACGAGGGCGACCTCGTGATCCCGGCGCAAATGGCCACGCCCGACGCCATCAACTTCATGGCCACCCACGGGCGCGGCTTGATTTGCCTGTCGCTGACCGAGCAACGCGTCAACGAGCTTGGCCTCAACCTGATGACGCCGAAGAATGAAGCGCTGCACGAAACCGCCTTCACGGTTTCCATCGAAGCCCGCGACGGCGTCGAAACCGGCATTTCGGCGCCGGACCGGGCGCGCACCGTCGCCACGTCGATCGATCCCTCCAAGGGCGCGGCGGATATCGTGTCGCCGGGTCATATCTTCCCCCTAAAGGCGCGCGAGGGCGGCGTGCTGGTGCGCACCGGCCATACCGAAGCGGCTGTCGATATTTCACGCCTGGCTGGGCTGACCCCGGCGGGCGTCATCTGCGAGATCATGAAGGACGACGGCACCATGGCGCGCATGCCGGACCTGGTCGCCTTCGCCCAGAAGCACAATCTGAAAATTGGCACCATTGCCGATCTGATATCCTACCGGCTGCGTCACGACCGCATCGTCAAGCCGCGCGTCGAGGGCAATTTCAGGACCCTCAATACGGCGGAGTTCCGCACCATCGTCTACGCCAACGATGCCGAAGCGACCGAACATATCGCGCTGGTTAAAGGCAATCTGAGATCGCCGGGGCCGGTTCTGGTGCGCATGCATGCGTTCAATATCTTTGACGATATTTTCAGCGCCCAAAAGACAATCGAATTGCACCGGGCGATGGAGATGATCGAAGCAGAAGGGCGCGGCGTCATTGTGATGATCCGCTCGTCCAACCAAACGGTTCTGTCCGACCGCTTGCGTCAATCGATTGAGACCCAGGAACATCCATCGACGCCGTTTCGCGAATATGGCGTCGGCGCACAGATATTGCTCGATCTCGGCGTGCACGAAATGATTTTGCTTTCCAGCACCGTGCGCAGCATCGTCGGGCTCGAAGCCTATGGCCTGACCATTATCGAGCAGCGCGCCATCACCATTCCGAAAGACTACAAATTGCCGGTACTGGATCAGATTTATGGCTGAGACGGGAAAGATTCTAATCGTCGAGGCGCGCTTCTATGAAGACATCACCGACACCTTGGCCGAAGGCGCCAAATTGGTGCTCACCGAGGCAGGATATGGGTGCGAGCGCATCGCCGTTCCCGGCGTCTTTGAGATACCGGCGGCGGTAAACCTGGCCTGGGGCTCGGGCGCCTATGCAGGTTGCGTGACCCTCGGCTGCGTCATTCGCGGCGAAACCGATCACTATGATCATATCTGCCGGGAAATGAGCCGGCGCCTGATGGATATGAGTGTCGATCGGAAGATGCCGCACGGCTTTGGCGTGCTCACCGTCGAGAGCCGGGAGCAGGCGGAAAAGCGCGCGGCGTTGACGGATCGCAATACCGGCGGGCGGGCGGGCGAGGCCTGCTTAGCCATGATGGCGCTCAAACAACGCTTCGCCTGATACCATTGGAGAAGCAAAATCGGCGGGCATTGGATTTGGCGCGCCGAAATAGAGATTAACGGAACTGGGGCGAATTGGTGGTTGGTTCTGGCAGCACAAACATGGCGCGGCTGATATCAGTCCAGAGCCTCTATGAGATGGAGATCGCCGGCGCCTCCTTCGACGATGTGATGCTTAGCCATCTTGAAAACCGCTGGGCCGGCCAACTGGACGACGAGGGCAAAGTTCGCACCGGCGCGCGCCGGCTGGCCAGGACCGACCGCAAGAAATTTGCCGACACCGTGCGCGGCGTCATTCGCGACCAGGAACGGCTGGATGGGCTGGTGAGCGGCGCACTACCCGACGGCGAAACCATTGAGCGGTTGGATATGATCTTGCGCATTGTGCTCAGGGCAGGGGCTTATGAGCTTTATTCCTATCCGAAGGTCCCGGCGCAGGTGGCGATATCGGAGTATGTGGATATCGCCAAGGCCTTCTACCACGAGGGCGAGCCCAGTCTGGTCAACGGCATTCTCGACCGCATCGGGCGCGTATTGCGCCCCTCCGAGATTACCGGGAACACCGGTGATGGTTAAGGGCACGCCCGAACGCCTCGGCGAGTTCGGATTTATCGAAACCTATATGGCGCCGCTGGCGGCCGGCAACGAAGGCGCCCTCGGCCTCAAAGACGACGCCGCCTTGTTCGATGTTGCGCCCGGCCATCGGGCCGTGGTGACAACCGATGCCTTGATCGCCGGCGTTCATTTTCGGGGTACCGATCCGCCGGACAGCGTCGGCGCCAAGGCGCTCGCCGTGAATTTGTCCGATCTGGCGTCCATGGGAGCGGCGCCCTTGGGCTACACCTTGATGTTGGCGCTGCCCGCAGACTGGACCAGCGATTGGGCCGCCGGGTTCAGCGCCGGCCTGGCGGCCATGCAACAACGCCATTCGCTGCAATTGCTGGGCGGCGATACGGTGGCCGCCAATGGCCCGCTGAGCATCGGCGTTACCGCCTTTGGATCGGTGCCGGAGGGGCGCCAGATTATGCGCTCCGGCGCCGGGACAAGCGATGATATCTGGGTTTCCGGCAGCATCGGCGATGCCGCCCTGGCATTGGCTATATATAATGAGGGCGATACCGGCCGCATGGGGTTGCCGGAATATGGGGCGCTTCTGGACCGGTTGCAGCGGCCGGAGCCCCGCGTGACGCTCGGCCAAAACCTGATCGGGCTGGCCACGGCGGCCATTGATATCTCCGACGGCCTGGCCGTCGATCTCGGCCATCTTTGCCTTGCCTCGAATATCGGCGCCGACATCGAAGCCGGGCGCATTCCGGTGTCGGCCGCCGCCCAAAGCTGCCTCGGCGCGCCGGAATATGGCATGGATGTTGTAATCGGTGGCGGCGATGACTACGAACTTTTATTTACGGCGCCGCCCGCCATGGCCAGCCGCGTCATCCAGGCGGGCGAAAGCTCCGGTTGCGCGGTCACGCGAATCGGCCGCGCAAATGCGGAAACCCGGGTCCGCTTTGCCGCGGCCGACGGCAAAGAGATGGAAATCAAAAAACCCGGTTGGGCGCATTTTTAGGCGACCGGTTTAACGGCTGGAATGACAGCGTCTTCTCGGCTACCATTTGATCATGCCGAAAATACTTATATTCATAATTGTCGGGGTGCTCCTGCTTGCGGGCGGCGGCGTCACTATTATGCAGCAAATGGAGCTTGGCCCGTTCGCTCCCGATCCGGTGGAAGGCGCCGAGGCCGGAGCCGAAGCCGGGGACGGCGCTGCAAAGCCCAAGAAGCCCAAAGAAGACGAGTCCGACCCGCCCCTATATCTGACCCTGGAGCCCGTGGTTATTCCCATATTTCAAGGGGATAAGCTGAACACAAATATTCAGCTCACTATCCAGATCGAGGTTGCCAGGAAAGACGCCCCCGAATTGCGCAAGCGCATGACCAAGCTCAAAGACGCCTTGCTGCGCGATATGATGGGGTTCGTTCCGCGCCATTTGCGCGATCACAAGGGGTTGGACATCGATATTCTGGGCCGCCGGCTGATGGTTATCGCCGAGCGTGCCGTCGGCAAGGGGCTTGTCGATGGCGTTCTGATACAAGGCATCCTCGACCGGCCGGCCAATTAAATACCAGCCTTTCGGCATAGCGGATGCAACGGCTTCGATCGTCCGGTTGCTTTGCCGGGCCGTATCTGGCAAAAGTTCGCCGCCGTTTGACCGTACCCAATCATTGCGGTGCGCAATCCCACACAGGTAATTTCAATCCAAAAAGGATCAGTTGGAATGGACAACGTCTCGATATTAATTATTGCATGTGGCGTACTCGCCTTGCTTTACAGCGCCTATGCGGTTCGTTCCATCCTGGCAGCCGACGCCGGCACGGAACGGATGCAGGAAATTGCCGCCGCCGTACAGGAAGGCGCGCGTGCCTATCTTAATCGCCAATACCTGACCGTCGGCGTCGTCGGCGTCGTTGTCGGCGTCATCCTTGGCTTGTTGCTCGGCCTGCCGACGGCGATCGGGTTTTTCATCGGCGCCATTCTATCCGGCGCCGCCGGTTATATCGGCATGAATGTTTCCGTACGCGCCAATGTGAGAACGGCGGAAGCGGCCCGGTCCCAGGGTCTCGGCGCGGGCCTGGAAATCGCCTTCAAGTCGGGCGCCATCACCGGCATGCTGGTGGTCGGCCTGGCGCTTCTCGGCGTCACCATTTATTTCGAGGTCTTGCGCGGAACATTCGAGCTGTCGAGCTCCGAGGGCTCGGCGGAAATCCTTAAAGCTTTGGTCGGGCTTGCCTTTGGCGCCTCGCTGATTTCCATATTCGCACGCCTTGGCGGCGGCATCTTTACCAAGGGCGCCGATGTCGGCGCCGATCTGGTCGGCAAGATCGAAGCCGGTATCCCTGAGGACGATCCACGCAACCCCGGCGTCATCGCCGACAATGTGGGCGACAATGTGGGCGACTGCGCCGGCATGGCGGCTGATTTGTTTGAGACCTACGCCGTGACGATCGTTGGCACCATGCTGCTGGGAGCGCTGTTTTTCACCGGCGCCGACCGTGAAACCCTGATGACGCTGCCGCTATTGATCGGCGCCACTTGCATCGTTGCTTCGGTAATCGCCACCTTCTTCGTCCGCCTTGGGGCAAGCAACAATATCATGGGCGCGCTCTATAAGGGCTTTATCGCCAGCGCCGTCATCTCGGCCATCTTCATTGGCGGCATCATTTCCCTAAGTGTCGGCTGGGATACCGTCTTCACCACCGATAGCGGCACATTCACCGGCACCAACCTATACATCTGTGCCCTTACCGGGCTGGTCGTCACCGGTCTGATCGTCTGGATCACCGAATATTACACTAGCACCGAAACCCGTCCGGTACGCAGTATCGCCCGCGCCTCCGAGACCGGCCATGGCACCAACGTCATTCAGGGCTTGGCCATTTCCATGGAATCGACAGCGCTGCCGGTGATCGTCATTTGTGCCGGTATTATTGTTTCGTTCCTTACCGCCGGCCTGTACGGGCTATCCATCGCCGCCACTTCGATGCTGGCGCTGGCCGGCATGGTGGTGGCGCTCGACGCCTTCGGTCCGGTCACCGACAACGCCGGCGGCATCGCCGAAATGGCGAACTTGCCCGATGAAGTGCGCAAAACCACCGATGCACTGGACGCCGTCGGCAACACCACCAAAGCGGTGACCAAGGGCTATGCCATCGGCTCGGCCGGCTTGGCGGCGCTGGTATTGTTCGGTGCCTTTAACCAGGAACTGCAGTCCGCGTTCCCGGATCTCAAGGTAAGTTTCAGGCTCGATGATCCGTTCGTCGTCGTCGGCCTGTTCATCGGCGGCTTGCTTCCCTACCTGTTCGCTTCCATGGGAATGATGGCCGTCGGCCGGGCGGCCGCCTCCGTGGTCATCGAAGTGCGCCGCCAGTTCAAGGAAATTCCGGGCATCATGGACGGCACCGGCAAACCCGAATACGGCAAATGCGTCGATATGCTCACCAGGGCGGCGATCAAGGAAATGATCGTGCCGTCATTGCTGCCCGTTCTGGCGCCGTTCGTCGTATATTTCGTGATCCTGCCGATCGCCGGCCAGGCGGCGGCATTTACCACCGTCGGCGCCATGCTGATGGGCATCATCGTCACCGGCCTGTTCGTCGCCATATCGATGACCTCGGGCGGCGGCGCCTGGGATAACGCCAAAAAATATATCGAGGACGGGAACCACGGCGGCAAAGGCTCCGACGCCCACCACGCCGCCATCACCGGCGATACCGTCGGCGATCCTTACAAAGATACAGCGGGACCGGCGGTCAACCCGATGATCAAGATCACCAACATCGTCGCCATTCTGCTTATTGCCATCCTCGCCGCCTGACCAGAAAGCCAAACAAACAAAAAGCCCTTCGGGAGCGTTCCTCCCGGGGGGCTTTTTTGGTGATTGCCGCCGCCTTATTGTCCGCCCGAATTCTTACCCTCGAAGCGGCCGATATTGCCGAACAATTGGCGCAAAAACCCCAACTCGTTACCGGCGGTTGGTGTTTTGCGTTCAACCATTTCCATCTTCCGGGCTTCTTCCAGACCGAACGTTTTGAGCGCCGTCACGATACCGCGCTTGTTGAAGCGGATAACAATGACCTTGCGTTCAATAATCTCGGGCGCGAAAAAAGCGACGGTTTTGGTCTTCTCGCTGACGTAATACCAAACGTTCCCGTCGAATGGCGCCAGGCTGGAAGGCGATCCCAAAATCTGCACAACATCGGACTTATTGACTTGGCCGACCTCGACTTCCGCCAGCAAATCGGGGTCGGGCAGATTACCATGAGAATTTATGCGCGGCGCACAGGCGCCAAGCGCCGCCGCCAAAACAGCGGCTGTAAACAAAGGTGATCGACGGCCCATGGAACTTGGTTTTTCCTTCTACGCGAATATTTTGCTCGCCCGGCTGGCGCGCGGGCGATGAACGGACTATATGGTAGCGGATTATAGCACAAGCCCAGCCACCAAAAAAGCGTCACGCGGGCGGCGCGCTTTGCGGGCGCCACACGGTTTTGGGCAAAGGAAGATAGCGTTTCCCATGGGATTGTTTGATTTATTCCGGCGTCGCCAGGATCAGGCCGCCGATTACCGACTCTACGGGGTCATCGTCGATCAGGCGCGTCTACCGGCCTTTTACAACGATTGCGGCGTGCCTGATACGGTCGGCGGGCGTTTTGATCTGATTGGGCTGCATGCCTATCTGGTGATGCGCTGCCTCAAGGAAATGGCAAATGAACGCAGCGCCAGCTTGTCGCAAAGGCTGTTCGATATCATGTTTGCGGATATGGACCGCAACTTGCGCGAAATGGGCGTCGGCGATCTTGGCGTCGGCAAGAAGGTCAAGGAAATGGCGAAAGCCTTTTACGGGCGCGTCAAAGCCTACGACGAAGGGCTTGCCGGCGGGCCCGATAATTTGAAGGACGCATTGCGCCGAAATTTGTTTATCGAAACCGAGCCCAGCGATGAAAACGTGGCGCAAATGGCCGCCTACCTGGTGCAATCGGTAGCCGCTTCCAATGGCTGGACGATCGAGCAGTTGGAGGAGGGCGGGCTGCAATTCCTTGCGCCGCCGCCGATGACCGAAGCAACCGGCGCCGCTGGGGAGGGAAACGCATGATGGAAATCACCGCCCCGCCCGAGCCGGAATTTTCGCGGCTGCTGGCCGCCGATCTGGCCAGCGCCAAGATCACTATCGAACAGCTCAGCGCCAGTCCTGCCGAATGCGCCGCGTTGGCGAAGCGTTTCGGCGTCGAGGCCATTCAGGATTTGCGCGCTGATTGCCGGCTCGCCAGTTTGGCATCGGCCAACCGGTTGCGGCTGGAAGTGACGTTCAGCGCAGAGGTCCGGCAATTGTGCGTCGTCACACTGGAACCGGTGGTCACCAGCATCACCTCGGAATTTGCCCGAGAATATATACCACCCGCCTTTACCGAAGATGCCCAAGAGATTGTCATCGATCCCGACGCCGACGATCCCCCGGAAGCCATTCCCGAAGGGGGAATCGATGCCGGCGAGGCGGTTGCCGAGCAATTGGGGCTGGAAATCGAGCCGTTTCCGCGCGCTCCCGGCGCCGAATTTGAAGAGATTAACGAAATCGAGCCGGCGGATCATCCGTTTGCGCAGCTCAAAAACCTTAAAATTGATGGGAAATGAGTTGAATTGGCGCTCAATACCGCTGAATTCCGCCGCTTGCCCAATTAACATTTATCTGGTTTAAGTAGCGCCGCTTTTCATGGGCGGAAACATAGACGCCCGATTTCAAAAAATCAGAGTGAATTCAAGATGGCTGTTCCAAAAAAGAAAATATCGCGCTCGCGCCGCGACATGCGCAGATCGCACGATACTTTAAAAAGTCAGGCACACGGCGAGTGTTCCAACTGTGGTGAAATGAAGAGGCCGCACCACGTTTGTCCTTCCTGCGGCTATTATGACGGACGTGAAGTTGTCGACGTAGACGCGGCTGTTTAACAGACCTGGGTCCGGAGAGATTGGATCTGATGGCGCAGACCATAAGAGTCGCAATAGATGGCATGGGTGGTGACAATGCTCCCGACATGATTGTCGGCGGTATTGATCGTGCCTCCAAAGTGCTGGACGACGTCGAATTTCTTTTGTTCGGTGATGAAGCCCGTTTGCGCCCGCTGTTGGATGCCTACGCTGGCGCCAAGGCGGTTACCGAAATTCGCCACACCGACGACGCCATCTCGGCCGAGGAAAAACCGACTGTCGCGCTCCGCACTGGAAAAAAATCCAGCATGCGGCTGGCCATCGATGCGGTCAAATCGGGCGAGGCGTCTGCCCTGGTTTCAGCGGGCAATACCGGCGCGCTGATGGCCATGGCCACGGTCGTGCTGCGCACGCTGCCCGGCATCGACCGCCCGGCAATCGCCGCTGCCCTGCCGACCCAGCGTAGCCAGACGGTGATGCTCGATCTCGGCGCCAACATCGATTGCAACGCCGACAATCTGGTTCAGTTCGCCGTCATGGGCGAGGTGTATGCCCGCGCCGAGATCGGATTGGCGCAACCCTCCATCGGCATTCTGAATGTCGGCGTCGAGGGCCTCAAAGGCAACGATGCGGTCAAAGAGGCCAGCGCCATCCTGCAATCGTCGGATTTGCCGATCAAATTTTACGGCTTTATCGAGGGCGATGATATCGGCAAGGGGACCGTGGATGTGGTCGTCACCGATGGATTTACAGGTAACGTCGCCTTAAAAACCGCCGAGGGCGCGGTAAATATGTTCACCCATCATTTGCGCACCGCCCTGAAATCCAGTCTGCGCACAAAGATCGGCGCCTTATTGTCCCTGCCGGCGCTGGAAATCGTAAAAAACAAGTTCGATGCCAGGCGTTACAACGGCGCCATGTTCGTCGGGCTGAACGGTATTTGCATCAAGAGCCATGGCGGAACCGATGCGGTCGGATTTGGCAATGCGCTAGGTGTCGCCGTCAATCTGGTGCGCCGTGATTTCAACAAAGTGATTAAAGAAGATTTGAGCCGCGTAATGCAAAATGATCGACCCGAGATAAAGGCCGCGGTGAACTGATGAGCTTGCGCACCAGATTTATCGGCTGCGGCTCGTACCTTCCGGAAAACATCCTCACCAATCAGGAACTCGCCAAAACCGTCGATACCTCCGATGAATGGATCATGGCGCGCACCGGCATCAAACGCCGCCATATTGCGGCCGAAGGCGAATACACTTCTGATCTGGCCCGCCAGGCGGCCTTGCGGGCGCTGGACAGCGCCGGCCTCAAACCCAACGATCTGGACCTGATCATCGTCGGCACCACCACGCCGGACGAGGTATTTCCAGCCACCGCGGTAACCTTGCAGGGTCAGCTTGGCCTGACCGGCGGCGCCGCATTCGATATCCAGGCGGTTTGCTCCGGCTTTATCTACGGACTTTCCGTCGCCGACGGCATGCTGCGCGGCGGGACGGCGAAAACCGCGCTGGTGGTTGGCGCCGAAACCATGTCGCGCATCCTGGATTGGGAAGACCGGTCCACCTGCGTGTTGTTCGGAGACGGCGCCGGTGCGGTGGTCCTGCGCGCCGACAACGGCGCCGATGAAAGCAACGAGACGCCGGGCATATTGTCGACCCATATTCATTCCGATGGCAATTTGCGCGATCTGCTCTATTGCGCCGGCGGCCCCTCGACGACCGGCAATGCGGGGGTTCTGAAAATGATGGGCAGGGAAGTCTACAAGCATGCCGTCACCAATCTCGCCAATGTGGTGGTCGAAGCGTTGGAGGCCAACCAATTGAACCCCGAAGATATCGATTGGCTGGTCCCGCATCAGGCCAACAAGCGCATCATCGACAGCACCGTCAAGAAGCTGGGATTGGCCGAAGACAAGGTGGTGATGACCATCGCCGATCATGCCAATACCTCGGCGGCATCGATCCCGCTGGCCCTCGACGTCGCCATAACCGATGGCCGCATCAAGAGCGGCGATCTCATATTAATGGAGGCGATGGGCGGCGGTTTGACCTGGGGCGCTGCGATGGTGCGCTGGTAGGCCAAATTCCAATGGTGAAATTTAGCGTTAAATTAGCAACCTATCCCGTTGAAATTGATAAATTTCTCACGTAAAATAGCCTCAATCAAAGAGGTCGCGTCACATCAGGGGAAGCTTAGGCGATGGCTGGAAATACCATTACCCGTTCGCAGTTGAGCGAAGCCGTCTACCAGGAAGTCGGACTATCGCGCAACGAATCCGCGGATTTACTCGAATCTGTGCTCAACAAAATCTCGGGCACTTTGGCTGGCGGCGAATCAGTCAAGATCTCTTCCTTCGGCAGTTTTTCGGTCCGCGAGAAAGGCCAGCGCGTTGGCCGCAATCCGAAAACCGGCGAGGAAGTACCCATATTGCCGCGCAAGGTTCTGGTATTCAGGCCGTCGCAAGTCTTGAAGAGCCAGATCGCCGATTCCGGCTCGGACCCGATTTCCTGATAACGCCGGGTTGGCATGGCGCTATCGGCGGAACAGCTTTCATCAAATCGGCGGGACGGCAAATCCGCCACCGCTTTTCGCACCATAAGCGAAGTTGCCGGAGCCCTTGATCTGCCGCAGCACGTGCTGCGCTTTTGGGAAAGCAAATTCCCGCAGATCAAACCCATGAAGCGAGGCGGCGGGCGCCGCTATTACCGGCCCGAGGACCTGGAGGTTCTGCGCCGCATCA
>Ga0114999_10001420_pt1 | contig 33177 bp, 44 predicted proteins | sample ArcticOcean_MG_C_3_FD_89820 | JGI IMG/M metagenome (GOLD analysis project Ga0114999, IMG submission 89820) | Marine microbial communities from western Arctic Ocean - ArcticOcean_MG_CB8_126 | ecosystem: Environmental > Aquatic > Marine > Oceanic | place: Arctic Ocean: Canada Basin | collected...
AACCTCTGATCGGAGCAAATGGATATCATCCCGTAGTTGCTCCTGATTGAAAAGTAAAAGGGCACTTTGTACGGTATAAGCTATCGTCATGCAGACTAGGATAGTTACACAGATTTTTTTATCTCTCAACTCCATTGATCACTCCTTTTTAACCTGCGCTACAGCAGCACGTATTACATTTAAACCTGTCTCTTTCCGGAGGCACAATGCCCGGCGAGACCTTCTCCGTCTTTCCACAAATTCTACACCGAACCTCCACGCGATGTTCAGCTTTCTTTTTTAGAGGACTCTGATTTTGAAGGGGTTCGTGAGCTCCCATTTTCTTGTCCGACAGTGAGGCCTCTTGCAACTCTTCTTTTTCGGCGGAGGTGAGACTGAGGCCTTCTAAAAATTCGCCTGTGGGTGGGGAGTCTTTCATATTCTGCTCGCTAGCCAATGGCTGTTCCTTGGTCTTCGCGGCTTCCCTTTTTTTACGCTTTCCCTTTCCTCTTCTCTTTTTTTTCTTTGTGCTTCTAGAAGTTACAGAGGACTTCTGTAGGAGAGCCTCAAGCTCCTCCATCTGATCCGAAGATAAAGAGGCAAGTAGAGATGCTAGTTGTTCTTTCTTATCCATGTTTCATCACCTTTGTCCTTTGTACAGCTAAAAAGATATCGCCAATATTTTTAATTGACGAGGCGAGATACGTAAGGCGATCAGCCCTCTGCTGCGCATACTTTTGAATTTGCATGACCTTACGTGAATATCCATCTTCGTCTACCGCTTGATTGAACTGGCTTTCCCATGAGCCACTGTATGATTGTTCTCGTCCCGCAACTGTCGACCTTAACGTTTGCTTGGCCCAATTGACGCGAGCCACTTCTCGATTATATGCCCGCTGCATGTGAAAAGAGAGGGAGCCTAAGAGAAGGGCAGCCTCCGCACATTCAGCGGGGGTTAACTTCTCAATCTGAAGTCGCGAAAGGGTCATGTATTTTTTTGCAGAGTCGTCGTGAAACTCATCAGGAAAGTCCGGAACCCCGAGGGAACGTTCATACTCATCCAGTATGCTGTCAAGCTTTTTCAACTGGTCTGAGGCTGTATCCTTAGCTTCCATTCTTCAACACTTTCATTAAAAGGGAGTTCTACATAGGTTAAGTTATTGAGCTCACACCAATCCACTAACGCGGCATCTCGTTTCTTCTGATTGATGAAGTCATGAATACTGGTGTGGTACAGGGTGTTGAACTTATAGTGCTGAGAGCCGTGAACTTCAATAACAGTCTTCACGGTGTTTATATAGAAGTCTAGAAAGCCTGACTGATTTCTACGTAGCTGAAAGGAAACTTCCTCCATTATTTGGAGGGCCGGATAGAGGTCTCTGAGAAGCTGTCTGGCCTTCAGGTGAAGCTTGGAACGGGGACGCTGCTCGTTTGATCGAACAACGTTCCCCGCTATTTTCCAAGTATAGGTGTTGCCGTCTAAGTCTCTAATTTTCAACGGGTCGCCTTGGTAAAAATGGGGAGATCCTCCGAGGGGTGGCTGCGTTTCTGAAAAGGAAGGGAAAGTCTCCGGACGCCTTCGAGGCCTTCTGGTCTTTACCGTCCTTCGAATCAATTGTACCCTCAATAGGAAGCTTTAGGATCTTGTCATAGGTGGGGGTCGGAACATTTTGATCAATTGCCCACAGAACTCCGTTAGCCTTAGCATATTTGCGCATGCGTCTGACGGGAACAATGAGATTAAATGTTTCGCCCGCTCCTCTTACAAGCATCCCAACGTAATGGCCTTCATGCCCCTTATTCCTCTCAGAGAGAAAAACTCCTCCCCCTGACGATCCGGGGAAACCGGGACATGAAGTTTGGTCAAAGACCACTCCTTCGCCTGTGCCGAGGTCCAGAACTCTACCAACTTGAGACAATATTCCTCTCGTCATAGAATTACTTCCTATTTGGCCTAGCAAGCTGCCTACATGGTAGAGCTCTGTTCCAATAGCTATAGGATCGTCTGCCGTGTGGAAGGTAGTAGTCTTGTCAATGAACCCCTTCTTTCTTATCATAAGAAGGGCAAGATCCTCACCGTTCTCGGAGTCGCTATATTTAATAATCTTAGCTTCCATCTTGATCTCGCCAACACGCCTGCCATCTTCAACAAGCTCCTTGACAATCTGAGCGTCTTTGAATTCTACTACTTTAGAGGGGCGACCATCTTTAATGACGCTTCTTACAGACCTCAGGCCATCAACTACATGGGCCGCAGTCCAGACAAAATTAACCTTCTCCTTTTTGCCATTGGAGAGTACAACTTCTCTGGTAACAATCACTCCGGATCCCTCTCCTGCAAAACTCTTAACTGTCACTGAAACATCTTGCAAGTGCTGATACAGATCCTTATCGGGAACCTGCGACATAGCGGTACTCGCCAACAAAATAACTAGCATTAAGCTCTTCATGATCATATAATCACCTTTCAATTCCAACCATAGAAAAAATTTCGTCTTCAAATTTTTGATATTCGTCAGGGTTATCTTCCAGATATTTAGATAGATTGTTTTTACCCTGAACCTTCTCCTCATTTGGAAGCTTAAACCAAGCTCCGCTTTTTTCCACAAGGCCAAAGTCTACGAGTAGGTCTGCCAATTCCATTTCCTTCCATATTCCTCTTCCGTATTTGATATGGCTGGAGACCTTTTGACCCGGTGCTCCGATAGCTGAGGTGACTACTTGCCAATGGACAGTTTGCCCTATCTGTGTGTCTCCTTGCATAATTGGCTGAGAGTGGGTTGCGTGAAGCTTAACATCAACTTGATACTTTAGGGCACTCCCAGATTTTTCTACCTTTGCCTTTCCCCTGCCAAACGTAGACATGTTGGCCATTAAGTGAGTTATTCCCACTACCGTTACCTTGTTGATAGGTAAAACGTTTGATATTCTTCTACAAAACTTAGCCAAAACCTTCTGTACGCTCATTACCTGAGTGTCTGTGATGTCCCCAGTAAGCTCAGATTCACTCGACAGGGCTGAGAATGAGTCTACTACGCATATACAGTCGGGCTGAGTATGGATAAGATTATCAAAGATGCCTAAATATTTTTCAGCAGATAAAATGTTCCCCTGAGTAGAGCCGATAATTTCCATATGCTCCGGGTCCACACTTAAGCTAGCTATTCCCTCTAGGTCTCTCTTCCTTAACCGACCCTCTATATTTCCGTAATAAACTTTTCTGTTGACAGTCTGTGCGTTCGCGCAAAAGGTAAGAGCGGTGATTGTTTTACCAACCTTTTCTGGCCCTGTCATGATGAACAAAGAGCCCTCAGGGACGCCTCCCCCTAAGGCCATGTCAATTTTGGGACTCACCGGAATAATAGCCAGTTTTGTGTCCGTTATATATGAGGGATTATGTAAGACATCTCCGTACTCCTTGATAATATCCGTCGTCATTCTTCCAAATCCTCTAGGTCAGATAGTAGGGATCTCTTTTGGTTGTTGCTAGAAAAGTTTTCTTTACCATCAAAGTTATAAGACAGGTCCTCTGCATCTACTCGCTTAGCTTTCTCCTGAGTTTTCTTGTGCTCCTCTATGATAGGCTTGAGAAAAGGGGCCCTTAGAGAGTAGGTCTTGTAGCATCTCCGATCTTTCAGGGCTGCTATTACCGCCTCTTCGCCGTACTCTTTAACCAGAGCGGTTGCGAGAGTTATCTGATAGCGGTAGAAGCTTCGCCATTCCTTGATCTCCCAAAATTTTATTGGGAGTTCTTTGCTGCCCTGCTGAGCCTTCTTTTCACATATTAGCTCAGTGATATATTGATATGGGGAAACCCATCCTTCCGGAGAATATCTGGATGGGTAGCTGCTTTTGTCGGACCTACGGCTTGTCATATATTGTGTGAACCCACTTTCCTCTTTGTGTGGGCGATGACTCTTTCGTATCTGGCTGAGAACGTGTATCGTCAGCCTTCATTGACGCCGCCTCAGTCATAGCTACAATGCCACCTTCTCCTTTGGCTGTCTTTCTGACCATCAGCTGCTCTCTAATAGCCTCTTCACCAATTCTCTTAACTTCCTTCTCAATTAAAGCTAGAGATCGACCAAGCTGATTAGCCATGTCTTCTTTGGATACCTTCTCCGCGATCATCCCCTTGAGGCATGCGGTCTCAGTGTCTGTAATCTTACCCTTTTTCATGATAGCTCCCTTTCGGCATTGCGTATATAAGACAAGTTTTTTGTTCTCAAAAAATTTACATAAAAATTAAACACCTTTTCCTTTACTTCTTTTAACTCCCACTCAAGCCGCCCCCTATGGCGACTCACTCCTGCTTCCCGACCTTCACTAAAAAAGCCCAGCGGATTGAAAAGCTTCCCGTAAGCCCCTTGCTTCACAAAGAATCTACAACTAGACGGTCCAATAACCTTCATAGCATGAGCGTATGGGTTATCCTTAGTATCATCCAATTCTACACTCAGACACGGTAGTCCAGAATCTTCCTCGATATAGTCTTCTTTCCCTATTACTGTGTATACGGTTACGGTACGCTCCTCGGGAAGCTCCCTAGAGGGGTCTATGATGAAGATGTCTTGATGCATTTATTTTCTCTTTCTGGGCTTTCTTTTAGCCTTGCCCTCTTTTGTCCATTGCAATGTGTCGGAGGACTTTTCTATTCGACTCATTCCATCAGGCAACTCTTCATGAGGTGAAACTCTCTTGGTCTTCTGATTGCGGCGTATCTCATCCGCTTGATCTTTGCTGTATTGGGACGTTTGTTTTTCAGCATAGTGTCCGATAGTTTTACATTCTGACAGGGAAAAGGAGACAGACCCCTGAACATCATCGAAGGAAAGATCTCTAGTCGCCTTCTTATTGCATTCTGAACACTTCACATATTTTTTCTTTTTATATTTAGACATACTGCAATTTATGGAAAAGTGAATCTCGCAATGGTCACATCGGAATGTATATTCTGGCATGGCGTCCTCCAAAAGAATTCTACCCCCTGATTGGCGACAGGGGTTCGTTATATAAAAAGATATATCAAGAGTAGTATCTGCGCTATCGCAATAGCCCACGTGATAAGAAGAGCATATTTAAATTGGAGGTAATGTAGCTTAAATAATCCATAAAGAGCTAGCAGAGTTCCTAGAAACTTAGCAGCTATAAAAATAGAGATGTCTCCATGGTCTAAGCGTATTAGATACCGCCCGATGGGATTTTGTTCGGACTCTTGAATGATAGTTCGTGTTTTACCAATAAAATAAAGATCTATAGTAGATATTATCGCTATGACAAAACATAGGAGCTCAAAAATAAAATTATTTTTGTTTAAACGCATCTTGAATGTCCACATTGAGTACAGGCTATACATCCCTCCTGCCTAATCAGGGCATCTTTTCCACACTCCGGGCACTCCCCCTTTTCCTCAGACCCATCAGGGATATACTTCTTAAGAGCCCTCGCCATGCTTTTTGCAAAAGACGTCATATCCCCCTTTACCTTTTCCAGTTGTTGAACAACGTACTGAATACATGCCCCATGTCTTAGGGCTGTGGATGTCATTCTAGTTAACGCATCTTCCTCTTCTGAACAAGTCGCATTCACCGGGCAAAGCTCTAGGCCGTCTTCAAGTATGGCTTTGTAAACCCCTTTCGGTCTTAGAAACTTCATCAGGATTCCTTTTTTTACGTTTCGGCTTATGAAGCCGTTCTTACCCCCGAAAATCTCATACGGGTCACCCTCATGTATCCCGACAAAAACAAAGTAGGGCTCTCCCTTTACAGTCATATGATGCACATTACAGGGGAGCTCTCGGGGCCTTTCGGGGGCCTCCGTTTTCACTATTTTAGACGGACCATCGCTGCTCAGAGAAGAAGACTCGGACAAAACAGAGGTGGTCGTTCCGGTCCTGTAGGTTGTAAACCCCTTAATCCCTTTTTCCCACGATTTCATGTAAACGGATTTAAAGTCTTCATAAGGATAATCGTTGGGCAAATTGATTGTCTTACTGATGGCTGAGTCTACCCAATTGGCAAAAATTGACATTGTGTCAATATGTGATTTAACATCAAGACTCATGGCGCAAGCGTTCCATGAGGCATTTTCTTTCCACTCTCCTATTTTTTTAAGGAATGAAACTCCGTAGTCTTCTACCCACTCCTCTTTAAGGAGACCTCGAGTCCTGTCCATTTTCCATACTTTCCCGTCGATTTTGATGGCCAGAAGTTTTTCATCTCCTTCTTTAACCCATATCCAGTCTGTGGCATCATCTTTATTTTCATATTTGTAATCGCCCTTGCCCCAATCGATAGAAGAAGGGATTGTTATGCCATCAGGGCAATGCTGCTGAACTGCGGTTCGAATATAGCCATGCATAAACAATGGTTCGAGGCCTCCACTTACCAAATTAGAAAACACAGAACCATTCCCGGTGGGCTGAATAGAAGTAACGTGTGAGTTACGCATTCCGTAAAGACCGATGAGTCTCTTTGTTTCTTTGCTAAGCTTGTGTATGAACTGACTCTTCTTGTATAGTGGAGGGTTGTAAAGGGGGAAGGCTCCCTTGTCTTTTGCTAGTAACGCCGAGGCTTGGTAGGCTTGGTTAGTAATAAATTCCATGAGCCTCTCGGTCATTTGAAGGGCCTGTCTACTTCCGTATTTGACCTTGGCCATCATAAGGGCTGACGCGTAACCCATAACCCCCAGACCTATTCTTCGTTTACTTTGCAACTGGTCTTTCTGAATCTTAAGAGGAACAGAGGTCTTGTCGTTTACGTTATCCATTAATCTGACAGCAATAGCTATAGTTCTTTTTAATTCCTCATATTTCCATTCTTGAGTTTTCGGGTCAATAAAATGGACTAAGTTAAGAGAGCCTAGGAGGCACACCCCTCCAATGGGAAGCACCTGCTCACCGCAAGGATTAGTAGCGCTGATATGCTCCTCGTAGTACAGGTTGTTCAAGTGATTGATTGTATCAACAAAAAGAACCCCCGGCTCGTTACGGTTGTAGGTATTGGACATTATCAAGTCCCAAAGATCTCTAGCAGAGTCAAATGTGTGATAGCTGCGTAGGCCGTAGGTGGCGTCCTCTCCTCCGACAGTTTCCATCCACTCCTCTAGGCTTCCATTCCAAGAAGACTTATAATTTTTAGGGTGCTTCTCGTGATCAGGGAATACGAGTTCCCATGGGGAGTCATCAATTACAGCTTTCATAAATGCGTCAGTACAGAGTACCGACATGTTGAACTTGCTAAGAACTCCGGAAGTTTTTTTAGCATTAACGAACTCTACAATGTCGGGATGCCAGCATGACAGGGTAACCATCTGCGCTCCCTTGCGTATGAAGTTTTTTTCGCCTGTGCGAGACTTGTGTCCGCTCCCAGAAGTAATAATTTCAGAGGACTTATCCCAAAGCTCTAAGAACTTCACCGCTCCGGGGGATTGGTTTCCGATACCTCCGATATGAGCTCCGCGTGGACGCATGACATCGGCACAGAATCCATAGCCACCTTCGCTTTTTAAAATCTGGGCTTGTCTTGTAATAGTGCGGTAGATACTCTCAATAGAGTCCTGATCCTTTCCTATAAACCCATCTACGAAACAATTGATATATGTTGTTCCCTCTAGCCCTGATCCTGCGTTGGAAGTAATGCGGCCTCCGGGTACAAACTTAAACCCTTCTAGGATACTATAAAACTCCTTGACCCATTTTTTCTTGTACGTTGTTTCTACAGACGCAAGATCGGTAGCCACTCTCATCCAAGTGTCTTCTACAGTTGCGTCGTTTTCTAGCTTGTATTTTTGAAACCAAGTTTCTTCGCTAAAAGAATTGGTAAAGGCTCCTGACATTATTTACTCCGTTCAATTTTGATTTCATCGCATTCTATCAGAGTTGTGCTACTCTTATCGTAAAGCCACCTTGCCTCTGATTGATAGTCCTCTATTTGTTTTAAACAATACAGCTCTTTGATACCGGCGTTTATGATTGAGCCAGTGCATTGAATGCATGGAACCCCACACCAGCAGAACATAATCAAGCCATTGGCTGGGATGGAAAGCTTATTAAGAGCGTTCCTTTCGGCGTGCTGACATGAGCAGAGCTCTGGTCTTTTGCCCGAAGAGTACCCTAGGATGTTGCGTGGGCACTCGTTGCGTTTCGAAAGGGACTCGCATACTGCGTCAACGTCCTGACTATCTATCGTTCCACTTTTGATGCAGAGCTGTGCTTTCTCTCCCTCTGTGAGTTGTGGCCAAAAGAACCCCTTTAAAAATTTCACATCGTTACAGTGAGGAGTTCCCTCTGGGGGACCGTTATAACCGGCCCCTACTATTCCGTTAGTGGAGGGGTCTACAACAACAACACCTACTTGCCGAGAAAGACACGGGTTGTCATCAATGGCAATCTGGCGTGCCAATCGCATGTATTTTCCGACAAATTTTTCCTTCATCCCTCTTTCGATCCTATCCGTGCAAACGCATATTTTTAATCACGCACTTACAATAGGCGTGGGTTATGTAGTTTTCTATGTCCTTATTGAAGCGGACCCCGTCTGGGGGTACGTGGGTTACAAAATACCCCTTGCCGTGACACTCCTTACAGTTCTTACTATTATACATCCTAGCAACCATAAGATCTACCGTGGTTGTGTACGCAAAATCCTTTTTCCCCATATTTCCATCCTACCAATCTTTTTGCAAAGTAAACTGATATTTAAATAGCGCCGACCTCGCTAAGTCTGCGGGAGTTACCGAAGAATCGGAAAGGTACGGCACGGGATCGGAGTATACCATCCTGTAAGCAAAGGCGACTGCCGTACTACATACAAAGACTTCGGTAGGGGCCGTGTCTTTTACATTTTGTTCAGAAAGTCTAAAGAAGGGAGCATAGTGCTTGGCGAGTTTCCAAAAGTTTTTCCAACCGTAGGGAAGGCCTGTTAAGTCCATCATGATATCAGTGACCTTCCGTGCGGTGTCTTCCTCAAACGTCCGTGAAATTTTACCCGTAACATCCCCGGTTATCTCAGACATTGCGAAAGAATCATAAGAAAGATGGTCAACCGCCCTAAACACATCTATCGTGTCGGGGTGGCTTTCAACCTGTGTCTTAAGAGAAACTGACCGACCTCCTTTAAACTCACGAAACTCAACACACTGAACATGCTCTCCGTCACGGTGAACCATCCCTGCATGGCTATGGATACCGCTACTGTATCTCTTTATAGCCCAGCTAATTGCTCCTACTCCTCGAAACAAAAGCACGTCCGCTTCTTTGAGGTGAGTCATCGCTTTCGAGAAGGGTACTAAGATAGTCATTGGCTCTTATCTTCCAGCTTTTTGTCTATTCTATCGAGGATGTCAGCTATTCTTCTCTGGTCGTTAACTATTTGAGTCATAATTTGTTGCATGTCTTTTTGGGTTTCTGCCCAGCTTCGCGGGACGTAGACCAGAGGGGTTCCATCGGAGTCTTGCCTAGACATTACTTTGTAGGTGTGTTGTATCCAATCTCTTTCTTCGTCAACTAAAACGCTCTTAGAAGGAATCGCCCTCAGTAAAAGGAGCTCTATAACCTTGCCTAGCCCCATTACAATTGCTACGATAGCAGCTAAAACTGGAATAGAAAGGAGTTCGGATTCCATAACGACCTTTCGATAAAATGAAAGTTAAAAAAAGGGGCCTTGGTTGCTGCCCAAGACCCCTTCTTGCAGTCATGTACGACTTTACCAGAGGTATCGGGGACCGTAGCCAGTCTGGATTGGGTTCGGACTTCCGTCAAGGAAGACAAGCTCGCCCGGTTCAGCACTCGATGGGTTAGCTGCATTGTCAACGCCCGATGCACGCATGGTGCTGGAGTTGTCAACGCTATTGGCAATGTTCCAAGCGCCAGAAGAGGCGTTGCTAGGAACAACAGGGCTCCACGCACCACTAAACTCGTTCCAGTAGTTGTTTCGAACCGCAGTCTTGTAGTAGTAGGTTCTCAACACGTCTAGCTGGAGTGGAGTAAATGCTTCATTAGCACTGTTGGAAGCGCCGCCTTCAAGAAGCAAGTTGGACTGTCCAGCAATAGTAGTCTGGGCTCTAACAATGACTTGGAGGCCCGAGTTGAAAGCAGCTCCCAAAATTGCACCTTCTACGGGACCAACACCAGAGATGATGGTGGTGATGGGGTTTCCTTCGCCAAGATCAGAACTTTTAAACTTGCCAGTTTCCGAAATGGTGCCAGCAAACCTGATGTTACCCTGATCATTGTCAATGTTGGCGGGGAGACCATCCGCACCGTAGACTCCGGTGCTAGGGCTAGTCGAAAAGCTTGTCGTGATGTTAGTAATAAAAGCCATAATCAAATACCTCGTTATACGAAGTTTTCTGTTCCTTTGAATCCAAACATACCTAGGCCCTTCCCTGCTACTTAGTACACCAAATCATTTTTTGGAGGATTTCTTTTTGGCTCCAACATAGGCTACCATCTTGTCTCTGACGCTACTCATTACAGTTCTATCAACAAACATTTTACCTATCCCTATCCGGAAACGATATGGGGTTAAAATATCAAGAGTTTCTACTCCTTCGGTGGAACCGATTACGCTATAGTAATCTTCAGTTAATCTAAAATTGGCGTGACCTACCCAAAACTTGAACTTCCTGCTCGCAAGAGTATCGTCGGTAAGAGGTAGCATTCCGTAAGGGGTCATTACGCCCTTAACTGGAACGAATTGCTCGACCTCTTCGTCGTATTCCCTGCCTAATTCAGGGTCAACGTCGAGATAGCTTTCCTCCTCTTCTAAAGTAGGGGCGGGGCCTTCTTCTTCCGTTGCTTCAAACGCGTCCATCCATTTTTCCCAGTAAACATCATTGCCGCTTGGTAAAGGAGGAGTACTCATTACATCACCTCACAATAAAATTGGACTAAAATCAAGACGTGGGTGGGGGTTGTAGTTATGTAAGGTTGCATTTTTTCTAGACCATTGGAGCATAGACTCACCATCCAGCCCTAAGGTGACTAGGGGAAGGTCTCTAGGCTCTCTGTCAAGTTGCTTCTCTGCCTCAAGAATGTGTGCATCGCGGATATAGCAATCGGCAAATGTTCCGTGCAAAGTACCCGGCCTAAGCCCGGCTGTTGCAGCCAGCAAAAGAAGAAGAGTTCCATATAAAGCTATATTTATTGGAATTCCCCGGATTATTTCAGCGCTTCTCTGATACCAAGCAAGATTAAGGGTATCTCCAGACACCACAACATTCCAGAGAATCCGGTACGGCTTTAACGACATTTTTTCAAGCTGCACAGGATTCCATGAGGTGCATATCAGGGTGGTATCGGTAGGGTCTGTCTGAAGAGCTTTTACGATTCTTTGAAGCTGATCGTATCGAGAAAGACATCCGTCGTCGTCTTCACCATATGCTTGATTGAACCGTCTCCATTGATACCCATCTATGGGGCCCAGCTTGGAAGAGGTTACACCTTGAATTAAGCCCTCGAGCCCTGCCCAAGCTAGTTCTATCGGCGTTTCGTTGGTCGTTACTAAGGGGAAGCCATCGATCATCTCATGACGAAAGGTTTCTCCGAAAAAGCTAAGAACTTTTCCTACCTCTTCCGATTCTTTCCAGCGGCCGTTGCTGAGAACGTTGTCTAGAATGTCTAAGTAGGACTTCATCGATCACGGCCTCATCTTGTGGAAACTAAACACATCTTTTGGGTCTACTGCATCTTTGTGTTCTTGGACTTGAAGGAGGCCCTCTACACTCTCTTTCTCGTAGGTCTCTCTCCAGCACCCCATAGCGTTCATTACGAATTTTAGCTTGGCCCCATCTCCCTCACAGTCAAGCCTTAGCGCCTCTACAAAATAATCAGATAGCATTCCAGAGTTTAACAGATAGAGAGTCGTTCCAAGGAATTCAGCGTGCCTCTCATCGGTTGACAAGCAATCTGCCCCGATGGCGAAGTCTCCCCTCGCGTCAATCTGGACTACAAATTCAACAATGGGGTTGTCGATTATATTCTCATCGGGGTCCGGAGCCTTTTGTGGGGATCTTTTTCTAAATTTTTCTCGGATCATGGAGAGAATTCTTGAAAACATGAAGTCCCTTTCTTGTGGTAGACCATTATATTATACACCCAAGTCACCGAGGCTTTGGTCAAAGTGAGTTCTGTTCACTTTTACAAACTCGGAACATTTTGCCATATCTTTTAAACATGTAGCTCCAATATACGAACAAGAGGACCGCATTCCCCCTAGTACGTCTTGAATAACGAGCTCTGCTGGACCCTTGTAAGGGATGCTCTTTAACCGTCCCTCGGAAGCCTTGTAGGTTTCTACTCCACCGCTATGCTTGTTCATAGCAGCCTCGCTAGACATACCATAAAACTTTAGTGATTTCTTTAACAGTGGAACATTGGTACATTCGTCGTCATCTTTGTATTCCCATTCACCTTCACACTCGTCGGTTCCGGCCAGCATTCCCCCCAGCATAACGAAGTCGGCGTTGGCAGCAAATGCCTTGCACACATCTCCCGCTGTTCTGCATCCGCCGTCCGCACATACAAGCCCCATTCTTTTTTCTGCTGACTTCAGGCCGTGAGCAGCGTGAGCACATTCCTCAATTGCCGATAGCTGTGGGTATCCTACTCCGGTTTTCAATCTTGTTGTGCAAGCAGAGCCGGGTCCTATACCGACCTTCACGATGTCCACTCCTCCGTGTAAGATAAGCTCTTGAACCATTTCTGGGGTACAAACATTTCCCGCCATTATAATAGAAGTAGGATACCATTTTCGTATGCTGGAACAGAAATTAACAAAGTCATCAGTATAGCCGTTAGCCACATCTATGCAAATATTTGGACAAATATTAGAATAGTTAACAACTTCCTTCAGCTTAAGAATGTCCTTATCTTTGATACCCATGCTGAACCAGCATCTTTCTATAGGATTTGTCGTTTCTCCAGTGTCTCCGTCGTAGTCTGAAAAAAAGTTACCCAGCTCTCTAGGATCGTAATGTTTATGTAGACACGTAATCATATCAAATTTTGCCAACGCTTGGGACATAGAAAAAGTCCCTGTCGTGTCCATGTTCGCTGCTACAACTGGTGTGCCGTCCCAAGTCCTCTGGCTATGGTAGAAGTTAAAAAATCTTGAGACATCAACGCTTTTTCTTGAAGCTGTCTTCGTGCGTTGAGGGACTAGGAGGACATCGTCAAAATCCAGCTTCGTTCCTTCATTAATTTTCATAGATAGCTTCCTTTATTTTTTTAGCTGTCTTCTCCCAAGAAAAATCAACAGCAGTTCGTACACCCTCTTCATTAGCTAGAAACCTAGACTCCTGCCACTTACCGTACACGTCACGCATGTGGCTAACCAGTGCGTCAAATGCGTTGCCCTCTAGGGAGGCCCACTCACCAACGTTTCCGTGAAACCATTTACCATCGGAGGCCGTTTCCATGGAGTCGATTTCTATAAGGAGGGCATTACCCTCATTACAAAATTCGGTGTGCGCTGAATAATTGGTTGCTATAACTGGTTTTCCACAAGACATCATTTCAAGTAATTCTAAATTCCACCCTTCGGCTCTACTGGGAAATACTCCGCACGTAGATTGCTTCATTATATTTGCTACTTCTGTATGACTATTCACTCTATCTATAATTTTAACGCGAGGGTCTCCTCGATAGTAAACTTCCCATTCCGACCGATCCTTGGGATTAAGAAACGGGTTGTCAGGAAGCATGGACAATCCGACGTCCCGCTCCGAAGGGAATGCTGCTGTAAAGGCCCTTAACAGAACGTCATGGCCCTTTCGCACCTCCCACTTTCCACAATTCAAAAATTCACATTTTTCTGTAGGCGTATTTCCATCCTCGTTGAAGAGGCTACGGTCAACGCCAAGCGGGCAAACGTGAACTGGAATCGAAGAGTTGATATGATCTATAACTACCGAAGCTGCCCACTTAGAGGCAACTATAACGCTGTCGGTAGAATTGAGATTGTGGATTCGGTTATTGTCAAACTTAGTGATCTCAAAGAAGGGAAAGCCAAAAAGGGGACCGCCCCCTATCCTTTCCGCCATGTCAAACTCGTGCCATATCTTCAGGCACGGGGCCTCCCAGTCAAACTTTTCTCTATTAGACAAGGCTTCCTGAACTGTCTCAGAGTCTTCCCGATTGCTTACTTCTATGTTGTTTCCGATAGGGAAGCACGCTATCTCAATGTCTTTTCTTAGAGACTTTAGTATGTTTAACGCGGCAACTCCATAGCCAAGTTTATTGATAGGAGCCATCAGGTTCATATTCTTCATACTCAACCTCTTCCTCCAGCATGTGGGAACTAATATAAGCGGAAATTGCTAACTGAATTATTATATCTATCATGATAAGGTGTATTAAAAGGGGGGCCGTAACTATAGGAGATGATATGAAAAACTATTTTATAGGGTTTTTGACAGGTGTAGGAGTATGTCTCTTCGCCTATCTATTATGGGAACATCACAGGTATGTTCCAGTGATTATTAAAGAGATAAAGGTTCCTTTCCCCGTCCCGGTGCCTGTTCCTGTACCTATTCCTGCGCCTGTAGAACCGGGCATGCGTATAGCATATAAAAAAGCCCCCTTTGTTACAAGAGGGCTTCGGAGAGATTCCCCAACAAGTAGAGATATTAGAACGGAACTTCTTCTTCCACCTGCGTCTTCTTCTTTGTCACAGAAGTCGCAGAGTCGCTGGTATATCCGTTGCCTCCGGGTGTTCCACCGGGTGTGAGATTTACCTTCTCAGCAACTACGGTTAGCTTGCTACGGCGGTCTCCCTCCTCAGTCTCCCACTTGTTGAGCTTGAGTCTACCGGTTAGCATGACATGACGCCCCTTGGTCAGATACCGAGCAAGAGATTCGGCTTGCTTGCCCCAGATGGTCACGTCGACAAAAGTGGCTTCTTCCTGCTTGTCAGAATCTTTTGACCAAATTCTATTTGAGGCAACAATGATGTCGGTTACAGACGTGCCGGTTGGCGTTTGCCTGAGCTCCGCATCCCTAGTAAGCCTTCCACTAATAACAACTTCGTTAAGATCGCTCATAATTGCTCCTTACTTCATAAGACCGCGATAGCGTAGTGCTTTTCGCGTCAGGCTTCGTGCGTAGATAGTTCCATAGTTTCGAACGAGCTTTCTAAATTCGCCAGCCTTTGGGGTATTGGCAAACTTGGACGTTACTGCTCGCGTACTCTCAGACCCAGTTGCAAAACTGTTCATAGTTTTGACGGCGCATTTGTTCGACAAAAGAGAGTTCCAGTTTGTCTTCTCGGTGGATGCCATTTTTTTCTCCTATTAACATTCCTTGAAACCTTGTTGACATGTCCTATTATACCTCCGCCTTTTGCGTTTGGAGGCAAATTTTTTACAAGGTGTAGACCTGTATTTCGTCACCCGAAGCAATGGCATTCGTCACGCCCACCACAGCGGCGGTAGCATATTGCCCTTGGTCCGAGCCCACTTCGGTGGAGGGGAAGTAGTGGGGAGAAAATTCTCCCGAGGGACGATCAGGGAAGTTGTACCAGACATTCTGAGTGTTATTTTTTACAGAAACGGAGGCCTGTCTTCCAGAGCCAACGCCAAGTTCCTGCTGCCTTCCGAAGGCAAACACAAAAGAAGGGCCACTATCGGATACTACGGTGGTGGGAGTCCACTTACCGCTTCCCCCCATGTCAGTCCACGTCGTAAGGTTTCCAGTTTCAGCAGCGGCCGCACCAACCCCCAAGTTGAATACGCCTATGGACGAATAAGTAGAAGTGGCACTCGTAGCGTCGTCGATGTTTTTTATATGGAAAGTTTCACCAGAAGTGAAGTTGTAGACGCCCCCGAGTAAAATTTGATTGTTATCTTGGAGGTCTACGGTATATCTAGAGCCGCTGGTAATAAGGGTTGAGTCTTGGTAAAGCCCCAGCTTGGTGGGCGTGCCATCTCCCCCATACACTCGGCATGAAGCCAGAACTAGACACTGTGGGCCGCCTGTAATATTTGGGGTTGAGCTCTGAAGAGTCCCCCCAATTCCTACAGTGCGGTTACTAGTATCATACGTTATGTGTAAAGGAAACGTGCTATTGCTATGACCATCTATATCGAAGACAAAGGTTTGACCCGCCAGCGTCTCCTCGTTCTGACCACCGTCCTCTAGCATTTTTCGGTAGATGCCGATAGGGAGGACGGGGTCGGGGGCTACACACATGCCCAAGTGACCTATGGCAAGGCCCGAACTATTGGAATCATATCTCTCCTGACTTGATCCTATAAGGTCGTCCCCCCCTACGAATGCCCACTTGGTTCCCCCATCATTGGTTCCGGGGCTCTTGCAGTTTGCCCACGCATAAACAACATATGTGTGTCCCGCTATGAGATCACTCGCAGGCATCGCTACACGCTGAAGCTCCCATACAGTTGACCGAGTGGAATGCGTTGTAGTTTGCTCAGCTAATGCCCACGTAATATGTTTGCTGGTAGCCATTTTAAAGCCCTCATGTACCGTATAAATCTTGTATTCTTATAACATCATCAATTAATTGCGGGCCAACCGTTTCAGGAGAGTAGTAAGGAAACATTAGGGCCTCCTCATAAGGTGAGTGGTCTAGGCCTAGGAGATGGCCAATCTCATGGGCGGCCACATTTTGTAAGAGGATATCCTGCTTGGGATTGTCAATCTCTGTAACCCACTCTTCTGCCTTGTCAAATTTAGTTAAAAGCTGACCGTCCCAGTCGGAGGTGGAGGGAAGGTATGCCCATGCTAAAACGTCGTGTCTTTCTCCAAAGCCCTCATCTTTTTTCTTACTAACGTCAATTATAATGTCTGCTCTATCATCATAGATCTTTTCAAAAGTGAGGGGGCACACCTCTGACCAAGAGTTGAATGCGTTAAGGAAACACCTATCCCACTCATGTCTTTCCATGTCTCCCGTATCTCTGTCTGCGATGAAATATGTTAGGTGAGTTTTAGCCCATCTCGACGCCCCGGTAGCCGTCTTCAGAGAAGACCTAATAGGGCACCTCGGAGGCATTTTATGAGTTGCTGTCGCAACTGTATCTAGAGTAGTTCCACAACCACAACAAAATAGTATACACGAATAAAGAAACTTACGGCGTTTCATTTGGGCCCCCGTCGTTTTATGTTATACTAGTCTCCATGGTAAATTACACATTTCATAGCTCTGTATAGTTTGAATAGTAGTTAGGATTTTGAGTTTCAGCATCGTTAGCATAGAGACCACAGGTCTGTAGCTCACCATTATCCATGTCAGCGCTGACCTCTGTCAGAGCGCGAATAATTTTAGCACCAAAAAAGATATACTTGAACCACCCTAGCTCTTTACGGACGAGTTTTTTTAAACTACCTAAGTCAGATCTAGAAGGATTTCGCACAACACCCTCTCGTTCAGGGTTGGACCCTTTACAATTTTTAATCAAGAGGACAGCCTTTATTAGGATCTTACCAATTAGAATTGCAGTGGCTGGATCTATGGCCACTTCCTGTGATCCTTTGTGCTCATTTATTTTAGAGCACACCCTGTAGCTAACTACCTCTCGAATATAATGACCCATGCGATTTGTCTCCCAAAAAGTAGAGGGGACGGGGAATTCCCGCCCCCTCTTGGATTGCAGCTTAGGACGAGCTTTAAGCTCCACCAGTCCTAAATGTAGTACCTTCTTCCGAAGGAAGGGTTCCTGTCGGAATATCGCTACGATTTAATTCTCCACCTTTACGCTGAGTGAGAGTATAGAGGACGTTAAGTAGTGCTCTCATCATTACTGACTCGTACTTTGTAATGGCGTAGGGCTGGTGACGACTGTCAAGCCGGGTTAGCTCAACAAAAAAGTTGTCTAAAGCCGCAACAAAAGTTCTAGCATAGTCATTGGGGCAGTTCAGAGGAGCAAGCTGTGGAATGTCCACGTTGGCTCCAGTTAAGTCCCACGACAAGGTTCGGTTAACCCCAACGGGCATAAGAACGTTGTCTTGAGTTAACGCAAACTCGTTATAGTCTTCATTTAGAGTTCTATTAGTATCTCCAGCTTGAGATTCCAATTCTTCCTGAGTGAGAGAATCAGGGTTGTAGGTAATGTTCTCCAAGGTGTCTGCGAGCTTTTCAAGCTCTGTTACCATGTAACGGTTAAGTCCATCGTTCCAGCCAGACTGTGATTTGAATTCTTGGCGGACAGTAAGCTGTTTTCTGAACTTGATAATCTCAGCCAACAAAAAGTGGACCCCAAGATTAGGGAATTGTAGATTTGCACCGAGAAACGTGTTTTGATATTCGGCCATAGTAGGCGCCTCCCATTAGTTAAAATTGAAATCCCATTCGTTTTAGAAACTCCGTTTTTACCCATTCTTCTATTGAATAGGCCATATCTTTATACCCCAATACGTTAAATTCTCCTCTTCTTAGCTTCTTAACGGACTCTTTGTATAAAAATCCTATCATAGCCTCGTGATATAGGGCATGGCTTTCAATCGTAGCAGTTGATATTCTTTTCAAAAACTGATCTCTCACGTAAGTGTCTATTGCACTCGCAGCTTTTTGCTGGTGATGAACTTTGAAGGGCTTCCCTTGTCTTTGCACTATAAGACGGTCTTCCCTTAAGAGCGCCACTGCATCCCTGTAAAGATGCGCATAAAATGCTAGTTCGGTTATACACTCACCGTCAACGGCTTTAAGATCGATAAACTGCTTGATCCTGCCAGTAGCGTCAGGGAAGTCTCTATTGGACTTAACTTGGTCTAGAATATTTTCCCCACAGTCACAATCGCAGTCGTCACGTACTTCTCGGGGTTGTTCGGGGACGGGGGCTGGATCATCTTTGAGAACTTTTCTGGACACTTCGTCTAGAACCACATGAACTTTGTGAACTTTGGGAGGGACCACTGGCACCGGCCGGGAAAGCCCTTCCGTTCGTTGTTCCCCCAGTCTTCTTTCCAGACTATCTACTTTCTGTCCCACTACGCCTAGAGCTTTGTCAAGCTTGTCGTCTAAAATACTTGTCATTTTGTGCTCTAGAAAGTCTGCTAGAGCATTCATATCTGGCTGGACCTGATGCTTCGAGATGGGCTCCTCTTTCTCAAGGGGCTCCTCTTTCTCAAGGGGCTCCTCGACAGGAGGAACGGGGGCTATTTCGTCTCCACCCACTAGATCTTCTACTACGTCCTTCACTTTTTCCTTACCTCTTAGCTTCCAATAAAGAGAAAATATCCACAACAAGATGCCCCCCAGTCCTCCGCTTAACCAGCCAAAACGGTTCCTTTGAACTGTTACCTCTTCCACCCCAGCTTTGGCATCGCTCTTTAAGTTTTTAATAACCAATAGACTTCCTTCAAGCTCTTTATTCTTTTGGGCAAGATTGCCATTCAGGGAGTTTAAAGAGGAGGTGTGACCGGAGATCTCTGCTTCAAGCTTATCAATCTTTCCCCTGTTTCCTTCAGAATCTTGCTTTAGAGACTCAATCTCTAAGAGCTTAGACTTGATAGACTCGTTCAGCGTACTGATTGTCCCCTCTAATTCTACCCTCTCCTTTTCGAGCTTAGAGATTCTTTGCTCAAGGTCTGTTATGCGACCATCCGATTCATTAGGGGTGTAATTGGGAGGTACTTTTCCAAAGGGGTTCTGTCCCTCTCCATCTCCTCCGGGGGATCCATCAGGATTATCGTTCGGATCAGGGAAGGGAAAGTCATCGGTATCGGGATTACTAGGAGGAGGTTTGGGGTTTTGAGGAGGTATAAAGGGGGGACAAATACCGAAGGGGCAGTCTATATCTAGAAGGACATTCCATTGAACGATACTAACATTTTTATGCTCATTAGGTATAGTTGCCGACTTCCACTGTATTCCCTCTTTAAAAGTTTGGAGATAGTGGTAGCCGTTAGATGCGAGGGCATAATATACACGCCTTCTTATGGTCTTTCCCTCTAGCCTTTTTGCTTTGGTGGTAGAGGGCTCACCCGCAAACTTCCAAGTTGAAGGAATTTTATCAAATTTGTTTTCGTTTACCTCTCCCCTGATAGCCCTCCAGAAATTAGAAATATGTATCGCGCCACCCTTGTTCTCATCCACTCTCCATGTAAGCACCGCTGCGAGGTGAGTATTCCCCTTTATCATCGTGTAAACACCAGATCCGCTCTGACCGCCTAGGGGTGGGGGCGTAAAAAGAACTCGACTTTGTGAGCTAGTAGAAAGAGCGTGGCCCTCCCATAGCTGTAACCACCGGCCTTGAGGGCATCCGGCAGACGCAATGTAGTCGTCTTTGTGGACTATGTGAGTAGCGGGGGCTAGCGGAACGATACGAGGGGGCATACTGCCAAAAAGGGACTTGGGTATTCTGATAATGGCAAAGTCAAGCACTCTCTGCTCAGAGTAGGCTCTCCAGATCACTTCACCAGCAAGAGGGGAGGTCTTGCGACCGTATCTAAAAAATTCGCATGTAGCACGACGACTATTACCAACAACGTGTGCATTAGTTAGCACATAAACAAACTGCTTGTCTTGTGCTATTGACGTGCCACTTCCTCTAGCCTCCTCTGCATTAACTCGGCAGGAGGCTTCCCCTATTTCATTTAGGGTTAAAAACTTTGCCGAGGCGGGAGAATATAAAAAGAAGAATAGGAAAGCTGAAAGAATTACATGTCTCATGGTGCCACCTGCTCGTAATAGAATTCTTCATTCCGATGTGAAATACTTCTCTTTCCTCATAAAATCTTCAATTATTCCTTCTATGGAAGAGAGGCTTTCGGCCTCCGAGATATGACTCCCTTCAATCTCCTGCGAATTAACGTAGTCCAGTATGTCTTCCGCCAAATCGCGATACTTCATATTTGCTAAGCTCTAAACGTTAAACCATTCTTGGCCGGGGCCAATGTCTTTGATATCATGAACGTGCTTCTCTGCAATAATTACTTTTCCATCTCGAATTTCGTGAACATGACTGCCCCACTCAGAAACAATTATATCTCCAAAGCTAGTACGGGCTTTCGATGTATACTTATCTCCCGGCTTAAACGTGTGGAAGTGCCCATAGCCATCCCGATCCATAACCATGGAAGTGGTTCGATAGCCTTCATAAATTGCGGACGAAGAGTCAACCTCTACACCATCCTTAGGCACACATTTTTCTGTCTTCTTATCAAATACGTGGTCTTTAGGACAAACGGGACCGCCCTTTTCGTAGTTCTGAGGCTTCATGCCAGAATCGTGCTTAGCCTCGGAGTCATCCTTCTTCTTCTTTCTATCGGACTTGGCCCAGTAGGAGAATAGGAGGGCGGATGTGGCTACTATGGCTGTTGAAGTATAGCCTTCGTTGTACATCCAGTCTGCGACTACTTCGATTTCTTTTTGAGAAAGCTCGACCCCTGCCTCTCTGGCTTTCTCGGAGAACTTTTCGGGGCCTTCAATAGCGATTCCCTGCTTGACGGCCTGCTTCTTAGCATCTTTGCCAGTGTAGCATTTGCCTTCACTGCCCCACTGCCAACCCTTCTTACCGTCAACTACGCACTTCTGTAAAGGCATTGCTCTTCTCCACACATTCTATTGTAGGTTTTAGGGGAATGTTCCGCTATCTTTTATACACCGAATAGGGCCTTGGTTAATAATTTGACTTCCCTCATCGTCGAAAGTGAAGTCTACTACGGATTTAGAATTCCGAGAAACAAACTGTTTTTTCATCCCCTCTTTCAGAATACACAGGATAAAGCCAGATCCCCCGGTTCCCAGTAGCTTTCCCCCTATCATTCCCTGATCTTGTAAGTCCTCATAAAGAGATTCAATCTCAGGGGAAGAAATTAGCGGAGAAATCTTCTTTTTCTCTGTCCAGCCTTGATGTAGAAGGGCGGCGATTTGATCTATATCAGCCTTTTGGAAAGCTTCGTAGGCCTTGCGGGCTATGCTATGTATTTTTCTTTTTGCTGATTTTGTTTTTGTAGAATCATGAGATTTAGCTATCTGAAAGGACTTTCTTTTGCTTCCCGTATAAAATAATACACACCTGTCTAAAAAGCTTTCTTTAAATTGCTCGCTTACGGGAAGGGGTTTAACTTCAAAAGACCCATTAGTTGCTATGTCAATGGAGTTTAATCCCCCATAGGCCGCCCATATTTGATCCTGTATACCTCCCGGTTCCTTTAACCGATTACGTTCAATTTCTATAGCGGTTTGTGCTAAATGTTGTTGAGAGAATGACTGATTTTTCATCTCGCAGATAGCATTAACTAGACCCACTATGAAAGAAGAAGAAGATCCTATGCCCGTCTGAGAAGGAAGGTCGCAGAGGTGGTGTATCTCAACTCCGTATTTTATGTTGAAATACTCAAGGGCTCCACGCACGCCATTGTGTTCAATAGAAGAGTTTTTAGAAACTTTTTCAAGCTTTGAGTAACTGACGGCGGTCTTATAGTTAAATATCCTAGGAGTTTTTCTTAGATTAAGGTAACAATATTTGTCTATAGCGAAGCCCAAGATTAAGGACCCATTCTTCTTATAGTAAGAGGGGTAATCGGTAGAGCCTCCGAATAGAGAGACTCTAAATGGTGTTTTGGAAATAATCATTAGTAATTGTTAAGCTGAAGCTCACCTTTGTCAGGATCGAACGCGCAAAACTGCACTATCTCCTTAATACCCCTTCTTAAATCTATTTTTGGACTATACCCAAGATCATATAGCTTCTGACTGCTGACAATATAGTCTCTTTTATCGGGATCTGTTCTGTATGAAACCGGAACATAGGAAGCTCCCGTGACCTCACAAATGATATGGGCTAGGCTTTCTTTAGTCATATTGATGGAGTCATTCCCTAAATTGTAAACATTTCCTTTCATGCGATCTCTATTCTGCACCGCAAAGGCAAAGCCGTCCGCAACATCTTTGACATGAATATAATTACGGCGAAAGTGTCCATCGAAAACTTCCAGCCTCTTGTCTCTATGGGCTATCATGGTGAGATTATTCACTAGTAGGTCCATCCTCGGCCTATAAGACCAACCAAAAACGGTTGCTAACCGGAAGGCAATCGTGTTATCATAGTTGTTAAGCAGAAGCTCTTCGGTCTGTTGTTTGGTTTTTCCATAGAGGGAAATAGGAGAAGTGGGAGTTTCTTCCGTGCAGATGTTCTCTCCGGTGCTTCCGTATCCAGAATTCGTATTAGGATAGATGACAAGCTGGTTGTCTAAATAACTAAGAAGCTTTTTAAACCAAAGATAATTTAATTCCGACGCAAGGTCCGGTTCCTTTTCGCAGAGGGGAGCTCCTACTAATGCGGCAAGGGGAATAATTACGTCTGCTTTTTCAATCTCTCTCTTTAGAGTATCACTCCAATCCAAAATACTTTCATTCAAAAAACGAAAGGATTTCAGCAACGGATAGACTGTCGCTCCCTGATTCCAATATAGATTATCGAATACTGTAATGGAGCCGGGGCGATTACTGCTGAGAAGGGAGGAGCCAATATAGCCAGCACCGCCCGTGATAAGGATCTTTTTCATAGGGAATCTAGTGCCTCCTTCAGGGCGACTTCTACTCTAAGGATGTCTTCTTCCGATAGATATTGATGACACCCAATATGGATGCCGTTTTCTCCTATCCACTCGGCGTTAGGGAAGTCTCCAAGGGAATATCCCATATCGGCAAAGGCAGCGTGCTGAGTTGGAATTGAGCCAAAGTTTCTCTTCCAGTGGATGTCATGGAGATCGAGACTTTCAATAACCTTTTGTATATCTCCTTCTTTCTTGGCGGTTATGCTAAACCCATGGGGACAGTTGTGGTCTCTAGCTTCTTCTTCGGAGAACCAGACTAAATCGTCAAATCCTAGGCATGCCATTCGGAATCTATACATGGTCTTTTTACGTGTGTTGAAAGTCTCCCAGAAAGTCTCTATACCTTCCAGTCCAAGGCTCGCCTCAAGATCATTCATCTTAGAGTTGATTCCGGTCCTCTGGTGATCGAAGTATAGTGAGTCAAAGGGTCTGCCATGAGATCTGGTTGAACGGAGAACTTCTGCAATCGTTGCGTCATTAGTAGAAACCATCCCTCCCTCACCACAACAAACTAGGTGAGCGATATAGAAGCTAAAACATGTCATATCTCCAAAGTGGCCTATTCTCTCCATCTTGTGGACTGCTCCATGAGCCTCACATGCGTCTTCAATAAGTCTAAGATCATGCCTTTGTGCAATCTCAACTATCTTTGTCATGTCGCATGGTCTTCCCATTGTATGGACTACCATGATCGCACGAGTTTTGTCTGTGATTGCGTCTTCTATCTTTGAGGGATCTATATTTAGGGTTTCTTTTTCTACATCTACAAATACAGGAGTGAGCCCCGCCATCCGAACTGCATTTGACGTAGCGATAAACGAAAGGGCAGGGACGATGACCTCGTCTCCCCGTGTAGCATCTGCAATATCGTAAAGAGCAAGGCATGCATTTATACATGCGTCGGTTCCGGAGCTAACTGCAATGCTGTCTTGATAGTCAAAGAGATGGCTCCATTGATTCTCAAAAGCCCTGACTTTTGGCCCCATAGAGGCCCAGTTAGTGTCGCACACATCGCTTAGGTGGGCCCTAGCAGTATCCCCTATTCTAAGCTCTCCGAATTCTATTCTATTCATGAATGTAATCTCTATGATGTAGGCGTGTCTTTTCTATAAGGCAGCTTGAAGAATATCTCTTTTCATCACCAAGCCCGTAAATGAGAACAATTCCATTAGCCTCACAAAATTTTACCTCGGGGATGGCTGATGTATGGGGAGATCTATCTCCTCCGTTCCCAAAAAAAATCTTATGATCTCGGTGATCGATCTTTATTTTCTCTAAACTTTTAACTACAGTTCCATCGTCGTCAATAGCTAAGAGAGCCTCGTCTACCCCCTTGATGTTTCTGACTATTTCGCACCTAGCCCATTCGTCTAAAAAGGGTAAGCTCCCCTTTCTTTTGACCTGTTCGTCGCTGTTGACTATCACTATAAGCTTCTCAGCATACTCTTTGGCATCTAGTATCAAGCTAATATGGCCCGGATGAATAGGATTGAAATATCCGGACAGGACTATAACACTCATGCTTCCGCCCCCACATATTTGCCCCACCAGCTACCCTTGTCGGTGTCGTTAGATGACATATCAATAAGCCGTTCCGTAAGTTTTTCTATTTCCACAGGAGTTGCCTTTTTCATAAAAGACTCCTTCTCTTGCAATTTATACTTAACCCATTTTATTTGTTTGATAATAGCATAGTCTAATGCGATATCGTACTGTTTGGCGCCTACGACCGACCAGTCAGTGTTGTCTATAGGCTTGCCGGAAGTAACCTCATCAGCGCCAGCCTGCGTACCATTGTAGTGCGAAACTAGCTCACACTTTATTTGACTACTCAGGTCAATTTGAGAATTAAATAAAGTGTTAGAAAATATCTGCTGCACATACTGATCTCCTCCAGAAAAAACAATCTCTTCGGGAACGAGGCCTCCTAGTATGCCAACGGCCTCTTTAGTAAGGGCGACCAGTGAGCAATAGGGGAAGGGCTTGGCATTCTCGGGCAGAAGGGTATCTTCATCGTCATCAAGTAATACTTGGAAATAAGAGTGGCGATGCTCTCGCCGGTGTGAGCTTACCGCCTCCAGTATTATTCTGTCGAAGTCCTTTGTTTTTATTATGTAATCATTCGTAAGCCCAAATACAACATTCCCGCGAGATTGTCTAGCTATAGGATTCCAGTAGTCCCTGTGTATGTTTCTCCTTTCATAATGGGTGATTACTCGACCGGCTACCTTTGAACATTCTTCGCATTTCGGCAGGCGTACCTTTTGATGAATAATATCGTAGGCAGGGTACTTTCTTATATACTCTTCCATAAACACATGGCTTTTTGAATCATTCACATCGGTAGCCACGATGTGTTCAATGCTGTAAGGGTCATGTGCATTTTCCCAGATGGAGTCTACTACTCTCTGAAATATTTCTTGTCTCCCTTTGGAGGCCGTTACAATAGACAGCATCACCATTCTCCATTTTATTAAATTAGCTTAAGATATTCATCAGACAATCTATCACCTTGGTATCGATAGCTCAGAGTCTCCATGGTTAAACAGACCTCTTCCGTCACAGGAAAGGTTAACAAGATTTAACACTGATAGTTCCCCTTCTCCATCAGGTTCACCAAGGGGGAGGGGGTCCTTCAGTCTCTTATTAACCCATTTGACCTGTTTCATTATTGCATAGTCTAGGGCCAGATCGTACTTTCTCTCTGCAACCGCTCTCCAATCGGTCGCTTTCAGGGGTTTAGACAAGGTGACATCATCGGCCCTCTCCTGCTTTCCTGTGTAGTGTGAGATGCTCTCAGTTTTTATCTCTTCTCGTAAATCAATCTGAGATGGGATAAGACTATGGGCAAACACATGATTCACGTACTGGTCGGCTGAAGAAAAAATAATTTCGCTAGGCGCAATTCCATCTAAAACTCTAGTGGCAGCTTGGCTTAAGACTAGCAAACCACAGAAGTCAAAGGGCTTTGCAGATTCCGGTAAAACGCTTTCGTCGTCGTCGTCTATCAATATTTGGAAATATGAATGGCGATGTTTTATCTTGTGATCCTCTGCTGCCTCAAGCATTATTTTATCAAAATGCTTGGTTGTTATAATAGCATCGTTTGTCAGGCCAAAAATAATTTCCCCTACAGATTCACGCGCCAAAGGGTTCCAATAATCTTTATGAATATTTCTGTATTCATAGGGCTCTATTTGGATTTTTTGATGGGAGATTCTACATTCGGAATACGTCTCCATGTATTCCTTAATGAACGGATTCAGTTCTTCATCATCATGGTCCGTGGCTATAAGATGCTCAATATTATCTTTATCATGGCAGTTTGCCCAGATACTCTCGAAGGATCTCTGAGATATATCCTTCCTTCCCTTGGCGACAGTTATAATGGACAGCATGCTAACTCCTTCTCTCGTTTTAGATATCTAGAAGACCGTTAAGATCGGGACTTGAAAAACCCTCGTTACGGCTCAAGGTTCTACAGTGTGCTGTAATCGTCATTCCCTCGCGATCATCGTTAATAAGAACTCTTGGGTGGTTGTTGAGGCCCATAATGAGCTTGTCATAAAAAAGATTAAAATAGGCCAACTGTTTATCCGTTAGTTCTCGCATACTTTCGGGACGCCCTGTGGTGAGAATAATGTTACATCCCTTGTGATACCATTTGTTAAGGGCTTCGGTAGCACCGGGCAAGAGGTAGTTGTTTGTGGGGACTTCGCCCATCTTGACGATGGCGGAAACGCTGCCTAGGTTTTTGAAAATACATCCATCAATGTCGCAGAATATTGTATACATAACTACCCTTCCATTATGCGTTTAACTATTCGCTCGGGACTTGGAGTCTTGTTGTCACAATGATCAGCAAATCCAGCAGTCCTGTCTTCGAGACCGAGAGTGTACACTGGCTTTTTCGATTTTAGCATTAGATAATTTGCGATATGTTCTGATGCCCCGCATATCTCATAGTCAGAGTCGACAACTATTCCAAAATCACTTTCCATTAAATGACAAATAGCCTCTTCGGGCAATCTTAGTGGCTTAAGCCACACTATATTGACAAAGTGAAAATTTATATGCTTGTGTTGATTCTTAAGTATCTCGCAAGCTTTTAGCGACTCCAGCCTCGCTGCTCCTATAGCAAATATAGTAACCTTGGGCTTATGGGTAGATCTATTAAGCTTATCCTTAACATGCATGTCTTCTATATTATAGTCTATATCAAAACTTTTGCGGTGCTCGCTGCAATAAACCGGATCGTTATTCTCAAGAAAGAAATCCCATACATCTTGCCATTCAGAAGGGGTCATTGGAGAGGCAACAATAGTTCCCGGCATTCTCATAACCATACTGTGGTGCATCCCGGTGGCTACCGGACCAATAGAGCCCTCCATACCGATAGCCCGAACGAATACAGGGCACGGCTTCTTCCACATCTCCTTACTTTTGGCCGCATAATTCAGAAGGCTAGTCGCGTTGTAGGACATAAATCCCTGATATCTTATTGCGTATATTGGCCTTCTGCCAGCCACCGCAGCGCCACACACTATCCCTGAGTTGGAAGAGTCGGAAGTGGGAAGCTCAACTACCCCCTCCTCCTCTGTCATTTCTGGAACAGTGCCGCCGATCCACCCAACCGCCGCTACGCACTGGCCGTAGAAGAGACCCCCCTGCTCTAGATGGCTTCTGGTGTTGGACTTAATTGTTTCTGCTACATTCATAGGCCACATTTTTCCACAGGGATTCGGTTAGGCGTCGATGATAATTCATAATGCTATTAACGTAGGAAGTTCCAAAGTTGCGTCGCATATCCTTTAAGAGGTCTTTAAAGGAATCCCACTCGGGCTCGTTATCTATCCCACTACCCGCATGCCAGCGGTGCCTTTGACATAGGACATTTAAAAAGACAGGTCTAGGCTTTCTAATAAAGTCACAAGCCGCCTCATAGATGTCGCAGGGGCGATCTCTAAGCTCTTTAGATTCAACACCCAAGCTCTCAGCCACATCCACAATACTCCAAGATCTTCGAACGCTTTTCTCTGTTAGTATGGAAAGATCGTTATCTTCGCACAAAAATAGAACGGGGGCATTTTTTGTGGCTGCGAATCCCATAGCCCCCAGAACGTAATCCTCTTCGGCAGCAGCGTCTCCTAGAATAACGACCGTAGGCTTCTGAGAAGCGTGAGCACATCCTACTGCGATAGGAACCTGATCTCCCAGAAGACCGGAATGGCCTATTAAATTGGCCGTTTCTGTGTTGCTAACTGACGCGGAACCTCCCATACCGGCATTGCACCCTCTGGGGTCACCACACAGTTCAAGAGCAAGGGATATGGGAATTCCTCCGAACGTAAGGTAGTAGGAATGGCACCTATGCTGGGGGAACACGTAGTAGTCTTTCATAGAAAGACCGGCTCTCAAAAACGCTGTAAAGATGCACGGTGGAATATGTTCCGTTCCTAGAGACAGGTAGATAGGGGGCCGAACAAGTTTTTCGTCTAAAGCGACGGCTACCTGTTGCTCAAAAAAATGATTGTAGCTAGACTGTTCAAAAATCTTTTTTTCTGCTAGTGCGTCATACATGATCTTACCAAGACCCCTTCGGTATTTGGGTCGATGGAAAACTGCTGGGCAAGAGAAGCAAATGTCTTCCGATCAAGAGTGTCTCCCGGACCAGCTACCTTGTATTCATTGAATGATATGCCACCTTGTGTAATCATTATTAAGTCGGGTGCTCCCAGTTCCTCTATGAAGGCGACCCAGCCCAAGCTATTGATGGTGCGAACACATACTTCGCAATCTCCGACCCTTTCCCACTTTCCAGAACCGGAAAGGCCTTTATCTGGGACATCAACGTCGTCCTCTCCCCCATAAGGAATACCTGCTCGACCATAAGAATCCTCAAGCCTGACTATATCTCCCTTGTTCACCGGGTTTTCTATTTCAAATAACTGAAGAATCTCTCCTGTCATGTTCTTGGTTTGATGGAAAACTCCATGACGGATCATAACTTTCTCACCAGTAAACACCTTCTGCTCACCGTTAAGAAACCTAACCTTTGCGCCCCCTTGCAGAACTATTAGTCCTGTTTTTTTATTAGGATGACAATGGAGGGAAGTTCTTTCCCATTTATTTATGAATAGATGCCATATGGCGACATCTTGATTTTCATAAATAAGGTATTCATGCCCCCAAGGCTTGCGTTTTGCCTTCATGTGATCTGTCAAACTCCTGAAAGGCAGTGTTAAGCCACTCCCCCATGAAATCATAATGGGGACATGAGATTAAGTTTGCGTCTACAACTACAGGACTGCGGTCATAAGTTGCTCCAGCATTGGCAATGTCTGGTTCAATTGAATAGTATCCTGAGAGGGTTCTTCCCCTTAGCACATCCGCAGTAATCAATAGCTGTCCCCCGTTGCAAATGACAAAGGTCATCTTATCAGCATTCACCCAGTTTCTAGCAAATTTAACAGCATTGCTTTCTAGTCTCAGCTTTTCTAGAGCTTTGACCCCTCCGGGGATAACTAGCACATCATAGTCGTCGATGCTATCCGGGTCTAGATCTTCCACGAGTAGATCGCAAATCATGTAGGCTCCTAAAATGCCAAAGATCCTACCTAAATTAGGACCACCAGCCAAGGTTACATCAAATCCGTGCTCTTTTAATGCATGGTACGGGTAAATTACCTCGTGGTCCTGAAATTTTTCCCAAGTTAAAACTATTGCTTTTTTCATTCTTCTAAGACCTTTCTCTTGAGCTTGATGGCGGTCATTCGTGTAATATTGTCCACGGCGGTGCTACCAAACTTGTGTTCTATCATGTTTAAAAATCTGGGACTTTCAAAATAGGCGTGAAACGCATAGTCTCTAAACGCCACAATCTCCTTGGCGCTCAGGGAATAGGTTCTGCTAGGCAAGTGATTATACGATAGGAATCCATACCCATCATAAGAATCTGGGAACTCCCAGCCTTCCGTTTTGGCCTTGAGGTAGAGGGGGCTTCCGGGCAACGCTGTGGCGCAGTACATATTTGCGTTCGCAGTGTTAAGTTCCATTGCCAGATTGAGCGTCTCCTGCATGCTGTCCCACGTGTCATGGCCCAGTCCAAAGATGTAGTTTGCGCCAACGTTGATTCCAGCATCATGAATCATCTTTACTACTTCTCGAATGTTGATGTCTTCGAACTTACCTTTAGTGATCTCCCTCCTGATCTCCTGATTACCAGCCTCAATTCCGGGCGCAAGCCAATTAACTCCAGCCTCCTTAAGCTTCTCTAGATACTTGGGCTTTACTGTGTCAATGCGAGTGTAGGCCCAAATATTAAAGCCGTACTGTCTTTCAATAATTAGATCGCAGAGAGTCATGAAATGCTTTGGCTTCAACACCCACATTTCGTCCGCAATTTTTACCTGCTTGACTCCCTGTGCAGCGAGATAGTCAAGCTGTGTGATGGTAAACTTTGGATCCCAATACCTGAATTTATTAAAGTCGGCAGACGCTTTGCCGGAGTCATTATTGGTTCGGTTTATTATGTTTATCATACAAAACTCGCACTGAAAAATGCACCCTAGAGACGTATAGATGCTGGCAAAAGGACTTCTTTGTGAGTCGTGGTAGTTAGCGTGCCAGCCACTGGTTCTGTACTTATCCAAGCTAGGCATCAAGTCGTAAGCAACGCCGGGAAGATCGATATGCAATCTCTCTTGCGGCACTGTCCGAGAGGGGTGCGTGATATTAAGATTTCCATCTTCTTCGCGATAGCATAGTCCGTGAACCGACTTCATCGAGTCGCAGGACATGTCTGTGTCGAGAAGGCCAAGTAGCGCATAAACCCCTTCATTAGTAAGTCCGATATCAATAAAGGGGTTATCAGAAAGAGTCTCTAGGGGGAGAGCGTTTATGTGGGGGCCAACGAAGGCTATCTTGTATTCAGGTAGACGGTCTCGGAGACCCTCTGCGGCCTCTACAGCCCCGGACATGGCTGCTGTGGACGCATTCGGGTTCTGGCCCGTCACCACAAAGAGGACGAGTCGGGGATCGTGTTCTTTCACAACATCAGCAAACTCTTCTTCAGTGGGTCTTTCTATTTCCATATCATATATAGCTACTCCATAACCCACACTTCTAGCCGAGTTAGCCAGAAGGCCAGCCCAAATATTCGGCTCCTTGGCAGAAAATTCATTAGCTAGTTCCTGATATAGGTTCCTAGCCGAAGGGGCCACTACTAGAAGGTCTAATGCTCTTGTCATTATAAATTGTCTCTAAATTCTTTTAGGGTAGGGGCTAGTCTATCTCTACAGGACACCCTCGTAGGACAAATGGGCCACCGGGGGTTAATAGTTTCGTCGTCGTAGTGGACACTCCACTGGGCGGTTGGCCCTGCGTAAAATTCACTCCACTTGTATAGAAATATACATTTATCTGTTAAGGACTGGTGACCATTAAGGTGGTGCGGGGGTACGAGAACGGAGAGGTGCTTGCCGTTGTGATTGTCAGCATCGCCTCTGAGAGTTACGCTTTCCTTAATATCATTGTCTAGGTCGTAAACCACTAGTTGACAAGCCCCGTGTAGACACGTTATAAGCTTCCACGTCTTATCGTCTCCATGGAAACCTCTTATTACCCCCTTATGGGAAACGCTCACCTTGTCCTGTACAAATTCGACATCTTGAAGCTGTCTTTGATCAAAGAAGGTGTAGATGCATCCTCGTTCTTCACGATGTCTTTCAAACTCAAATATTGTGATCATGCTATTTTCAATAGCTTATACGAATCTGAATAGGCGATGGTAGGCTTATCAGATCCCTCATAAGGTGCTAAAACTTTATCGGTAGTCACAACTCGCTTAGTTCCAAACTCTCGCCATTCTTCCATCGGTATAAAATCATCCGCCCTTTCAGGGTTTTGATATATGTCTGAATCTAGAGTCTCCCGTGGCCTTAGGGGAAAGCTTAATATACCACGGAATGATGGGTGGCCGCACAAGGTTTTGTGTAGTAAAAAAGAATCAACTAGATAGGCTTTCCCCAGAGACATGCTCAAGTCGTACCTTCTTGACCTATCTGCTATTGCAGACCCTTCGTTATAGTCGGGGATATCTTTAATGTAGTCGGGATAAAACTCACTAGGTGGTTCGGCAAAAGCAATCCCATTTCTTTCGAGGTCTCCGAAGAGTGGAACGTGAAGCATTACACTTCTAGCCCATTCTCCAGCCCATATGTCTGTATGCCATTTGACTGAAGAGTATGCTCTACTTGCAATATGCAAAGAGGGATCTCCCCATGGCAACCTTACGTTTATCGGCATGTACGCTGCTTCACAGGCATCAGTTAGGCCTAAAAAATTCGCAAGTCTCACAGTGTTCTTGACTACTACGTTATACGAAAAAGAACATTCTTGCTTGGGTAGCAGTAGGCCGTTTGGAGTACGATTTGGAAGATTCATTATTTCATTAGTATGAAGAGATGACAATTTTTCTATGCTAAGATCTGGGTCAAAAGTTGATTCTGGATACCACTCAAAAAGACAGTCGAGAATATAGCTTTTAACTGAGCCTTGGAGACTTTGCAGTATGTTTTGGTCTAGGTCGACCTCGGCTATCAAGTTTTCTGAGAAGGAGGGCTCTCCCTTTAAGAGGGATAATAATCTCCGGTTTCTTTCTTTGATTATGTGTTCCA
>Ga0114999_10001423_pt1 | contig 33128 bp, 38 predicted proteins | sample ArcticOcean_MG_C_3_FD_89820 | JGI IMG/M metagenome (GOLD analysis project Ga0114999, IMG submission 89820) | Marine microbial communities from western Arctic Ocean - ArcticOcean_MG_CB8_126 | ecosystem: Environmental > Aquatic > Marine > Oceanic | place: Arctic Ocean: Canada Basin | collected...
ATAACCAGAAGTGTAGCGCGAAATATCGCCCTGCCCAGCGCATTATCCGCTGCAATCCAGCGACAGAGCACCCACCGACAAATTCCGCTTGGCGCAGGGAGACAGGGCGCGCAGTATGCCGAGCATGATTTCGCTCTCCGTTCTCGACCTTTCTCCCATCATCGAGGGCGGCGACGCTTCGCGCGCCTTCGCCAATACCCTCGACCTCGCCCGCCACGTTGAAGCTTGGGGATTCAACCGCTTTTGGCTGGCCGAGCATCACAACATGACCGGCATCGCCAGTGCCGCGACGGCGGTCGTCATCGGTCATGTCGCCGGCGGCACCTCGACGATCCGGGTTGGCTCCGGCGGAATTATGCTGCCCAACCATGCGCCGCTGGTGATCGCCGAACAGTTCGGTACGCTCGAAGCACTCTATCCCGGGCGCATAGAACTTGGCTTAGGGCGGGCACCTGGCACCGACCAGCGCACCGCCCAGGCACTCCGTCGCACGCTACAAGGCGACGCCAATGATTTCCCCCGCGATGTATTGGAGCTGCAGCATTATTTCGGTCCCGTTCAACCCGACCAATTCGTGCAGGCGGTGCCGGGCGCCGGCCTCAATGTGCCGATTTGGATACTCGGCTCAAGTCTGTTCGGCGCCCAGCTCGCCGCCATGCTCGGCCTGCCCTATGCCTTCGCCTCGCATTTCGCGCCCGCTGCGCTGATGCAGGCGATCGAGCTTTACCGCGCTGAATTCAAGCCGTCGCAGCAATTGGCGGCGCCTTATGTGATGGCAGGCTTCAACGCGTTCGCCGCTGATAGCGAAGAAGAGGCGGATTTTTTGCGCTCTTCCTCGCAACAAAGTTTTCTCAGTCTCAGGCGCGGCAACCCCGGCCCCCTGCCGCCACCGATCAAAAATTTTACCCAGACTCTTTCAGCGCAAGAGTTAGACGTGCTGGATTCTGTGCTCTCCTGCTCGACGGCAGGCTCGCCCGATACCGTACGCGCTGGCATCGCCGAATTCGCCGCGCGCACCGGGGCCGATGAGCTGATCGTGACGTCGCATATTTACGACCACGACAAGCGCCTGCGCTCGTTCGAGATCATCGCCGATGTGGGGATCGCCAAAGCTTAGCCGGGCGGCCAGGGCTTCAAATCACGAATCAGGGATATCAAGGCAGTGGGAAGGCCATCGGCCTCTTCGGGCGGCAGCGCGTCCATCATGCTGTCCAGATCCTTGGCGAGAATCCCGAGGGTGTTCTCCGGCGTGTAGCCGTCGCGCGCAAATTCGATACGGTTGAAATTGGTCGCCATCCAATTCTGACCGGAACTGTCATTCAGCACCGCCAGCAGGCGGTCCTCATCAACGCCCAGCGTCGCGGCCCAACGCAGCACCATGCGAGTTGCCGCGACCGAGCTGGCAGCGCAAAAATTATTGAGCACCTTGACCGTCATGCCGGCGCCGAGCGGACCCAAGCGGTGAATCTTATCCCCCATCGCGGCGAACATCGGCTGCAAACCGTCGATCAGTTCTTCGTCGCCGCCCAGCATAAAGCTCAAGCGCGCCTCCTCGGCTGAAACGCTGGCGCCTGACATCGGCGCATCGACCAGCGCGATCTCCGCCGGAATGCGGCTGCGCAATTCCGCGATATAGCGCGGCGAGAGGGTGGAGCAAATCAACACCGTGTCGATGGCCGACGGTCGGCGGGTGATTAGCGCTTGATCGTCGAATAGCAGTTGCTCAGTTTGCGCCACATCGCGCACCACGCTCAACACGATGCGCCGGCCGGTGGCGAACGCAGCGGCATCGGTCATCCGCGGCGCGAGGTCGCCGAATGAGGTGGCCGGCAGAACATCGAGCCCGGCGACATCAAAACCGGCGCGGATCAGGGCGCGCGCCATCGGCGCGCCCATGCGCCCGCATCCGGCGACACCGATCGGGCCGATCAGGCTTGCAGCTTTCTCATTCATGGCGTGAACCTAGCGTAAAAAAGCGAGTTCGGCACACTTCCTCTTGATCTTTTGCCGCATCGCGACGCACACTCCCGGCCAGGTTCGAGACCGACAGCTATGGCGGCAAAGCCGCACAAATAAAGGGGAATCAGTCCATGTCCAACAATGCCGAAGCCGCTTTGCTCGAGCGCGATGCCGAGCATTTAATTCACCCGCTGCACAGCAAGGCGGTCCACGCCACCGGCAAGGTTTGGGTCGGCGGTCAGGGCGCCTATTTGGTGGATGCCAACGGCGATAAATTCATCGATGGGCTTTCGGGTCTGTGGAACAACACCGCCGGCAACGGGCGCAGCGAATTGGTCGAGGCCGGCAGCAAGCAGCTGGCGGAGATGGCCTATGCTTCGGGCTATGCCGGCAGTTCAAATCCGCGCGCGATCGAACTGGGCGAAAAGATCGCTAAGGTCACCTACCCCAACATCAATCAGTTCTTCTTCACCTCCGGCGGCGGCGAAGCAACAGATAGCAACATCAAAATGGCGCGCTATTACTGGAAGCTGAAGGGCAAACCCGAAAAGAGCAAAGTGATCTCGCGCGTCCTCGGCTATCACGGCGTGACCATGGCGGCGATGTGCGCGACTGGCATCAGCATGTATTGGCCGGCGTTCGAGCCGAGATTTCCCGGCTTCACCCATATCCCGAGCCCCTATCCCTATTTCTATGAAGCCCCGGACGGCGCCGAGAGCCAAGGCATCGCGGCGGCGAACGAGTTGGAAAAAGCCATTCTCGCCGAGGGCGCCGATACGGTGGCGATGTTCATTGCCGAACCGGTCCAGGGCGCAGGCGGCGTGATCGTGCCGCAAGACGACTATTTCCCGCGCATTCGGGAAATTTGTGACAAATATGACGTGCTGCTGGTGTCCGACGAAGTGATCACCGGCTTCGGCCGCACCGGCAAGATGTTCGGTCTCGAACATTGGGGCGTGAAGCCTGACCTGATGCAGTTTGCCAAGGCCATCACCTCGGGCTATTTCCCGCTCGGCGGCATCGGCGTCAGCGACGAAATCGCCAACACCATGAACGAAAGCGGCCAACCTTGGATGCACGCCTATACCTACAGCGCCCATCCGACCGGCTGCGCCATCGCCTGCGCCATGCTCGACCTGATTGAGAAAGAGGATTTCCCGGCCCAGGCGGCGGACAAAGGCGCGCGGCTTTTGGCCAACCTCAAGTCGGCACTCGGCGACCATCCGAATGTCGGCGAAGTCCGCGGCCTCGGCATGATGTGCGCGGTCGAGTTCGTTAAAGACCGGGCGACCAAAGAAGTGTTCGACGCCGCCGACGGCATCGGCGCCAAGATCAACGCCGAAACCATGCAACGCGGCATGTTCAGCCGGGTGCGCGGTGACGCCTATTACATCGCCCCGCCCATCGTCACCAACGACGCCACCCTCGACCGCATCGTCGAAATCATGGCGGAGAGCACCAAGGCCGTACTGGGCTAAGCTAGCCCGCCAAAATCGGCTTCCCGCCGGGCGCCCCTGCCCCGCTCATTGCGGAAACCCCGGCAGCGGGCAGTGCGGTGCTGCGTTCGTGTCCGGCGGCGTGTCGCTGAAGTCGAAATAGCCCCAGACGGCAAAATGGTCGGAGAGGTCGCAAACGTCTTCGCCGCTGACGCTGGAGAACAGCGTGCCGTCTTCGAAATCGAAGCGCGTGCGGAACACCAGCGGGCAATTGCTGCTGTAGGCGGGTGCGCGAAAGCCGCGCAGTGCGAAGACATAATCGACATAGCCGTTGCCGCGCGACACCCAATCATTGCGCATTTCTCGCGTATAACGGTGACCGAGAAATTTCGGTGCGATGGCGCCGAGCAAGGAGTCATCTTCCAACTCGACGAATTCATGGCGCAGCATATTGAAATCGCCGCCGACGATGATCAGCTCGGATTGGGGAATACCGGAAGTGCGAGTGGCGAACTCGCGGATTTGGCCGAACTGTTTTCGCTTGACCGCACTTTGCTCCGGGTTCCATCCGAATTGCGCATGCGTTCCGATCACGTGATAACGCCGCCCTGATTTTTCGATCGCCGCATAAACGAACCCTTTGGCGGCATGACAATCGCGGCCATCGCAATCACCGTAAACCAGTTCCTTGCCGCGGTGATCGGATATTTGGCGACAATGATGACGCCGCCGTCCTGATCGACGCCACTATCGCCCTCGCCGGCCGCATCGAAGCCGCAGCTTTCGCCGTCGGGACAGGCGTGCAGCGGCGGGGCTTGGGTATGAACGTGGTTGGTGCTGTCTGAATCAGCGTCGCGGTAGGCACTGGCGAGAATATGCGTGCTGTAGAGAAAGCCCTCGGCGCGCAGCCCCTAGAGAAGAATGCGACGCGCGTCGTCGTCATAGACTTCGCTCAAAATTGCGACATCGAACGGGTTGAGAAAAGGCGCGATCAGCGCCGCCCGCTCCTCCTGAGCAACGGCTAATTTATCGCCCATGAAGGGAATATCACGGGTGCTGATCGGCAACAGATAGGTATTATAGGCGATGACGCTCAGCATATCCGGGGCGCTGTAAACCTCGGGCTGGTAATTGATCCCCGGCCCCGCGCATTGGCGTGCCGCCCAAACGCCAGACGGCAACGCGAACAGAAGCGCCAGTGCCAGCATCAAAATGGTCGAGAGCCTTTTCATCGCGCGGCAGCCTGGAACGCCGACACTGCGATGTCCAGCGCGCCCGATAAACTCGACAAAAAATGAAAATTATCGTTATTTCAACTGGCGCCACTGGCTTTCGCATTTTCCGGCATTTCAATAGGCGCGGAGGACATGCTAGCTTCGCGCGGCCTGCTGGAAAATGAGTCGCTGGCAGGGCGTTTGGGCCGCCGTTTTGTCGTCGTTTGCCGTCCGAGCCGAGCAGCGGAAAGACACTATAATTGAAGGAGTTAGAGGGTGCTTGGAATATCAACTAGCGGCATGATCGACAAATTCGCCAACCGCCTGAAGGACATGGAATCGAGCTTCATGCTCAAGATGCCCGACGGCTCGGAGCGGCTGATGGGCTCAGGCGACCCGAAATTCGAGATCGTCCTCAACAACAAGCGCGCCGTAAAAGCCATGGGCTCGCTCGACGAAGCCAATATCGGCGAGGCCTATCTGCAGGGCGATTTCGATATTAATGGCGATTTGTTGAAGATGTTCGCGCTGCGCGGCAAGATGGATGACAAGCACCCCATGGTCGCGGCCTGGCGCTTTATCCAGCCGCTATTGTTTGGCCAAGTCTATACCAATCGCCAGGCGATCTCGTCGCATTATGATGCCGATCCAAGAATGTTCCTGAGTTTTCTCGACAAAAAAATGCCGGCCTACACCCAGGGCACCTATGAAAGCGACGATGAGACCCTGTCGGAAGCAACCGAGCGCAAGTTCAAATACGTGGTGGATATGTGCGAGCTCGGCCCGCGCAAAACCGTGCTTGAGATCGGCCCCGGCTGGGGTGCGTTTGCCCGTCACGCGCTACGCGAGGGCGTCGAGCTCACCGGCGTCACTATCTCAGCCGAATCGCAAACCTATCTCAACGAATTTCTTGGTGAGTTTGCCGATCATTTCCAGATCGATTTCGTGGATATTTTGTCCTACAAGCCCAAGCAAAAATTCGATGCCATTGTGATCATGGGCGTGATCGAACATCTGCCCAATTACGAAGCGGTGCTGAAAAAATTCGAAAGCGTGCTCAAGCCCGGCGGGCTGGTCTTTGTTGACGCCAGCGCGGCGCGTAAGAAATATGAGCTTTCAACATTCATGGTGCGCCATATCTATCCAGGCAACCATTCATTTTTCGTGCTGCATGACTTCATGGAAAAGCTCAACAAGACGCCGTTCGAGATCCTCGAAGTGCAGAACGACCGTCACAGCTATTTTCTGACGTTCCGCCAATGGGCGATGAATTTGGAAGAGAGCAAGGATTTCATTTGCGAAAATTTCGGCGAAGTGGAGTACCGCAAATTCCGCCTCTATCTATGGGGCGCCGCATATGAATTTATGGTAAAGGCTTTGGATTGCTATCGGATGATTCTCTATTTGCCGAAGAATGAGCTCGACTGGAAGCGCTAGGAAGCGGCGGCCGGGAATCATCGTCGCGGCTTTTCTTTGTTGGGTTGCCATCACTTGATTTTCTATATGCCGAGGAACCTGCTCGACTGGAAGCGCTAGGACGCGGCGCCAGATTATCATCTTCGGTGCTCTGCATGGCCAGCAGTGTGGCACTATCGAGGCCAACCAGTTGAACGGCACGCATGCCGTCGTCATGTACGCGGACGACCCTGCCAGCAAAGGCGACCGGCCTGCCGTCCGGCCCTTGCAGGGTACCTTCAACATAATCGTTGGCGTGGTAATCGTCCAATCCGTTTGACAAAAAACCGCCTTGCGACCAGTTGCTGGATTGCCCTTCACGCCGGCCCGACTTGATGCGGAGCTGGCGTTTTTTGTCATAGTTTCGCCCATGCTGACGCTGCCTCGCAGCCTGAGTAAAATTTCTTCCGACGGGTTGCATGGTCAACATTTACTCCCTTGGCGGTGAGAGTGCCGACGCACCGAGAACGGCGGCGGCACATGCGTCACGCGACCATAGTACGGTGAATGTATTAAGGCAGTGTGGCCTTGCAGGATATTTCAGTTCTGCGCTGGCGCCGAAGCCCGGGCAGCCAAAAAGTGAACTCAAACCATTGAAAAAAAGCTATCGTGACGTGAAACAAGCTCTCAGCGGGAAGGATTAAAATGAACCAGTCGATGATGGAACTGATGGCCGAAGCGAAAGCAATGGTGACCGCGATTGCGCCGGACGAAGCGGCCCAACTGTTGGCTGCGGGAACAGCGGTCGCGCTCGATGTGCGCAACGACAACGAATTAGCGCAGACCGGCAAGGTTGCAGGCGCAGTTCATATCCCGCTCGACCAGGTGCCCGCGAATCACGCCTCGGGGCTGGATAAGAACAAGACCATCCTGCTCTATTGTGCCTCGGGCGGGCGTTCCGCCATGGCCGGAAAATTCCTACTGGAAAACGGCTACGAGAATGTCCGCAATTTAGGCGGCTTCAGCGAATGGTCAAACAGCGGCGGCGCTGTCGAGCCCGCCTAGCCGTCGGTCTCCTTTGAAAGGGAGTGGTAGCATACGAATCTTCCTCGGCATTGTGTTGGCGATTTTCATCGCTTTTCCTGCGGCGGCGCAAGACCCAGCCGGCGTCATCGATCAGCAGCGCCTGCAGGACCGCTTCGACAGTGACAATCTGCCGCGATCAGAGTTCGGCAATGAAGACGGCGTGCAAGGCTTGGATATCTCGCGCGCCGATGCTGATGCGCACCGCTTCACTCCTACCAAGCTGCGCTTTGCCGGCATGACGATATACGGCGTCAATGACATGCGACCCTTCTTCGCCGATTTGCTGGGCACCGAAGTCAGTCTCGCCGACATGCTCGACGTGGCAGAGCAGGTTGAGGAGAAATATGACCGTGACGGCTATACCAGCGCCGAAGTGCTGTTGCGCGCCATGCCCTCGGCCAACGGAACCGTGACGCTCAACGTGATCGAGAAATATTGAAACGGCACAGATAACGCCGACGAAGGGCCAGTATGAACAGTGATGAGGCAATGCGCCGCGCGATCGACCTGGGCCGGCAGATGATGCGTTCCGGCGAGGGTCGCCCCTTCGGCTGCGTGATCCTCAGGAACGGCGAGGTTATCGGTGAAGGCTGCAACTCGATGGACCGTGATAACGACCCGACGGCGCATGGCGAGGTCGAGGCCATTCGCGATGCCAGCCGCCGTCTCAAGACTTTGGATTTGGCCGGTGCCGAACTCTATACGAGCTGCGAGCCCTGCCCGATGTGCACCAGCGTCATGTACCTCGCCGGCATCTCCAAGCTCTACTATGCCGCCTCGGCCGAGGACCCCAGCCTGTTTGGCAGCGACCCCAGCCGCTTGCGCCGCAAGGTCGGCAAGGCGGTCGCCGAGCGCGCAATGGCCAGCGAGCAAGTGATGGAAGAAGAAGGCCGCGCGCTGCTGTTGGAGTGGGCCAAATCGCTGAACGGTTAACGCCCGCCCGGCCTCTCGGGCTGGACGACGAGCGAATTGGCCAGCACTAGATAGAAGAAGAGTAACTTGCAAGAACGGATCGCACCCAACCCAGGCACTATCGGTTAATTCATCCCGAGTTTGCGTGATCGCGCCCAAGAAGTGCGCTTTCGCGCGTCTCGTGCAACGGCGGAGCAGCGCGAGACGCGGGCCACGCTGATTCTGTTCATAATCGTCAATAGTTCTTTTGCCGTGATCGACGTCATTCTGTACCCGGAGGTTTTGAAAGATCTCCTGCTGCTGCGCCTTGTATTGGCAATGCGGTGTTGGTCGCGTTCCTGGCGCTGAGCTTCGTTCCCGGGCTGAAACGGCGCATCGCTCCGATCTTTTTCGTGGTGACATTTTTATACGTGGTTTTCTATGCGTTCTTTTGCGAGACCGCGAATGCCCCGCCGCTCTATGTTTCCGGCATCGTGATGCTATTTTTTGGCATCTATACGATCGCGCCGTTGCGTTACGCCGAAGCAGTTGTCCTTGGCTAGTCCGCCGCCGCCGTGTTTCTTGGCCTCATCGCCGGGTTAGGGCTGCTAAATCTCGAGCAGTTGATCATTCTGGCCGGCGAAATGATGGCGGTGAACAATATCGGCATGTTCACGCTTTACCGTCTGGAGCGCTTGCGCCGACAGGAATATTTAAATCTTAACCAAATCGCCGCCGAGAGAACGCGCTATTACGACCTATTGGTGCGCATTTTGCCGGCCTCGATCGCCGAGCGCATGCGCGGCGGCGAGCAGCATATTGCCGATTGCTTTGACGAGGCGAGCGTGCTGTTCATCGATATTGCCGGCTTCACCAGCCTGTCAGCCAAACTCCAACCCGAAGAAGTGCTGAGCCTGTTGGAACGCGCGTTCGCCGAGTTCGACACGCTGGTGGAAAAACACGGGCTGGAAAAGATCAAGACCATCGGAGACGCCTATCTCGTCGCCGCCGGTTTGCCTGAGCCGCGCGCCGATCACACCGAAGCGATCGCAGATTTCGCTCTCGATCTGCAACGCGCGGCACCGCAAATAACTGTTCCCGGCGGCGACAATTTGGCCGTTCGCATCGGCTTCCATAGCGGCCCGTTGATCGCCGGTGTTATCGGCGAGAGCCGGTTCTTGTACTACATGTGGGGCGACACGGTAAATGTGGCGAGCCGCATGGAAAGCCTGGGTGAGACCGGGAAGATTCAAGTGAGCGACGATGCGCGTGAAAGATTAAAGGAACTATTTGTCCTGGCGCCGCGCGGCGTCGTCTCGGTCAAGGGCCGGGGCGAGATGCAAACCTGGTGGCTAACTGGCCGAAAATAAACCATTAATTCACCGCCCTGCGGCCCGAATAGATGCGCTAGATTTCAATAAAGCTCGTTCTAAATCAACGGTTTATTTCGAATACCTGTCGGGCACGGCTTAAAAACCGGACCGCAGCCTCTTGAAACACTTGAATCACTGACCAAATCGATGCTAGCACTCGCCCCCAACGAGTGCTAACAAGGCTCGAATAATCGATTGTCCATCACAGAACGCAGCAATTGGAGGATACTATGAAATTTCGGCCACTGCATGACAGGGTCGTTGTTCGCCGGATTACCGAAAGCGAAAAGACGGCCGGCGGCATCATCATTCCGGATTCAGCACAAGAGAAACCACAGGAAGGCGAGATCATTTCCGTCGGCCCCGGCGTCCGTGGTGCGAACGGCGAAGTCCATGCGTTGGACGTGAAGGCGGGTGACCGCATTCTGTTCGGCAAATGGTCAGGCAACGAAGTTTCGATCGACGGCGAAGAGCTGTTGATCATGAAAGAAACCGACGTCATGGCTGTGCTGGAAGGCAAGGCCAAGGCCAAGGCCAGAAAGAAAGCCGCGTAGGCCAATCGCCTATCCGCAAAGCCGACATTACCAAACACAATTGGCCCGCGCTCAGGGCCACAAGCCGATAACGCAAAATCAAGCGCCTCGGTGCAACGAAACAAAGTAAGGAAGCAAATAACATGGCTGGTAAAGACGTAGTATTTTCCTCCGATGCCCGCACGCGCATGCTGCGCGGCGTCGATATCCTGGCCGAGGCGGTCGGGGTGACACTTGGGCCGAAGGGCCGCAACGTGGTGCTCGACAAATCTTTCGGCGCGCCGCGCATCACCAAGGACGGCGTGACCGTCGCCAAAGAAATCGAGCTTACCGATAAGTTCGAAAACATGGGCGCTCAGCTCATCCGCGAAGTCGCGAGCAAGACCAATGACGAGGCCGGAGACGGCACCACCACCGCCACGATCTTGGCCCATAGCATCGTGCGCGAAGGCCACAAATCGGTCGCCGCCGGGATGAACCCGATGGACCTCAAGCGCGGCATCGATCTCGCGGTGAAAGCCGTCGTCGCCGACATTCAGAAGCGTTCCAAGCCGGTCAAGACCAGCCAGGAAATTGGCCAGGTCGGCACCATCTCAGCCAATGGCGGCGCCCATGTCGGCAAAATGATCTCCCAAGCGATGGAGAAAGTCGGCAAAGAAGGCGTTATCACGGTTGAAGAGGCCAAAGGCCTGGAGACCGAGCTTGAAGTTGTCGAGGGCATGCAGTTCGACCGTGGTTATCAGTCGCCCTATTTCATCACCAATGCCGACAAGATGACCTGTGATCTGGAGAACCCGTACATTCTCCTGCACGAGAAGAAACTCTCCAACATGCAGGCCATGATCCCGCTGCTGGAGAGCGTCGTTCAGTCCAGCCGTCCGCTGTTGATCCTCGCCGAAGAAGTTGAGGGCGAAGCCCTCGCCACGCTGGTGGTCAACAAACTTCGTGGTGGCCTCAAGGTCTCCGCCGTCAAGGCGCCTGGTTTCGGTGATCGCCGCAAAGCGATGCTCGAAGACATCGCCACCCTGACCGGTGGTGAAGTGATTAGTGAAGATCTCGGCATCAAGCTCGAGAACGTCACCTTGGACATGCTCGGCACCGCCAAGCGCGTCAACATCACCAAAGAAGAGACCACGATTGTTAGCGGCGCCGGCAAGAAAAGCGACATCACCGGACGCTGCAACCAGATCCGTGCTCAGATCGACGAGACCACGTCCGATTACGATCGTGAAAAACTGCAAGAGCGGTTGGCCAAGCTGGCCGGCGGCGTTGCCGTGATCAAGGTCGGCGGGGCCACCGAGATCGAAGTGAAGGAGAGCAAGGACCTCGTCGAGGACGCGCTCAATTCCACCCGCGCCGCTGTCGAAGAAGGCATCGTCCCGGGCGGCGGCATTGCGCTGCTCTATGCCATCAAGGGGCTTGAAAAACTCCGGGGCGAAAATGCTGATCAGAATGTCGGCATCGAAGTTGTCCGCAAGGCGCTCCGCACTCCGGCGCGCTTGATTGTCGAGAATGCCGGCGTCGACGGCTCTCTGGTGATCGGCAAACTTCTCGAGCAGAAGAGCGCCACCTGGGGCTTCGATGCGCAGAAGGAAATATATTGCGACATGATCAAGTCGGGCATCATCGATCCCGCCAAAGTCGTGCGCACAGCGCTTCAGGATGCGGCTTCGGTGGCTGGTCTGATGATCACCACGGAAGCGATGATTGCCGAACGGCCGGAGCCGAAAGGCGCGCCTGCCGGCGGCGGCGCCCCTGACATGGGCGGCATGGGCGGCATGGGCGGCATGGGAATGTAATCCCAAGCTAACCCTATTCGAAATCAAGAGGTCGCCTTCGGGCGGCCTCTTTTTTTATGCGCAATAATTTGGAGTTTAAGGGTTCTCGAACAGCACACCTGGATTGAGCAATCCGTCCGGGTCCAACACCCGTTTCACGCTGCGCATAAGTTCGATTTCCTCCGCCGTGCGCGAATGATGGAGATAGGCGCGCTTGGCGATGCCGATACCGTGCTCGGCGCTGATGCTGCCCTTTAATTCGGCAACAAGGGAATAGATGCTCTCCGCCAATGCCGGTCCCTTGGCGTAAAACGCTTCCGCCGACAGCCCCGGTTTTTGGATCATGTTGACGTGCACGTTGCCATCGCCGAGATGGCCAAATAGCAGAACGCGCAACTCGCCGGTTTCCTCGCCCAATTGCTCCATCCTGTCGAGGAATCCGGGTAGCGCGCCGGGCGGCACTGTGACGTCGAATTTATGGGTGAGCCCAGCGCGGCTTATTGCTTCGGTCACGCCGTCGCGCAAGCGCCAGATGCTTTGCGCCTGAGCATAGCTCTCGGCCACCACCGCATCGACGGCAAGGCCACTTTCGATGACGCCCGCCAGGCGCTCCAAAAATGCGTCGCGCTCATTCTCACCGGCGCCGGTTTCTTCTTCGACGATAACGCAGGCCGGATAGGCCGTGTCGAACGGATCGCGCGCCGCGGGCTCAACCTCCTTATAGAGCGCAATCGAATCTTGGGTGATGATCTCGAGCGATGACAGCCCGCGCAAGCGCTCGCGCACCATAGTCAACAATTCGGGGAGGCGATCGCGCGTATCCAATGCCAGCAGGGCCGTCTGCACCGCGTGCGGCGCCGGACGGGCTTGCAGCACGGCGCGGGTAATAATGCCCAACATGCCTTCCGAGCCGATAAACACGTGCTTGAGGTCGAGGCCGGTATTGTTCTTTTTCAGGCTATTCAGGTTGCAGAGAATGGTGCCGTCGGCCAGCACCACTTCGAGGCCGAGCACCTGCTCGCGCATATGGCCATAGCGCAGCACCTTGATGCCACCCGCATTGGTCGCGATCATGCCGCCTATCTGACACGTGCCGCGTGCGCCGAGATCAACCGGCAACACATGGCCGCGCGCCGCCAAATCTTCGTGCAACGCCTGCAACACCACGCCGGCTTGCACTTGGACGGTGGCGGAGGCGGCATCGAAAGATTCAATCGCGTTCAGACGTGACAGGCTGAGCACCACTTCACCGGCCCGCGGCACTGAGCCGCCCACCAGCCCGGTATTACCACCTTGCGGCACCAGCGCCAGGTCAAATTTGTGGCAGGCACGCACGCAAGCAGCGACTTCTTCTGTGTTGTGCGGGCGCAGCACACAGGGTGCGGTGCCACTGAATTTTCGCGTCCAGTCGATGGTATAGGCCGCGACCTCTTCAGGCTCGCTTAGTACCAGGCCGGGCAACGCCAACTCGGCGGCCAGACGATCCGCAATATTCTCCACGCGCCCTCCCTCGATGACTCTGGTGCGAAAAATGAAGGCTTTATGTGCGCGAAATTACCCGGCCGGTCAAACGCCGGATAGAAAATAATTATGGTTCCGGAAATAAAGTCAGTGCAGGAGGAATTCGCCGTCGACCTTGCGCACGTCGCCGGGGTGAATCACCCGCGCCTGGGCGATCCGTACGGAATGCAGCTTGCCGTCCAGATTGCGTTCCCAATATTCGAGAAAATCATGTAGGGCGGGAAACTCCGGCGCCTTGTCGAGCTTCTGCCAAATGAAGGATTGCAGCAGATGGAAGGCGTCGGGCATGTGGTAGAGAATTTCCGCCGTCGTGAGGCGGAAATCGTTGAGCTGCTTTTCAAAGTCGCTCGCTGAGAGGCCCATAATTCATAAAGGCTAGCAGGACCTATTTAAGAATCTATAAAAATTGCAGGAAAACTAAGATTATCGTTTAATTTCAACCTCTAACATGGTTATCGATGGCGTGACACCGGGCCCGCTGCGAGCCGCTTCTACGACGACTCCGCGTCGTCACCGCGGTAGACGAGATCGCCGGACACGTCGAATTCGATGCCATGTTTTTTGGCCTCGTCGATGGTTTCTTGCGGCCACAACACTTTGCCCGGATCGGTGCCGCCAATAATCGCCAGCATCATCGCGCTCTCTTCGCCGACATTCTTAAAGCCGCGGCTGAGGCCGATGGGAACCGAGACCGTGTCGTACTGGGTGAGGATCGCCTCATGCAGAGTGCCGTCGGAATTTTGCCAGTCGATGGACCAGGTGCCGCTGAGAATAAAAAAGCACTCGATCGTGGCATGGATATGGCGCGACGAGCCCTTGCCGGGGTCGCAGGGATAATGCCGATATTGAAATCGCGGTTGTCGGTGATCGGCGGGACAATGTCTTTGTCCTCGACCACGCCGCGCCCGATGATGCTCAGGATATCGCGTTCATAGCCGGGTATCTGGGCGTCCACAAAGGCCCGGGTGCTCAGTTTCAGGTCCTTGTAGCGCCCGACCCGCTCGCTCTCCATATAATCCGGGCTGGCGTCGATCCGTTCCACTATGTCGCCGATCCTTTCCTGTTCCAAAATCGCCACAATATCGCATGATTGTTGTCTGCGCCGGAACTCCTTTATCCTCGCCCACCATGTCGGCATTGTCGAAATCATGCTGAATGCGGCGCGGCGATTGTCACCGCTCAATCGCCTTTGCCTGGCAGCGGCGCTTGTATTCGCCGTTTTCCCAATTCTTTGGCTGCTATCGAAGTCTTTCATGCCGTGGGTCGAATATTCGGCCAATCCGGCAATATGGGTGACGTCTAATCTCACTCTCGACAATTACCGCGACGTCTTCTTCGACTATGTGAATTTGATGGGCTGGCCGCAAAACTCGTCGTGGCGCGCCATGGTTTCCTCGACCATCATTTCGATCACCGCCACTTTCTTTTCCGTCTGTATTGGCTTGCTCGCGGCCCTCGCCATCTCGCGCTACCGCATCGGCGGAAGCTTCATGGCATTGCAAATTCTCTCTTTCCGCATGGTGCCGCCGATAGCCGTGGCGGTGCCGTTCGCCATTATCGGCACCACCTCGGCGTCACGTTCACGCCGGTGCTGCTGACGCTGATCTACATCGCCTACACCGTGCCGCTGTCGACCTGGATGCTGAAAAGTTTCATCGACCAAACGCCGCGCGAGCTCGAAGACGCGGCGATGATGGACGGCATGTCGCGCTCGCAGACGCATTTCCGCATCACGCTGCCGCTGATGCGCAGCGGTTTGGCGGCGACTAATTTGTTCATCATCATTCTCAATTGGAGCGAAGGGACGATTGCCTTGGCGCTCGCGGCCGGGCGCTACGTCACCATCCCCGTGCAAATCGCCGACAAAGTCTCGAGCCCGCATGTGCAGGTCGCCCTCGCTGTCTTCGCCGCCGTGCCGCTGCTCGTTCTCGGAATTGCCATCCAACGGCATCTCAACCGGGGATTTACTTTTGGCGCCATCAAGCAGTAATCGCCGGGCTTACAGGCTGATTTCGGCCTTCATATATTCGCTGGCGCGCCCCGAGATGCCGACCCGCTCGCCGTTCAGCGTGCAGGTCAGGTCGCCGCCCCGCGCCGAAATCTGGCGCGCCTGCATCTCCATCTTGCCGAGCCGGTGCGCCCAATAGGGCGTCAGCATGCAATGCGCCGAGCCGGTCACCGGGTCCTCGGGAATATCGAATTTCGGCGCGAAGAAACGCGAGACGAAATCAACTTCGTCGCCGAGCGCGGTGATGATGACGCCGCGGCCCTCAATCTTCTTGAGCGCGGCAAAATCAGGCTCAATAGCGGCGATTTGGCATTGGCGCTCGAACACCGCCATTAGATCCTCGCTGCTATAGAGAAAACTCGGCTCGGCGCCAAGCGCCTGAATAATGTCCTCGCCGATCGCTAATTCAGCGCCGGGTTGGGACGGAAAATCCATCGTCAATAATCCACCGGCGCCGCGCGCCACCGAAAGCCGGCCGCTGCGGGTATCGAAATTCACCGCGCCGGCGTCGCGCTCGATATGCTCGAACACCACATACGCCGACGCCAGAGTGGCATGGCCGCACAGATCGACCTCCGCCACCGGGGTGAACCAGCGCAATTCATAGGCATCGCCCTTGGCCACAAAATATGCCGTTTCCGACAGATTGTTCTCGCCGGCAATGGCCTGCAGAAAATCGTCGTCGAGCCATTCGTCGAGCGGGCATACCGCCGCCGGGTTTCCCTTGAACACCGCGTCGGCAAAGGCATCGACCTGATAAAGAGATATTTTCATGGCTCTGATATGCCGCAATTTGCACCGTAGAACAAGCCGGGCCTAGACCAGCGGGTTGGCGCCATCGGCGAGCGGCAACGCCACCGGTGCGCCATCCTTCAGGGCCGAGCGGTAGGCCGCCATCAACACTTCAACACCCTCCGCGGCGATGCGCGCGCCGCTATCCGGTATCTCGCCGCCCTCGATGGCGTCCGTGAGCTGACGAAAGGCGGAGCGGAATTCATAGTCCGCGAGATAATCCGCCAGCGCGATTTGTTCGCCGTCGCGCAGCAGAAAATCAGAATAAGGCAGCACCGTGATGTTGTGGCTCTCAAATTGCAGCTCCATCACATTGTGCCAATGCTTGGCCTGCAAAGCGCCGGCGACATCCATCGAGGGCAGCGAGCGGATCGCCTGCTTGCCGGAATTCAACAGCGCGTAAAAATCACCATAGTCGGCCACAATCTGACCAAAATTCTCAACACCGGCGCGGCTGTAGTGGCTCCAAAAGGCGGATTTCCTGGCCTGCACGCGCTGCGGCATGCCGTAGAGCGCCAGCATGAAGTCGATCGCGTAGCAGCCCATATTGGTCAGCTCGCCGCCGCCGCTCTCCCGCGGGCTAACGAGGCGCTCCGGCCAATATTCGCCAAGCGCGAAATCCTCCGAAAAGGTCATGCTCCAGGCGTTGAAATAACCAATCGGCTTGCCATAGACCCCGCCCCGCACCTCATCCAACAACTTGGCGGTTATCGGGTGGGCGCGGTGAATGGGGATGTCATGCACCAGCTTCACCCCCGCCGCCGCCACGGCACGCTCAATGCGGCGCGCCGCATCCAGGCTTTCGGCGAACGGCTTGTTGAGGAAAATGTGCTTGCCTGCTGCCGCCGCCGCTTCGGCCCAATCCGCCTTTTCGTGCGGCGAACAGGCGAGCGCGACGATCTCCACTGTGGGGTCGTCGATGATCGCTTCGCCGCTTGGCGCCAAGGCCATGCCCATCGCCGCCGCAAGACCGGGCCGGCGCAATGCTTCGCCCTCCCAGCCGGCTACCAATTCGGCGCCGGGTTCCGCTTTCAGCGCCGCCGCAACGAATTCACCATGCGTGCAGCAATTGCCAACGATGCCGACACGATAGCGCTTGGGTTTTCTCGCCATTGCGCCGGGCGGGCTAATCCACCATCGCCGGTTTGCGGTCTTTCCACGGCAGTGCCTGTTCGAGCTGCCCGGCGAGGCGCAACAGCGTAGCTTCGTCCAACTCGCGGCCGACGAACTGCATGCCGATCGGCAGGCCGCTCGCGGTGCTATGCAGCGGCAGCGAAATTGCCGGCTGGCCCGAGGCATTCATCGGCGCCGCAAAAGCGCCATCCGCCAACATACGCGTGCGGTTATATGTATCGACGTCGAGCGACATGTCGTACCAACCATGTTCGCGCGCCGGCACCGGGATCGCCGGCATGAGCCAGGCATCGTAGGCCGCCATTTTCGCCACCATATCGCGGCATGCCATGCGCATACCCTCGACATCGTTGGAATGCTCGATGCCGGTTACGGCGCGGCCCGTTTCCATCATGCTCACATAAAGCGGCGCCAGTTCATCGTCTTTCGGCGGACGGCCGACAAAGGCGCCCATGGCATCGATCCAGCCCGCCGTTTGCACCGCGGTGATCCGCATATAGAAGTCCATGAGCGGCCAAAAATCATACGGAATCGGCTGCACTTCCACCGTATGGCCAAGCTCCTCCAGCAGTTTTCCCGTCGCCTGCACCGCGTCCGCCACCTCGCCGTCGAGCGGCGTACAGCCGTCGGGCGATTCTGAGACCAAGGCTATTTTGAGCTTGCCCGGCGGCGTACCGGCCTCGGCGAGGAATGGCACCGCCGGCTTGGGCGCGTAATAAGGCTCGCCGGGCAGCGAGCCGTTGACCACGTCAAAATATTGAGCGGTGTCGCGCACGCTCCGCGACAGGCACAGGAAGACCGCGCCGCCATACCAGAAATCGACTACCGCCGGCGCGCCGGATACTCTGCCGCGCGATGGTTTGAGGCCGACCAACCCTGAATGCGAGGCCGGCACGCGGATCGAGCCGCCGCCGTCGCTGGCTTCGGCGATCGGCAGCACCCGCGCCGCCACCGCCGCCGCCGCGCCGCCCGAAGAGCCGCCCGGCGTGCGCGATGTATCCCACGGATTGCGCACAGTGCCGAACAGCCTCGACTCGCAGGCCAGCGCCCAGCCGAGCTCCGGCACGTTGCTTTTGCCGAGCAGCGTGAACCCCGCCGCTTTGGTGCGTGTCACCGTGTGCGAATCGAACGGCGCCACCAGATCCTTCATATACGGGCTGCCATTGGTCATCGGCTGACCTTCCCACGCCGTCGCCAACTCCTTGATCAGCCACGGCACGCCCTTGAACGGGCCGTCCGGCAGCGCCGGATCGGCGGCCATATGGCGGCCCACGTGGAACGCGTCATTGGTCAAAAAATTGAGCTCCGGGTTGAGCGCCTCGGCGCGCCGGATGGCTTCTTCCATGATCTCGCTAGGGGTAATCTCTTTTTTGCCGACAAGTTCGGCCAGGCCGATGCCATCGAGGTCGCCATATTCCGGGAAGGACATTTCATCTCCAGTTTATCCTTGTGGGCCGCGCTTTCGTCACGCAACAACATAGCGCTGGGCGCGCTGGCGGAACAGTCGCATCCTTGACATTTCCCGGCATCGTAAAAATATAAGTCTTAGCTGCGAAACAAACGGAACATTTGCATGAGTGATTCGAAGAAAGACGTCTCCGGCGCGATCGCCCCGCCACCCGTAATCGCTCTGGCGTTGATCGCTATCGGCGTCGTACTCGGCGTGATCTGGCCGGCCGAGATCATTCCCGCACCTTGGCAATATTTCGCCGGCGGCCCAATCATCGCCGCCTCCGTACTATTGGTGATGAGCGCTTTCAGGTTGTTCCGAAAAGCGAAGACGCCGGTGCCCCCATACCGCACGCCAACGGCACTGGTGACGGACGGCGTATTCAGAATATCGCGCAACCCTATCTATCTCTCATTGGTGCTGTTGATGATCTGCCTGGCGGTAACGCTCGACAATATCTATCTGTTCGCCCTCGCCGCCGTCTGTCAGCAGATTATCCGTTGGGGCGTGATCGCCCGCGAGGAGCCGTTCCTTGAAGCCAAATTCGGCGACGGATACCGCGCCTTCAAGCAGCGCACGCGGCGCTGGATATAGAATTCAGGCCGGAGCGCCCTACTCCGCCGCGCTCTCCATCATTTGCTGACGCTGTTTCTTCGTCTTCAAGGTCACATGCTCGCCCGATGTGGTGCGCTCATAACGGGCCGGGCGCTCGGCGCTGCAACAGGTCGGGATACATTCTACCACCGCGTCATAATTGGGCTGATGGAAAAACAGCAGCGATGTCTTGCTGACATGGGCTTTGTCACGCGGCGGATTAGCGACGCGGTGCAGCGTCGAGACCCAAATATCGTTGGTCCATTCCGCCATCAGATCGCCGATATTGACGGCGAAGGTGCCATCGATCCACGGCACCGGCGCCCAGCCGCCGTCGCGGCGCAGCACTTCCAGCCCGCCGACATCGGTATCTGTCTGGACAATCGTGAGGCTGCCGTAATCGGTGTGTACGCCGCCGCGCAACTGCCCGGCATGCGGCGCGTCCTTTTGGCCGGGATAGTGAATGACGCTAAAATTTGCGATCTGCTTGTCGATCTTGTCCTGGAACCAGCGCTCAGGCAGATTGAGGGCAACCGCGAATATACGCATCAGGTCAGCGGCGAGGCGCTCCAATTCGCGGTAGTAGGATTCCCACAAGCGCTGCATTCCGGCCGGGTTTTCGGGCCAGACATTCAGTGCAAAAAAGCGTTCGCCCTCGGCGCCAAAATGATATTCGTCATATCCGACGCCACAGGGGCCGCAGGAATAGGACTCTTTCAAATCCGGCGGGGTTTCCTCGTCAAGGCTGAGTGCCAGCGTTTCGCTGCCCGGCGGCGTGTAGCCGCGGTAGCGATCCGGCGGCATCTTTTGCGCCATCTTCTCCCAATAGGGCAAATCGAAATATTCCCGGCTGATATCGTGCATATCCGCGATCATTTGCGGCGCCACGCCATGGCCCTCGACCACCAGAAAACCGATTTCACGGCAAACGGTGTCGACCTTTGCCGCCACCGCCGCCTTGTCCGCAGCGCCACCTTTAAGAAACGGCTCGATATCGATCAATGGAACAGTCTGATCGCTCATGTCCCTACCCTATTTATTTCCGGCTCAGAAATAACATATTGCGCCGCCCAAAGCGATACACGGAATTTTATTGTGGTTGGACGTGCGGCAGCACTATCGCCTGCTCACGGTGGGTCATGGCGGGTCAGGCGGCAGCGAAATATTGCGCAGGCAGATCTCGGGCCGGCGGTAATATTCGGCCTCGGCGCGTTCTTCTTCGGTGGCATAGCTTTGCTTCATCTGCGAGCCGAGACGCCTCGCATGCGCCGTGAGATAGCGGCCATAACGGCAGCGTTCGATGTCGTACACCTGTAGCGCATGGCCAATATCATCCGGAAATGCCGCCACAAGATCGGCTAACAGCACCGCATCTCCCGCCGCCTTGGTGACGCCCATGCCGCAATGTGGGCGTGCCAGAAACGCGGCGTCGCCGAGCAGTACGGCGAGTTCAGAAACCATCGCCGGCACGTCCATATCCACGATGCTCTGGAAAAACGGCGTATCGATCAGCTCCACCATCTCGCGGAATGGCGGCGCCAGGTTTACTTCAGCCGCAGCGCGCAGCTCGGCCACCTCCTCGGCACGGATCAAGCCCGGCGGAATGCCGAGCGGATGATGCTTTCCCGTCTCATCGGTCATCAACCGCCGCAGCGCGCCGTCATCCTCGACCCGGCGGTACCAGACGATGTTGTAGCGTCGGTGGCCCACCCGCAGGTCACCGCCCTCACCGGCGATCGGATAGCCCAGCATATGCTCGCCCGGCGGCAGGCAGAAGGCATAGAGCGAAAACAGCGCATCGTGTGTTTCACGTGAAACCACAGCCTCCGGCACAATTCCGCGCCACGCGACATAACCGGCATAAACCGGATTAGCTTGCGGCCAATATTGCCGGCGCAAGGCGGAGTAAATGCCGTCGGCGCCTATCAGGAGATCGGCATCGATCTTAGTGCCGTCGGCGAAATGGGCACGCACCCCGGCATCGCTTTGCTCAGCGTGCGCATACTCCATGCCGGGAAAATATCGCTCGGCCGGAAAGGCCGCGCGCAGCAATGCCAGAAGGCTACTCCATGAGCACATGATCTGCGGCAGGCGGTGGCGCGTCATGATCGAGCCATCGCGCGCCAGCACCACACGTTCTTCGACGCTGGTGCCAATAGCGTCCTCAATGTTGACCCCAGCCTGGGCGAAGGCGGCGAACATTTCGGGGTGCGCCGCGATGCCGGCGCCGCGTCCCGACAGCTCCTCGCCGATACGCTCATGCACCGTCACATCGCAGCCGGCACGCCATAGCATATTGGCCGCCAGCAACCCGCCGAGCGAGCCGCCGATGACAATGACGCGAGGGTTCGTCACCTGGCCAAACCGCGTTCCTCGCTCAGCCCCATAATCTCTCGCTGGCGATCTTGGCGCCGTCGGTCAAGGCGCCGAGCTTGGACCAGGCCACGTCGGTGGCAACAAACTCATAGCTGGCGAACGTGCCAAAGCCGCAATCCGTGCCGGCGATCACCCGCGTCTTGTCGCCGACCGCATTGACCACGTTACAGATGCGATTGGCTACTACTTTCGGATGCTCGAGATAGTTGGTGGTGACGTCAATAACGCCGGGGATCAGCATCATGCCATCGGGCAGTGGCAGGTCGCGGAAGGCGGTGAACTCATGCTCATGGCGCGGATTGCCGAGCGGAATGCTGAGCGCGCCAACCTTGGCCTGGTAGAGAATGGGCAGCAAATCCTTCACCGGCACATCGTCCTGATGCGGCCCCTGCCAATTGCCCCAACACACATGGAGGCGCACCCGGTCCGGCGGTACATCGGCGAGCGCGATGTTCATCGCCTCGATGTGCAGCTCGACACGTTCGAGAAATTCGCCGAGCGGCCGGTCGCCAAACATAATCACCCGTTCCATCGCCAGGTCGGGCGCATCAAGTTGTAAGATATGACCCTGGCTGACGACATAGTCATATTCTTTCTTCAATTCCTTGGCGATGCTGAGCACATATTCGCGGTCATCGGCGTAGGCCTTGTTGTTCTCAGCACGCAGCAGAGTGGTGCTGATGATGCCGGGCGAAGCGGCAGTCATGAAGGTCTCCACATAGCCCCCGGCCGAAGCGGCGAGCCCGTCGGCAAACAGCGCGCATTCGCCGCGCGCACCGCTCAACGTATCGTCATAATGCAGCTCTTCTAATGCTTCGGGCGCGTTCCACACCTTGGCCAAATCATCTGTTGCGCCGATCTGGCGGATGAAAAAATCGGCATATTCGGGGAATTTTTCCATATCGGTCGGACGTTTGCGCACCGATTCACCGCCGAAGCCGGTGATCCGCTCGGTCACATAGGTCGAAAATCCAATGCGCGGCACCTCGCCATCATTGACCACATCGACACCAGCGGCGAGCTGCTTGTCGAGCACGATGTCGAGCGCGGCGCGCGCCTCGCGCGTCATATCCGCCGGGTCAAATTCCTTGCGCTGCTCACGCGCGACCAGCAATTTGGTCAGCGCCTGAGTACGCGGCAGGCTGCCGGTATGGGTGGTGAGAATTCGCTCGTCGCTAGATTTCATGATGCGCAGCCCTCCCGCCGCTTGAAATAAATCTAAACCTACGCCTCCGGCAGGCCGGCTTTGCGCAAAGCATCGATATAGCCCGTCACGCCCTCTTCGTTAAACCCCATCAGCATTGTGCCGACCACATCAACGGCAAGTATGGCGGACAGGCGGCGTTCCACGAATCTTCTCAGCCAAATTCCGGCATCACATGCTTGGCGAACAGTTCCATCGATTCGGCGGCATCGGCGCCCTTGATGCCCGGCATGTGCATCCAGCAGATCATCTCACTGGGGTTTAGCTCGGCCTGGTATTTCTTGATCTCGGCGATGGCGAAATCCGGATCGCCGATGATGTAGCGCCGCTTGAAGCCCTCGAAGGCGACCGTGTCGCTCTCCTCGACCACCCGGCCGTCATCGCCGCGCAGCACCCGATCGCCGGCCGCCGAGGCGGCGCCGTAAAGCTCACGATAGAGATAACCGATCGCCGGCGTCGCCAGCTCTTCCGCCCGCGCCGTGCTTTCGGCGATGAAAACCTGGCGGATGATCGGGCGCTCGGGCGGCTGCCAGCCGGCCTCCTTGGCGGCGGCATCGTAAGCGGCGTAATGCTCCTTCAACTCCGCGATGCCGTGGCGCGGTGACATGATCTGTACCGCGCGGCGCTTGACCGCCCGGCGCAGGGACGAGGCAGCGGAGACGCCGTACCAGATCGGTGGATGCGGGCGCTGCACGGTTGGCGGCGTCACGCGGGCGCCGGGGGCTTTATAATATTTGCCGTCGAAATCGAACGGCTCGCCGGTCCAAGCGGCAGTCATCAGATCGAGCGCTTCCTCGAAGCGGGCGACGCGCTCTTCGCGCGGCACGGCATGGGCGGTGAATTCCTCACTGACATAGCCCGGCGCGACGCCGAACACGAAGCGGCCGTTCGAAAGATTGTCGAGCGTTGCCACATCCTCGGCCAATTTCAGCGGCGCATAAAGCGGCACCAGGAGAACGCTGGTACCGATGCGCATTTGTTCTGTCACCGCCGCGGCGCCGGCCATGGCGATCAGCGGCGACGGGCAAAAACCGTCTTTCTGCACATGGTGCGAGGCCTGAAACGCCGAGCTATAGCCGAGCGCCTCAGCACGCGGCAGGCAAGCCAGCATGTCGCTATATGGTTCTTGCCAGGGGATGCCGCCGCCGGGCGGGTTTTGATAGGCGAACAAAAGTCCGAATTTCACGTTTCTACTCCCGAAAGATGGCAGAGATGAGACGCGGACTCTCCCACCCTAAGGCCGGTGCCCGCAATAAAAAACGGGGCCACACGGCCCCGCTTTTCATTCTATGGCGACAGAACCTGGGTTATTGCGCCTTCCAAGTACCGGCTTTCACCAACTCATCCGTGACGCGATTGAGCGCCCGTTGGAAGCGGGCGATCACTTCATCCGCTTCGCTCTCATTGATCACCAACGGCGGTGAGAAAGAGAGCGCGTTCATCTGCATCAAGGCCCGGCTAATGAGCCCTTCCTCGATGCAATATTTGGACAGCGTCGGCGCCACTTTGAGGTCCATGTCGAGCGGCGTCTTGTTGGCCTTGTTGGCAACCAGTTCAACACCCGCCATCAGCGCCACGCCACGGACATCGCCGACCAGCGGATGATCGGCCACTTCCTGGCGCAGTTTGTTATGGAAATAGGTCCCCATGCGGGCCGCATTGGCCGGCAGGTTCTCGCGTTCCATGATGTCGAGATTGGCCATCGCCGCGGCCGCCGCCACCGGATGGGCGCTATAGGTGTAGCCATGCGCAAACGCGCCCACTTCGGGCGTGCCGTTCATCAACACCTGCCAGATATCTTCGGAAATGATCGACGCAGACATCGGGATGTAGCCGCTGGTCAAGCCCTTGGCGATGGTCATGATGTCGGGCTGGAAATTATAGGTTTCGGCGGCGAACCAATTGCCGGTGCGGCCGAAGCCTGTGATCACTTCATCGGCGATCAGCAGCACATCATATTTGTTCAAGACGGCCTGAATTTCCTGGAAATAGCTTTCCGGCGGCGGCACCACACCGCCAGCGCCCATCACCGGCTCGGCGATGAAAGCGGCGACCGTGTCCGGCCCCTCTTCGATGATCATTTCCTCAAGCTTGGCGGCACACCATTTGGAGAATTCAAGCTCGCTCATGCCGGGCTCGGCATTGGCGTAATAATGCGGCATCACGGTGTGGCGCATCATCGGCAACGGAATGTCGAACGCTTTGTGCACCATCGGAATACCGGTGAGGCTGGCCGCCGCCACGGTCACGCCGTGATAGCCGCGGTGGCGCGAGATAATCTTCTTTTTCTCGGGTTTTCCGCGCAAATTATTGAAATACCACACCAGTTTTACGTTGGTGTCGTTGGCGTCGGAGCCTGAATTGCCAAAGAATATCTTGCTCATATTGTCCGGCGCCAGCCGCAGGATACGGTCGGCAAGGCGGATCGAGGCCTCGTTCGCCATCGACGCAAAGGAGTGATAATAGGCCAGCTTGCTAGCCTGCTCGGCGATCGCCTCGACCACTTCTTCGCGTCCCCAGCCGATATTCACGCACCATAGCCCGGCCATGGAATCAATATATTCCTTGCCCTTGGTGTCGGTGATGTTCACGCCCTGGGCGGACGCAACAATGGTCGGACCGGTTTCGTTGTGATCCTTGAGCGGGGTGTAGGGATGCAGGAAACTCTGCTTGTCCATCTCCTCGAGGGAGAGGTTATGGGTTGGTTGCACGCTCATTCTGGGCTCCTTCTGCCCCCCGCGCTGGTGCCGGGGCCAATCTCACGCGCCTCCATTGGCAGCGTGATCACACTATTACAAATACGGCGCGACTATCGCCGATCTTGCGTTGCAGTTCCAGTAGGATTTTTAGCTTAGGAAAATTCGCCGGACCGAGGATCGCCCGCGATGCTATGCTGCGCCAGCCATGACCCGGTCCAGCGAAATTCCCATTCCCAAATCTGCAATGCGCGGCATCACTTGGCCGGCGATTCCCGACATGACAGGCAATATCCTGCTCGCTCTCCTGTTTCAGCTCGAACAGAGCCAGTGGTGGCCACCTGAGCGTTTGCGCGACGCCCAGTTTCGCCAGGCGAACTCGCTCCTGGATCACGCGTTCGCCAGCGTCCCCTATTATACCAAACGCCTCACCGAGGCAGGATACAGCCCGGATACCCCGCTCAACGAGGAAACCTGGCTCAACGTGCCGCTTCTCCAGCGCGAGGATATCCAACAGGCCGGCAACGAACTCCATTCGCGGGCCCTGCCCAAGGGCCACGGCAAGACCCATAAAATCACCACCTCGGGCTCCACCGGCAAACCGGTGGAGTTGCTCAGCACCGGCCTCACGAGCATTTTTTGGAATCTCATTACAGTGCACGATTTTTTTTGGCGACGCTGTGATCTAAGTCTCAAACTGGCGGCCATCCGTTATGACAGAACTGGCGGCGCCCCGTATCCAAACGGCGCTGCACTCCCGAACTGGGGGAGCGGCTTCGCGTCGGCAGTCCCGACCGGCCCCGCGAACTTCCTCAGCATCGAAACTCCCATAGCGCAACAGGCCGAGTGGCTGGCACGCCAGGATGCGGAATATTTGATTACCCATCCTACCAATTTAGAGGCGCTGATACGCCATTGCACGGATGCCGAAATCAAATTTCCGAAGCTGCGAGAAGTGGAAACCTTATCCGAGTTGGGACCGCCCCACCTGCGCGCGCTCTGCCGCGAGCAATTGAATGTTCCCTTGGTCGATATGTACACCACTCAGGAGGTCGGCTATCTGGCATTGCAATGTTCCGAACACGCGCATTATCACGAGCAATCGGAAAACGTGATCCTAGAAATCCTCGACGAGTCCGGGCGTCCATGCGCGCCGGGCGAGACCGGCCGTGTTGTCGTAACCAGCCTGAACAATTTCGCCACCCCCGTGATTCGATACGATATCGGTGATTTTGCTCAAGTCGGCGCGCCCTGTGATTGTGGCCGCGGCCTCCCGGTGATTACGAAAATACTCGGCCGGCAACGAAACATGATCAAGCTTCCCGACGGCACCAGCCATTGGCCACTTCTGGGCTGGATTCATACCGAGAGCGAAACGCGGACGGCGCAAGAAATCGCACTGATCAAACAATTTCAGTTCGTTCAAAAAACCCGCCAAGACATCGAGGTGAAGTTGGTCGTCGGACGCCCCCTGAGTGCAGACGAAGTAGAACGGCTAAAACGCCTGATCATTTCGAAACTTGGGTACGCCTTCGATCTGCAATTTAGTTACCACGACAATATCCCGCGCAGCGCCAGCGGCAAGTATGAGGATTTCCTCAGTCTGGTTAAAGACTAGTTCTACTCGAACTCCTCACGCCGTGGCGCGGAATTCACGGGCGCTGATGGTGTCGGCGCTGTTGTCGGCATATTTGACGTAAGCGCGGATGTGATACTCGGCGCTGTTGGTGGTCTCGCGCGCGCCCTTGGTCTGCTCCATTGCGTCGAACCAACTCTTGAGTCGGGTGCAATCCGCGGGCAGCATGGGGCCGCGGTAATGTTCCAGCGCCGGCAGGCGCTCGAACCACGGATAGAGCGCCAGATCAACCAGCGTCAACTGGCCACCGAACCAATAGGGGCCAGCGCCCTCTGAAGCGATCGTCGCTTCCATCAGGCGGAAATGCGCGGTCAGGGTTGCCGCCTCTTGCGCGCGCTTTTCCTGCTCCTGCGCCATCAGCAGGCGGTAGAAGCAGGGCAACAGCTTCATGTTCATGAAATCGATCCAGATGCGCGCCGTCGCCCGCGCGCCAGGTTCTGCCGGCATCATCGCCGGGGTCGGGAACACTTCGTCGAGATATTCGTTGATGATCGCCGATTCATAGACCACCCGGCCCTGGTGGCGGATCACCGGCACCTTCGAATAGGGCGAGACCTCAAGGAATCAATCCGGTTTGTCGTTGAGATCGACCTCACGCAATGTAAAGGGCACGTCCTTCTCGATTAGAATCATCCGTGTGCGCTGGGCAAACGGGCAAACCTCGGCGCTGAAAATCTCAACCTCGCTCATAAATCGATTCCTTGATTCCAAATTTCCGGTTGGGTGCTGAATATAACCTATCGCCCGCGCATTGCCGCCCGCAAGCCAAGCAGATATCTTCGCCGTAGCGCATGTGCAAAAACCGTTTGGGCGGGCGCTGCGGTGCCTCATTCTCAAACATTCGACAGGGACCGAAACTATGGACTCATTGTCCAGCATGCAGGATTTCCAAAGATGCACTTGCGCCAAGCCCGCAGCACCGAGCTGAGTGACTTAAGCGCCCTCTGCATGCGCTCGAAAGCGCTGTGGGGCTATGACGCAGATTTCATGGCCGCCTGCCAGGCCGAACTCACGCTAAGCCCCGATGATCTCCGGACCAGTTTGGTGCAGGTCGCCGAACATAACGGCGCCACTGTCGGCATGGTGCAACTCGTCATGAGCGCGACCGGCGCCGAGCTCGAAAAACTCTTCGACGAACCCAGCCATGTGCGCCGCGGCGTCGGCCGCACGCTGTTCGAGTGGGCCGCCGCAGCGGCGCGCGTGGCCGGCGCCACCAGCCTGAATATTGATTCCGATCCCGCCGCCGCTGATTTCTACCGCCGCATGGGCGCGCGCGATGCCGGCACGGCGCCCTCGACTGCGATCCCCGGCCGGGCGCTTCCGCGCTTAATTCTCACGCTTTAGACAGAGGTAAAACCCATGGATTCATTGCGCGGCAAACGGGCGATCATCACCGGGGGCGGGCGCGGCATCGGACGCGCCACGGCCGAGCGCTTCCTCGCCGCCGGCGCCAAAGTGCATGTCTGCTGCGTGACTGAGGAATCTCTGCACAGCGTGCTCGCCGACAATCCCGGCCTGCATGGCAGCCTGGCTGATGTCGGCGTGTCTGATCAGGTGGCGCACCTGTTCGCCGATGCCGCGGCCCATCTCGGCGGGCTCGATGTGCTGGTCAACAATGTCGGCATCGGCAATCCACGCGCACCGATCGAAGACGTCACCGACGATCAATGGCGCCGCGCTTTCGCGGTGAATGTCGACGGCATGTTTTATTGCATCAAGCGCGCCGTGCCGTTGCTGCGCGCGGCCGGTGGCGGCGCCATCATCAATGTTTCCACCGCCTCAGCCCGCACCGGCCTGCCCTTCCGCACGCCTTATATTGCCAGCAAATGGGCGGTCGAGGGCCTGAGTAGTAACCTCGCGCGCGAGCTTGGGCCTGACAAAATCCGCTGCAATTCCATCCTGCCCGGCATGATCAACAATCCGCGCGGCCGCCGGCTGGTCGAACGGCTCGCGGTGGAGCGCGGCCAGGATTACGCCGAGGCCGAAACGCGTTATTTCAGTTACGTCTCAACGCGCAGGTGGATCGAACCCGAAGAAGTCGCCGGCATGGCAGTGTTTCTCGCCGGCGACGCGGCGCGCAACGTCTCCGGCCAAGCCATCGGCGTCTGCGGCAACATGGAATGGGAAGAGTAACCCACGGTCGTGGGATGCGGTCGTGGGGCGCTCTAGCGCAGTTCCGGGTAGCCGCTTGATGCCGCTTCGGTTGCGAATTCGGTGATGGGTGCATAGGCCGCGACGGGCAGGATTTCGCCGCCGTCGATGAGCAAGTCGCGGCGCACGTCCTCCAGATCAGGATCACTGAGAACCTGCAGCGCGCCATCGCCGCGATACGCACTGCCATGCATACAAGCGAGGATCGCCGGCTTCGTCGCCGCCAGCTTTTCCAGCAAGTCGCCGGTGTTCGGCGCATGGGCGTAATAATCCATGCCGCCGCGCGCCTGTTCGCTGGTTTCGAGTATATCGCCTTCGGTGACTGGCGGATGATCGGCGCCGAATTGCGTGAACAAATCACCGCACAGCAAGTTCGACGTCATCGTTTCGAATAAGTATCCGCACTCCCAGGCATGCGGCAGATGCGGCGTCGCCAGCCAGGTGACGGCATGGCTGCCAAGCGAAAGGGTTTCGCCGTCTCCCAGCACGCGCGGCGCGCGGTCCGCCATATCGCCGATCGACGTCATGGCAGCAATCTCACCGCACAGCGGCGCCGCATCGGGTGCCACCGCCAGGATCTCGTTGAGCGCACCGCATTCATCCGCCTCAACATGGCCGAAGCTGACATGCCGCAGTTTTTCTATCGGCATGACAAGCTCGATTGCCTGGCGCAGCAGCGGAAACATCCCGCGCAAACCGGTGTGGAACAGCAACGGCTCGTCATCCACTATGAGGAACTGATTGAACGTAAAGCCGGGCGGAAATTCGTCACCCGGCTGGATCGGCGTCGAGATACGGTGGATTCCGTCAGCGATCTCATCAATCCGGGTTCCGAATTGTTCATTGGCTATTGGCATTACTTTCTCCCCTTCGGTGCTGCGTAAAAGTGATAATGCTGGCGGCGTTAGGTTTCGGCCAGATATCTCTCGATGCCCGGCGTGCGATAGCCGTCCTCACGCCAGATTATCGGGAAATAATTCTCGTTCATAACATTATCGCCAAGGTGCTTGTAGCGGCCGTAAATGGCACCTGTACCCGAGGCGAGACGCACCGGGTTGAACTCTGCGTCGGAGCGCGTGGCATGAAGTACCAGCGCTCGTCGCGGGTAGCTGGAACGGTTGTGGCCCGAGCCATGCCAGACCCAGCCATGATGAAACGACCCGCCGCCCGCCGGCACTTCCACATAAGCGATATCCGAATCGATATCCACCACGCCTTCGGCCTTCGCAGCATGGCGGAGATTTCGGCGATAATCCTCGGGCCCGTGAAACTCACCCTCCGGCTCGGTTTGCCGCCAACAATGTGAGCCAGGCGCGAATTCCAGCGTGCCGCCCTCAGTTGTGGTGTCGTCGAGAGCGATCCATAGGCTCAATAGGTCCGAAGGGCGGTACCAGTCAAGATAGGCGCTGTCCTGATGAAACAGCAGCGGCCGCGCGCCGGGCGGCTTCCACAGCACATTGTCGATCATCATGCGCGCCCCGGGCCAGCCGCCCAGTTTCGCCACCGCGCGGCCAAAATCCTCACGCAGCACCACCGCCGCGACGGCGCGGTCGGCGCGCCAGCCATTGCAGATTTGCCGAGTCAGCGTTTCGTCACCCGAGCCGGTTTGCCAATTGACCTCGTCCGGCGTCACCCCGGTTTCGAATTCGCCGGCGAACAATCTGTCGAAACTCTTGCGCAGGCGCACCACCGCCGCCGCGTCGATCAGCCGCGCGACAGTCAAAAACCCCTGCTCGCCAAAGCGCCGGGCCTCAGCCGCATCGATCTCGAATATCGCCGCATTTGCCATAAACCACAGCCTATCCGTTATATTGCGGAGGCGCGATATATGAAGGTTCGGATTCATCGCTACCCGGTAAGAAGCAATGGCGCAGCGTCTCGACATAACCCAAATCAACATCAGCGGCATCCTCGTGCTGATCCTGCTGGGCGCGCTGATCACCGTCGCCGTCATCGACCCGCCTTCAGACAACCGCGTGCCGAAGATCACCGCCGAAGACCGCCGCGTCACCGCGATCCACGAAAGCAGCCATGCGGTGCTCGCCGCCAACCTGCCGGCGGGCGGCAATATATTGGAGATCACCATCGAATCAAGCTGGGGCATTCTCGGCAGCGTCACGCGCGCGCCAGCCGCCGAGCGCCGCGCCCGTTCCATGGCGGAGCTGATTATTGCCCAGGGCGGCCTGATCGCCGAACAGATCATTTTGGAATCCGACGAATCCAACCATGCCCGGACGTCCGACATTATCGCGGCGGAGAATATCGCCTTCGAATTGCTCGGCGGGCCGGACGCAGTCCTCGCACCCGCCGAGATCGAGGCCGGCGTGCGCCGGTTGATGGACGGTGTAGAGCGCCGCGCCCGCGACATTCTCGGCGCCCACCGAGACGCCCTCTTACGGCTCGCAGAAGCGCTGTTGGACAGAGGCACGTTGAGCGGCGAGCAAGTCTCGGTCATTCTGGCCGGCGGCAACGAATAGCAAGGAGATGGCCGGGTGACGATCGCAATCGGATTGGGCTTTATGGATTTTCCGTTTTCCTCGGCCGACGCCTATTGGCGCTGGGTGGCGATGTGCGAGGACGGCGGCGTGGATTCGGTGTGGCAGACCGACCGTCTAGTTTCAGAAAAACCGTTTCTTGAATGCATGAGCGCCATGGCGGCGCTGGCCGGCGCCACCAAGCGGCTCAAATTCGGCATGAACGTGGTCTCCGTCGGCCTGCGCGATCCGCTCCTCCTCGCCAAGCAATGCGCCACCATCGACATGTTGAGCAATGGCCGCCTCCTGCCTGGCTTCGGCATCGGCAATATCCGCGCCGCCGATTGGCTTGCCACCGGGGCCGATACGGCGGGCCGTGGACGGCGCAGCAACGAGGCACTGGAGATCATTACCCGCCTATGGGTCGAGGATTCGGTGGATTTCGACGGTGAATTTTACCGCTATAAAAACGCCATGGTATCGCCCAAGCCGGTACAAAAGCGACTGCCGATGTGGCTCGGTGGCGCCAGCAAGCCGGCAATTCGCCGCACCGCCCGCTATGGCACCGGCTGGCAGGCCGGCTTGGAAACAACGGACGAGGTCGCCGCCGTCATCTCCGCCATCAAGCTGGCCCTTGTAGAGGAAGGCCGGACTATCGATCACGATCATTACGGCGCTGCCTTCTCCTACCGCTTCGGCGCCTGGGACGACGCCCCGGTGCAGGCGGCGGCGGCCTTCTTCCGCGATCGCCTTGCGCGCGAGCCGGAAGGCCGCTTCGTCGTTGGCGGCGCGGCAGACATTCTCGACCGAATCCGGGACTATATTACCGCCGGCGCGTCAAAATTTATTCTCAGCCCGATCGGTGAAGGCGACGCAGAAATCTTCTCCCAAACCGAACGCCTGATCGCCGAGGTCCTGCCCAAAGTGAAACGGCTCAATGGATAAGAAGATGTTGGCGGCGCCAGATAAATAGGGCATTGCCCATCCTCCTACGCCTTCTAAATCATTGATATAGAATATATTTCCGTACCTCAAATCGGTTGATTCGGTATATCGGGGACAACAGCATTTTATTTCCACGGCCAAACGAGCCGCGCCATCGCCTCGATCTATCACCGTGATTCACAATACGGCGCCGTGTTCCGATTTAGTAAAAATTCGTCTTACATATACAATTAAAAATAGAGTATAATTATATCTTAAAATTATATGATTATGTAACTAGTTATAATGTATTATTTTGTTAGATTAATTTCAGTATTATCATGTTTAGATTGAATATTAAAAAAGATATTTACCAAAAGGTGCGATGTGGAGGAATAAGATGCGCGTTATAGTATGAAATGGGAGAGAGACTGCAATGACGGCCAAATTGCCTAAGGACACGGCCAGTTTGACGCTGTTCGGGGTCTTGGCGGCACGTGGAT
>Ga0114999_10001425_pt1 | contig 33116 bp, 32 predicted proteins | sample ArcticOcean_MG_C_3_FD_89820 | JGI IMG/M metagenome (GOLD analysis project Ga0114999, IMG submission 89820) | Marine microbial communities from western Arctic Ocean - ArcticOcean_MG_CB8_126 | ecosystem: Environmental > Aquatic > Marine > Oceanic | place: Arctic Ocean: Canada Basin | collected...
CAGCGTCGTGAGTGCCGTAACGCGTAGCCCTGGTGTATAGGCGTGTGCCATGCTTCAGGCCTCCTCCCCATAAACGTGCAGAGCCTTGTACCAACGCGCCAATTGTTCGACCCGGGCGGCCGGCTCGGCGGCGAACTGTAGAGGGCGACCACGTCCGTCGAGAATCACGCCTACAATACCACCGTGAATTGTCGTTTTGTGTACCTGCCCGGGGCCAGAGCCGACATCGACGTCGCGCCCGGGCGTGATCGACAACTGTGCTTCGGACTCCTCGGGAAGAGGGAGCAGACGCAGGTCGCCAACCATGAGCTGACCAGATTCGGATCCATCGGTAAATTCTGCGGATGTCAGTTCGTAGGTGGCACACACCTCGCCCGGCTTCATGCCGCCCTTGCCGACATAAACAGGCGCGATACAGGTGCCGAGATGAACGATGCAGTCACGCTCGAATACATCAGTTGCCGCTTTTTCGTTCACTGAGGCCAAAACGCCCAGATGAGGCATCATGAAGATGCTGTCGACGGCGAGTCGGGTGACACCCTCCGGCTGATATGCATCAACCATGACCGCTGCTGTCTGTGAGCGCCGTGGCGCATGGGACAATACGCCACCGGAACCGACGAGCAGATCGAGGGCCATCATGTCGATGAGAGACTCGCCACTTTCCGATTGGGCGAAGACATCAGACAGGGTGCGCTCTGCCTGCACTCCCTTTAGGCCCACGGCCAACTCACGGTGCTGGATATAGGCAAGGCGCAGCGCTTCACGTGCAACACCGTGCTCGATCTGCAGCTCTTCAAGGGTGTGGGGAATTGTGGTGGGGCGGATCATCTTGTTCTTGATCCTGTCGCGCAGATCCGCCTCGTTCAACTCAAAGGGGATCCAGCGCATCACATCCTCAAGACCTGCCTCAGAGAGCACATTGGAAATGCTATAGGACATGCCAAGATTAGCACTCACGGTGCGGTTGAATACCGGCTCGCCGTCAGAAGCGAATACGGAGAACACGTCGGTGGTTGCACCGCCGATGTCGACACCCAGCACATTGATGTCCTGGCGCCTGGCAATCGTCTTTATGATCTGACCGACGGCGGCGGGCGTTGGCAGGATCGGTACCCCCGTCCAGGACATGAGCTTGCGAAATCCCGGTGCCTGGGCCATCACATGTTCGAGAAACATGTCATGAATCACATGTCGAGCGGGGCCCAGATTCTCGCGTTCGAGGACAGGGCGCAGATTCTCCGTCAAGGTGAGAGCGGTCTTTTCACCGAGGGTCGCCTCGATTTTCTCGGCGGCGTCCTTGTTGCCTGCATAGATCACAGGTAGTTGGAAGCCAGAGCCGAAACGAGGCCGCGGGTCAGCCGCAGAAATGAACTCAGCCATCTCAACGACATGCGAGACGGTCCCGCCATCGGTTCCACCTGAGAGCAGGACCATGTCGGGCCGCAATTGGCGAATACGTTCGATCTTCTCATGGGGCAGGCGTCCATCATTGGCGGCGAGCACGTCCATGACAATCGCTCCAGCACCTAACGCGCAGCGTTGGGCGCTCTCGCCCGTCATCGACTGCACTACTCCGGCGACCATCATCTGTAATCCACCACCGGCGGAGCTGGTCGATATATACACATCGACTCCGACCTCACCATTGGCGGGTGTGATGATGCGTTCACCATCCAGAATCCGACGACCGGACAACTCCTCGATCTCCTGAATCGCATTCAAGACGCCGCGCGTCACATCCTCGAAGGGCGCTTCTACTGTTGTGGGGGCCTCACCACGAAAGGTCTGTCGATATGTATCACCTTTGCGCTCAATGAGGATCGCCTTCGTCGTCGTCGAACCACAGTCTGTGGCGATCACGACGTTAAGGTCAGACGTCATGACACTTGCTGCGGCGGGGGTGTATTGTTGTCATCCCGTGCGTTTTCCAATTTCAGAATGGTATCACAAATGAGGTCGACGGACTGTCGCTTCTCCAGCAATTGAATGAAGCGGTCCACGTCTGCCTTACTGAAAATAAGGGTCAAGAGAGGGGCGAGAAAGGCGAGGGCCTGGCTGCCGACGAAATTGAGGGGGCGGCTGGACTCCAGGGTCATCAGGGCGACAGTTGTCATTCGTCGCCTCACAACGACTTGTGCCAACTTGTCGATCAGGTCGCGCTCGCCTTGGGGCCAGGTTGTCTCCGAATCATCAGCTATGGCAAAGGCGTGGGACCACTTGTCTTTCCAGGTGCTCAAGCCTCTGAGTCCTTCAGTGCCTTTGAGTTTTTCAGCGATCGCCGCCAGTGGTCGACGGCGACCGCGACCCGACCGCCGTTGTCGGCATAGCGCAGGAAGAGACCCCGAAAGCTATCCAGACGGGAGGCCTGGCTGAATGGACTCAGGAACAGTCCGTCCCCATGAACATCTACTCGGGCAATCTGCTGCCAGCGAAGCTTGTGGGTGAATCCTAGATGGGTTGATGACGCGCCTTTGGCGTCAACTAGATGTTCGGTTGGCAGTAGATAGCGGCTCGTGGCGGCGAGCAGTACCAAGATGGCCCCAAGCCCATAGAGGATGTGTGCGAAACTCCAGGCTGTCACGGCGCCCACAGAGACGATGATTCCTACGAGGGCCGTCGACTTTCCCGGAGACTCCTGGTGCCAGGGGTGAGCGCGCCACTGCAGTGGAGAAGGAGACTCCTCATTCGTCATCCTTCGCTGTCGGCCTCATCGTTCGGTGTCAGGACAATGATGTCCCGCCCACGGGTCGTGATATATCCCTGCTGCTCCAATTGCTTGAGCTCGCGTGTGACGGATTCACGCGTTGTGCCTGCCATGTTGGCCAGTTGCTGGTGTGTCGGCCGACCCGTGATCACCACACCGTCGTCGGTTGGTTCGCCCTGATCTGTCGCCAGTCGCAGGATCGTCTTGGCGAGGCGATGGTGCACATCAAGCAGGGCAAGTCCCTCTACCTGATCATCCGTCCGTCGCAATCGCTGCGCCAGTTCCTCGAGGAGGGAAACGGCAATCTGCGGGATCTTCGCCAGCAAGGCACGAAAATCGGCACGCAGCAACATCACCAGCTGCGTCTGCGAGATGGCCGTCACATTGGCTGATCGTGGTCGGTCATCGAGGAGGGACAACTCGCCAAATACCTCATTTTCGCCAAGCAGGGACAGGATGAACTCTTTCCCATCTTCGTGGATGAGGCTGACCTTCACCTGCCCGCTGCGGATGATGAAGAGTGAATCACCCGGATCCTCGGCAAGAATGATCAACTGCCCCTTGTCGAAGGTGCGCGCAAATGTCAGCTCTGCGAGGGCATCCAACTCGGACTCGCCGAGACAGTCGAAGAGCGGAATATTGCGCAGAAATTGGCTGAGAGACATGGTCGGCTCAGGGGGAGGGGCAGGGCGACTCGTTCATATATAGGTCGGCTCTCACCAGGGGGCAAACCGTGAGACGCAATCCTGCAACGTCGGGCAATTTTCGAAGGTCAGCTCTCGCTCTGCCGCGGTGCCCAGATTTGCTGCAGCCGTGGTGCCATCAGGACACCACGACGATCCAATTCCTCGCCCTCGTAGCGTTCGTTGGCCTCCTGAGACGATCTGGATCGCGAGGCGGCGAGCACATCGGGACAGTCGAGTACGTGGAAGTGAGACTGCAGAAATCCGTCATCTTCGAGAACGATCTCGTGAAATTCGAGGGGGGAGGTGGCCGATCAGGCAGGCTGTATCCACCATGACGATGTCTCGCCAAAGACGCAGGCGATTCACATGCCGATGCCCCGAAAAGGTCGCCACGACACAGGTACAGGCGATGAGTGTGTCGCGCAGGGTAGAAGCGCTCTCGATACATCCTGCATCGTAGTGGTCGCCGGGACGCACGAGATTGGGCAGGATCTATTCGTGCAAAACCAATAGCAGCGCACACTGGTTTTCTCGCGCCTCGGCATCGGCACGACGTAGCGCCTGATCCAACTCATCCGACCAGCGGCGCCTCATGATAGATGTTGGCCAGCGCAAGGCGCAGACCCGGGGCAACGTCGACGACATCCAGCAGGCGAGGGATGGGGAAGGTCGCAAAGAGTCTGTCGAAGGAGCCCGTCTGTGCATCGGAGTCATGATTGCCCGGTACGTAGTGGATGGGCGCACGCAACTTCGCGTACTCAGCGGCCACATCACGGATCGATTGTTCGTAGTCGATCCTCGACAGGTCAAAGGAACCTCCGCCACATACAAGATCGCCGCCGTGAATGATGAAATCTGCTTCGACAGCATTGATCGCCGGCACACTCGCTGCAAGCACCTCGCGCGAGCGAGTCAGCATCTTCGGTGCGCCTCAATCACGCAGAGCCGTTGGGTGGTAGTGGGTGTCGGTGACGACGACGAAGCGGACGCTCATTGTGAGGCGCCCGGCAGATGTTCACGCAACAGACGCAGCCAATTGCCGTGCAACATCCTGGCGATGTCCTGTTCGGTATAGCCACGACGCGCGAAGATCGCTTCCAGGCGCTGCAGATCGGCAATCGTGTCCATGTCGGCGGGGCTCTGTTCCTTGCCATAGCCACCATCGAGATCTGACCCAATTCCGACGTGCTGGGAATTCCCGGCGATCTGGCAGATGTGATCGAAGTGGTCCGCTACGGTTTCCAGGGTGATCCCCGTATTGTCCTGGGCCTCGTGATCCCACAGGGGCGACAGCATCCAGTCGTCAAAGGCGACACCCATCACCCCACCGCGATCGACGATGGCCTGAATCTGACGATCATCGAACTGCCGGTCATGGTCGCACAGAGCGCGGCAGCAATTGTGCGTTGCCAGCACTTGTCCGCCAAAGATCTCCAGGGCTTCCCAGAAAGCGGCCGCCGCCAGATGACTTAGGTCCAGCATCACACCTTGGCTCTCCAGCGCCTTGAGGAGGGGACCGCCTCGAGGCGTGAGGCCACCGGGGGCTTGCGTGCCGTGGGAGTAGGAGCTGACACCATAGTGGCAGAGACTGGCCACCCGTAGGCCTTCACTCCACCACTCGGGTACCTGCTCGGCATCGACGATGCCGTCCGCACCTTCCATGGTCAGGATATATCCGAGTGGACAGTGCAAGGGATCTGCTTCCCATGCCAGCAGGTGCGCATCGAGGTCGCTGACACTGCAAATCTGCCGCAGGTGGCCCTGGCGCTCCATCACTCGATACCAGGCCAGCTGACCCCGATCGTGGGCGTAGGCGATTTCCTGCGTGCGCACGCCGGGAAAACGCTTGCCGTGAGACGCGACGCGACAGCATACGGTGACAAAAAACAAGCCCATCTCGCCGCGCCGAAGTTCGTCGAAGGAGATGACATTCAACCCCCGGCCCTTCTGCTCCATTCCCGCCTCGGTCTCGCGCATTCGACGAATCGATTGAGTGAGATCCCGATTCCACACGAGTCCATTGTAGGCCAGGTCGAGATGCGAATCGATAATGAGCATGGTGGCTCCACGGTGCGGATGGGAGTGCGCGGCGACGAAATTGGTTCTGCAGACCACGTTAGGCAAGGACATACCAGTGCCCGTCAAGGAAATCACCGTCAGGGCTGTGAAGCTAGAACTCTTCTATCAATGCCTGAAGAAGGGCCTGCTCTGTCGCCGGATCGACCATCGCGGTGCGGTCAGAAACCCACGTCTGCAATTGATCGTGGAAATCGGGGTCCTGCTCGAGTTGCTGCAGCAGGAGGGCTAGTTGTGCCGTGTCCCCAACGTCGAAATAACCTGGGTAGTCGGCACCCAGCAGGCCGATCGAACCGGAAATACGAGACGAAATCACGGGCACACGGCTGGCGATCGCCTCGCAGACCACATTTGCGCCCCCCTCCATGACAGAGCTCAACACCATTGCTTGACTGCGAGCCAGCAGCCGCATCGCGCGCCACCGCGGTAGTTCGTCCAACCATCGATAGCGCGGATTCTGGGTCATCTCTTGCTGTGCACGCTCCTCCATTTCCACTGACAGAGCGCGACCTGCATGGGATACTTGCAGCCGGGACGACGCGGGAACACGACGAGATGCCTCAGCCGTACGGAACGGGTCTTTGACCTCACGCAAATGACCGAGAACGCAGACCTCGAAGACCCGGGCCCGCGGCGGATAGATACCCTTCGCAGGCAGCACCGACTGAACGATGACGCGTGCAATGCTCCTCAGATCAGAAGGCAGTTCTTGCAGACCTGCCTCTTGCAGGACGATGAAGCGGTCTGCCAACTGCAGTGACTGCTGCGCATCGGCGTCGGTGTGAATGTCGCCATACAGATCCGTTCCTGTGAGGGCCAGCACAACAGGTGCACCCTTTCGCTGGCGCCGCCAATGGACGATTGCCTGATGGCTGCGTCGGGCATGCAGGGCGATGAGAAGATCTGCACGCTGCCTGCCGAAATCGGTAATCACCGTGACCTGGTGACCGGATCGCCGCAGAAGCCGGGCCCAGCGCATGGCAGTGAGGCGATTGCCGCTGCGGGACCGTGCCGCGGCAGGTGTGACAATCAGGATACGCACAAGGCTGTTTTCATACGGCGCAGGTGCGGAAACCGGCGAGGATATCGCGACGGTCGGGGGTCATGAAGTTTCGATATTGGCAGCGGATCAGGCGAGATCGAGTAACCCAGCACCCACCTCTCATGACTTTCCGTGTGTGAAACCAAGGCGCGGAATAGTCCTTGTAGGGATCCATTTCGAATCCCGGATAGGGGCCGAAATCTGTTGACGTCCATTCCCAGACATTGCCGATCATTTGCCGACAACCCCAAGCACTGTCCCCGGCGCTCAGAGCGCCAACATCAACGGTGCCCATCGTATGCCAGTCGAGATTGGCCACCACAGGGGAGGGCGGTTCGTTGCCCCATGGATAGGGGCGTTTGTGCTGCGACAGGCCGCCGGAATCTGGCTGTGTGGCTGCTGCGGCCTCCCATTCAGCCTCTGTTGGCAAGCGCCGACCGGCCCACCTGCAATAGGCATCTGCCTCAAACCAACTGATGTGAATCACGGGTCGATTTGGTTCGAGATCGAACCAGGCATCGAAATGCTGTCGCTGCCATCCGTGCGCCGTTCGCTGCCAGTGAACGGGATGCTGGGCCGCACGCGTCTGACCCCACTGCCAGCCTTCTTGTGTCCAATAGCGCGCCTCATTGTAGCCTCCGGCATCGACAAATGCAGCAAATTCGGCCTGGGTCACAGCGGCACGAGCGATGCGGAAGGGAGCCAACTGGACTGGATGGGCCCACTTCTCGTTGTCGAAGACGAAGGCAGCATTGGGCGACGAACCCAATGGCAGGGTACCGCCAGGAATCTCCACATCACCGGGAAGGGGGCCGCCGCCGTGGACGTCCTCGGGATCGATCTGGATGCCAAGATTTGGCGCAGGCCAACCGTGAGTCTGACGCGTATAAGTGAGCGCCTCTGTGTGCATATCCTCATGAAGTGTCGTGTAGAGGGCGTGGTACACGACCTCATCACTCGGGTTATCGCTCAGCAGGGCCAGCGTACGTTGCAATACTTCTTCGACGTAGGCGAAGGTTTCCGAGCGCTGTGGCAGCGGCAGATCCCACCTTGTCTTGTGGTCGATTTCCATGGAATCGTACAGGAAATCCTCGTCATCACGAACTCGGTCCTGACCGGCTGCGGCACGAAGGACCCACTGAGACTGAAACCACGCGTGATGGCCGATTTCCCAACGACCTGGATTCACGCAGTCAAGTTTTGGTCCCAGCAGTTGCTCGTCAGACAAGTCACCCATCAGATCAAGTGAACGTGCGCGGGCATCAGCCACGTGTCCGATCAGGTCGTCGATTGTCATCAAGGAAAGGATTTGGTGGTCGGGAGCCATGGATGCGCTATCTGTGGTTGGGGGCAAGAGGCACTCAATACGGAGGATAGGAATGTAGCCCGACCTGTTCAATCCATTGCGAATGCGCCGCGGCACAATTACGTTCACTCAGACGTATTGCCGTATGACGAAATTCCTCGCTGCAAGTGAGCCCCATTGGCACTGTTTAGTAAAGACAAAACACTGACGAGTCTGGCGCGCACCTGCGGGTGAGCGGCGAAAGTGAGTCCGGTCGGACTCGCCAAGCTGCTGTCCCGACTGCCGTCGAAGAACGATCCGAATCTCCTGGTAGGATTTGAAACCAGCGATGATGCGGCCGTGTATCGACTTGACGATGAGCGCGCACTGGTGCTCACGGCCGATATCATCACGCCGCCCGTTGACGATCCGGTCCTGTTCGGTCAAATCGCTGCAGCCAACGCCTTGAGCGACGTGTACGCCATGGGTGGCCGGCCACTGGCTTGCCTGAATCTGATCGGATTCCCCAGCAGGGATCTTGGCGCAGACGTGCTGGCTGGGATCGTCGAAGGTGCCCTGGAGAAAATCACAGAAGCTGGGGCTGTCCTTGCAGGTGGGCATACGACAGATGACGAGGAGCCGAAGTTCGGCCTGTCCGTCACAGGCATCGTTCATCCTGAGCGCTACTGGGGCAACGCCGGAGCGCAACCGGGAGATGTGCTGATCATGACCAAGCCCATCGGCAGTGGTGTGTTGTTTAATGCAAATCTAAACAAACTGGTATCGGCAGCAGCGATGACCACCTGCATCGAGATACTCACGACACTGAACAAGACGGCGGCAGAAGTGTTCGCCGGCTTTGATGTGCATTCGGCAACGGATGTCACAGGATTCGGTTTTGGTGGTCACGCCTTTGAAATGGCTCAAGGATCGAATGCGACGCTGGCCATCGACTTTGGCTCGATTCCCATCATGGCTGAAGCGTTGGACATGTATCAGAAGGGCGTCACAACGGGCGTCAATGCAGCCAATCACGAACAGATCGATCCGTCGATCCGCTTCGACCGGGATCTGTCCCTGGCCGAGAAAGAAATCCTTGTCGATCCGCAGACCAGTGGTGGCCTTCTCGTTGCCTTACCGGCATCCGAAGGCGAGGCGGCAATCACGGCCTTGAAGGCCGCGGGTGTCTCTGCAGCCTGCCAGGTGGGCGTTGTCGGACCACGAGACGCTGACACGGCTCTCGCGATTAGATAACAAGGGCTCAGCTCACCTCGATTCTCACTGGCAATCAACAGAAACTCGTTCACCCTTTGGCTGGAATTCGATCGCCGTCTGTCGGTCGACACCGATTTACTAGTCATCCAAGGCGACCGGTTCGCCCATCTCACAAGGAGTTAGACGCTTGCGCAGCTTCACGAAAGCTCTATTCGCACTGACGATATGCTGGATCACCACAACCAGCGTCGCCGCCGAGGAGCAGGCGCAAATTTTCCGCTTTACAGCGATCCCAGATCAGAACACGGCACGACTGCAGGAACGTTTTGGCGGTGTCGCCGCATATCTCACCGAGCAGCTCGGTGTTCAAGTGGAATACATTCCCGTGAAGTCTTATGCGGCATCTGTGGCGGCCTTTAAGAATTCAGAGGTGCAGTTGGCATGGTTTGGTGGGCTCTCTGGTGTGCAGGCACGGTTGGCGGTTCCCGGGTCCAAGGCAATTGCCCAGGGACAAGAGGACCTCGCCTTCGTCACCTATTTCATCGCGCATCACAGCACTGGGCTGGATGGAGGGGCTGAGTTTCCGGCCCGGATCGCTGGCCGCACCTTCGCCTTTGGTTCCAAAGGTTCAACCTCGGGACGTCTGATGCCGGAATACTTCATCCGTCAGCATCTGGGCAAGTCGCCGGACGATTCATTCAAGCGCGTCGGCTTCAGCGGCGATCATTCCAAGACCCTCGCTCTTGTGCAATCCGGTGCCTACGAGGTGGGAGCACTCAATTACAAGGTCTGGGACAATGAACTGGCGGCAGGCAAGGTCGATACAAACAAGGTGAGCATCATCTGGCGCACACCGACCTATCCTGACTACAACTGGACTGTACGAGGTGACGTCGACGAGGTGTATGGTGAGGGCTTCATTGGTCGCATCCAGCAGGCCCTGATCAACATCGAAGACCGCGCCCTCCTCGGCGCCTTCCCACGGTCTCGCTTCATCGCTGCCGACAACAGTATGTATGCCCCCATTCTCAAAACGGGCCAGGAGATCGGCGTCTTACGCAAGTAGAGCCGACTCTTAATACCATGGCCCCCCCCGTCGATGTAGCTACAAACGCCTTCGATCTGCAGGATCTGAGCATTGCGTACGAAGGTGTCCCGGCGCTGCAGGATATCTGTCTGCGGATCGATATGGGGGAGAAGGTCGTCCTCATCGGGCCCAGTGGGGCGGGGAAGTCGACACTGCTGCGTCATCTGCAGGAACTGAGCCGTCACGACAGCGCCCTCATCCACCAGGACTATGCGCTGGTTCCGCAGTTGTCCGCTTTTCACAACATCTATGCGGGCCGGCTCGACCGTCATACGTCGTGGCAGAATCTGCGGACCTTGCTGCGTCCCCATCCGCGAGAGGTCGCGGCCGTGCAGCCGATTCTCGAGGCCCTCGATCTGGTGGACAAGGCGCATGACCGTGTTCAGACCTTGTCGGGTGGTCAGCAGCAGCGTGTCGCCGTCGGGCGCGCAGTCTTTCGAGATAGCCAGATCTTACTTGGGGATGAGCCTGTTTCTGCCATCGATCCGCATCAGGCAGGACGGGTGCTTGAGTTGATCAAGCAAAGTGCGTCAACGGTTGTGCTCGCCATGCATGATGTGCAGTTGGCACTCGAGCACTTTCCTCGAGCAATCGCTCTTCGCGACGGGCAGATCGTCTTCGATCTACCTGCTGAGCAAGTCGATCCGGAGACTCTCGGGCACCTCTACCGCGCTGAAGGATAGGTAGCAGGTGCTGCGCACGAGTCTCGGTTTCGTCGGCGTCGCACTACTATGTCTCGTCGGTGCCGATCTGGAGATCAGCACCCTCGAGCCATGGGAGGAACTGGGTCGAATCGGCTGGGGGTTCCTTACGCCAGACGCGTCGACCCTGTCCCATGTAGGCGACGCTCTTGTGAATACGATCACCTTTGCCTTCTGCGGTCTGGCACTGGGGGTTGCCGGCGGCAGCCTTCTGGCGGCTGTGTTCAATCAGTCGACTACGGTTCGCGCCTTCTGCGCATGTGTGCGCGCCGTGCACGAGTTATTCTGGGCATTTCTCTTTCTGCCCGTTGTCGGACTCACCCCCATCTGCGGGATTCTCGCCATCGGCATTCCTTATGCCGGCGTCTTCGCCAAAGTCTACGCCGAGATTCTGCAAGAAGCAGATCGCCGGCCCCTTGCCGGTCTGCCGGCGGCGAGCGGCAAGCTGAGTCGCTTCTTCTATGGTGTGTTTCCCGTTGCTTATCCTGATCTGCGCGCCTACACATCCTATCGACTCGAGTGTGCGCTGCGCTCCAGTGCCATCCTCGGCTTCATCGGTCTGCCGACGCTGGGTTTTCATCTGGAGACGGCGTTTCGCGAGGGACTCTACACCGAGGCACCGGCTCTGCTCTATGCATTCTACCTGCTGATTGCCTCTCTGCGCTGGTGGGTGCGACCGCGTCTGGTTCCGATCTACATCGCAGTTTCCTTCGCCTTGATCTCAACGGATGTGCATCTATCCTGGGACAATATCCGGCGCTTTCTTACATACGAAATTCTGCCGTGGCCTATGCGTAGTGATGGCTACTATGCGGGTACGGGGGAAGTTGTGTTCGATCTAATGGAGATTGGGCGTTGGGGCTGGAATCTGACGGCGACGGAGGTCGTCCCAGGCGTGTGGAACACGATTCTGCTGACGCAGATTGCTCTCGTCGGTACGGGCGTGTTTACCTTGCTTGTCTTCCCCTCCATCTGCCGTCACTTCAATGGTCGTCTTGGACGTGCTCTGTCGCACTACGGTCTCATCGTGCTGCGCACGACACCGGAGTACATCCTCGCCTACGCTCTGCTGCAATTGTGGGGGCCATCGATGCTGCCTGCTGTGGTAGCGATTCTGCTGCACAATGGGGCGATTCTCAGCCATCTCACGGGTGGCCACGCCAACACGCTGAATCTGCGTGTAGATAGACCTCAACGACGCTCAGACCGCTACCTGTTCGAGGTGCTGCCACGGGTCTATGGACCCTTCCTCGCGTTCTTGTTCTACCGCTGGGAGGTCATGATGCGCGAGTCCGCCATTCTCGGCATTCTTGGCATTCGGACGCTGGGTTTCTTCATCGACTCCGCCATCGCAGAAGACGCGATCGACAAGGCCGTCTTTCTGATCGGAGCGACGGCACTGCTCAATGTGGGGATCGATACGATTTCGCAGATCATACGAAGACGCCTGCGGGTCCGTCCGGGAACCGTTTTTACCTACGACTAGTCGAAACGACTGCCTGCGTCTGGTCTACTGCGGTTGCCAGAGATTAACGGAAAAGCGGCGTTCTTCGTCGAACCATTGGCATTCCATGCGGAAGTGGCTCGAGGCGGCCAGGGTCTCTATCTCGTGAGCAGAGTACTTGTAGGAGTTTTCCGTATGAATGCTCTCACTCGCTTCGAACTCGACGGTCAGATCGATTTCAGCGATGTGGACGGATTGAGCGATCTGGCTGACCAGATGCATCTCCACTCTGCCAGCATCCCGGTTCCAGCGAGCCTCGTGGGAAAAGCTGTTCAGATCGAAATCTGCACCGAGTTCACGATTGATACGGGTCAGCAGATTCTTGTTGAAGGCGGCTGTGACACCCGCGGCGTCGTCATAGGCTGATTCAAGAATTGCTGCATCTTTTCGCAGGTCGATGCCAATCAGGAAACGATCGTCTGGCCGCATCGTCGTATGCAGTCGCTGCAGAAAGTGGGTGGCATCATCGCGCTGGAAATTTCCCACATTCGATCCCAGCCACAGAATCAAACGAGGTGGGCCGCCCTGCTGCTTGAGGAAATCAAGTCCATCGTGATACTCTCCTGCAACGGCATAGATCTCCAATTGATCGTAGTCCTCGACGAGTGCACGTGAACTCTCCTCGAGGATCGACCGAGAGATGTCGACGGGGATAAAACGCAGCTGTTCGTGCCGTCTTAGCAGTGCTTCAAGCACAAGGCGTGTCTTCGTCGCGCTCCCGGAGCCAAGCTCGACGAGATCCACCTGATGCGGAAGGTGTGCGACCAGATCATCGGCGCAGCTGGCCAGGATCGCAGCCTCCGTGCGGGTCGGGTAATACTCCGGCAATGCGCAGATCTGCTCGAACAGCTGCGAACCCACTTCGTCATAGAAATAGAGGCATGGCAGCCACTTCTGTGAGCACGTAAGACCATCGCGTACATCGGTGGCGAGGTCCGTCTTGTCGCTTTGCCGTGTAGATCCGACCAGGGTCAGGCCCCGGGGCGTGCCGTGCGTAGCAAGTGGTTGGAACTGCGTGATCGGGGCCTCCAGTTGAGTGCGTAGTTAGTCTGTTGGTTGCAGTCGCAGGCCAGCAGGTACAAAGACTCTCTCTGACAACTCAAAGAGCCACTGAACCAACAGGGCAAGCACAGCGGCGGGGATCGCCCCCTCGAGAATCAGGCCCGTGTCGGCGAGGCGAATACCGGTCAGGATCGGTTGACCGAACCCACCGGCGCCAACAAAGGCGCCGAGCGTGGCAAAGCCCACATTGATCACGGCAGATGTCTTGATTCCTGCCAAGATCGACCGGGATGCCATGGGAAGTTCAATCCAGCGTAGACGCTTGCCGGATGGCAAGCCGAGCGCCGCAGCAGATTCGCGCAGATGCAAGGGGGTGTCCGTCAGGCCTGTGTAGGTATTGCGTACGATGGGCAGCAGAGAATACAGGAACAGTGCGCAGATTGCCGACGGTCCGCCCAGTCCCACGAGGGGGATCATAAAGGCGAGCAAGGCAAAGGCGGGGATCGTTTGAATGATCCCACTCAGGCCCAGCACCGCCTGGCCGAGTTGCCGGTATCGGGCTGAAACAATCCCCAGGGGCACGGCGACCAGGATCGCCGCCAACAGCGATAGGCCGACGAGGGTCAGGTGCTCGATCGTCGTCTTCCACAATCTCTGACGAAGAGTCAGTATCTCGATTTCGGCGATCGTGCCGAAGGTCTCGGAGAGGAAGTCGGCGGCAACCTGCTTTTCGTGGACGCGATCGATCTTCGCACGCTTGTTCATCTTCGCCATGGAGACGGCATCGATGCGGTTTTCGAGGCTGAGAAAGGCTGCTGCGAGGTTGGGGGCACGCTCTTCAAGGTCAGCGCGATAAAGGATGACGGCGTGATATGTGGGGAAGTACTCGCGATCGTCCCTCAGGGCGACAAACCCATAGAAGTCGATCTCCGCATCGGTTGAGTAGAAATCCGTGGCGTCGAGTTCTCCCGCTTCCAGGGCGCGATAGGCCAGCGCGTGCTCGAGGCCCCTCACGTGTTGGTGTGGTAGCTGATAGTGCATGCGTAGACCGGGCCAGCCATCCCCCCGATCCATGAACTCGTTGCTGAAGCCCAGCACGAGGTCCGGGTGTGCAACCAGGTCGGATATCGTCGCCAGTGATCGACGCTCGGCCACATCGGCCGTGACACCGATGGCATAGGTATTGTTAAAACCCAGAGGGCGGGTCATACGCAGACCATGTTCCTCTACGCGTGCACGCATCGACGCTTCATCGATCATGCCCTCGTTGCCGAGAATTTCCTGGGCGATGGTGCCCGTGTATTCCACATAGGCATCAAGCTCGCCCGCCAGCAGAGAGTTCCACAGAATTCGTGTCCCTCCCAGTTCTCGTTCATGCTCCGTGCTGTAGCCCTTGGCCTGCGACAATTGCTGCAGCATGTCACCGAGAATGACACTTTCCGTGAAGGACTTCGAACCAACATGCAAGACCGGGTCATCCGCTACGGCGGGAGTACACAGGAGCAGGGCACTGAAAATTACGAGCCAGGGTCTCATCAACTTGCCCCACCCAACACGTGAAGGGTCGTTCTCTGGGCGTTGATGAATCGATCGACAAATCCCTCCGCTGGTTTCGTCAACAGATCGGTCAATGTACCCTGCTGAACGATCCGCCCCTCGCGCATCAGGGCGATCTGGTCGCCGAAAAAACCGGCCTCGCCCATATCGTGGGTGACCATCACAACCGTTTTTCCGAGGCCGCGGAAGATCTCACGCAGATCATTCTGCAGGTCGGATCTGACGATGGGATCCAGTGCGCCGAGTGGTTCGTCGAGCAAGAGCAAATCGGGTTCGAGCATGAGGGCACGCATCAGCCCCACGCGCTGCCTCTGTCCACCTGACAGCTGAGCCGGGTAACGGCCGAGGGCGTCCACGGGGAAGTGGGTGAGTTCGGCCAGTTCCCGTAGTCGTGTGTGAATTCGATCTGGCGTCCACGCCAGGTGGCGAGCGAGAAGGCCGACATTTTCGCCGGCGCGCAGATGCGGAAAGAGACCGCCATCCTGAATGACATAGCCAATGCGATGACGCAGCGTGTCGAGATTCTGCTCGGCCAGGATGGTGCCGTCGATGGCGACGGATCCCTTGTCAGGCTCAATCAACCCCAGCATCAAGCGCAGGAGGGTGGACTTACCGCAGCCTGACGGGCCGATCAAGACCATCGTGCTACCCGATGCAGCGATCAGGTCTGTTGGCTGGAGAGCGATGGTGTCGCCGAAATGTTTTGTAACGCCCCTTAGTTCAAGCATGTCGCTGATTCGAGCATGTCACGGGTCTGAGCATGTTCAGATCACTCCTGCCGCGTCGCGGCCCTCGGCGAGGGTTGCCAGGCCGTCTCGGTCTACCAGGTCAATCTGCTTGCGACCGGCCTGTAGGAGGCCCTCATCGCGGAAGCTACCCATCACTTTGCTCACCATCTCGCGACTCGATCCGACCAGCCTCGCCAAGTCATCGTGGGTGATCGTCAGGCCAAGGGATCGTCCGCCGGCGGGTAGGTCCTCGCCGTATTCATCTGCGAGGTTGAGCAGCTGTGTCGCCAGACGCACGCGCACAGGTTTGGTCATGATCTCGGCCAGGCGCTGCTGCAGTCTGGCGATGCGACGCCATGAAAATTTGGTGATTCGGTAACCAATGTCAGGATAGTTTTTCAGCAGGGCTTCCATCTGCTGCTGCGTCATGCGACATAAAACGGTGGATTTCAGTGCAACAAGGCTCTGGCTATAGTCGAAGGTCTGGGCTCCCTCCATGCCGCCAAACAGGTCTCCGGGCCCAAGCAATAGCACCGTGGCATCTTTGCCTACTGCATCACCATAGGTGAGCGACATCAAGCCTTCCTTGATAAACCAGATGGCATTCGGATCATCCGGATCTGACAGAATGAGATCTTCCGGTTCCAGTTTTACCATGACGGTCACGTCCCGCAGGTGCTCCATCTCTTGTTTTCTGATACCCGAAAACAAGGGACAGTGCTGCAGATGCCAGAGTTTTTCGTCAGTGATCGTTGTATCGCTCATATGGCGCCAACATACTTAACCGATCGTCTACGAGCAAGGTCATGGTTTTCTGCGTGAAGTCACAGGAAAACAGAGGGTTACGATACTCTGGGTGCTGCGGCAGTCAGTCTGTCCAGATACCCAGATTCTGTAGCTGAGAGCTCGCCTGCGGCGCCCATCCGCGGTTGGCCATCGGGCTCGCCGGACTCGGATGCAGGATCGTGACGATCTGAGCCTGTGTGTCCGGCAGAGCACGTTGCGCCTGCGTCTGCGCAAAGCGACCCACCCCGACGATCCAGCGCGGCTGCAGTGCATCGACGAGACGTCGTAAGTGTTCGTCGCAGGGCCCTTGCACTGCCTCGCGTTCATGCGCCGGGAGCTTGTCGGGCGTGCGATTGCGACCTGTTTCTTCCATGAACATGAGCGGACAGTAGTTGGCGACGAAGTGCTCGGCGAAGAATTGTCCCGCATCCGTGAATCGATCCGCAAACAATCCCCATAGACGTTGACCGCTTACTTCAGAGCGTCCACAGGCGAAGCCATCTACCGGACGTTTCGGATGTTCTGGGTCGGGGTGTGAAACGGGTGTCTCAATGCCGATCCAGTCTCGGACGGCAGCCACCTCGCCAAAGGGGACCCCCGTCTGTCCCATCCCCCAAGGTCCAGGATTCATCCCAAGAAAGAGCACGGATCTAGTGCCATTGCCCCACCGTGTCAGATATCGTTCGTGGCTGCGTCGCGCATAGTCGAGGGGGTTGTAGACATGGGTGACAGGAGGGGCGAAGGACAAGTCCTGAAGTTGGCGGCGTAAGGTGCGAGCGGCATTGACGAGGGGTGTGGGCATGCGTGCTTCCAAGGGGGGAAAATCCGTGCGCCGTCGACAGAACCACACGGCGTATAAGCTTGGCTGAATGGCCAGTCGACCCTTAGTATCAAGATCAGCGAGACAGGGCCTGAGACGTGCCATCGATCTATTGTACAATTGTACTGATGGCAAAAATCAAACAAGTGGCGCCAAGATCAAGTGCAAATGTCCTCAAGGACACTGATACCAGGACTCTGAGAGTGGAAAACATCGAAACAGTCGAGTACATCGAACACTTCGACAAGGGACCGGCCGGCTGGTATGGCTGGATCAGCAACGCGGCGGGTCCTGCGCGTCTCGAGGTCAAAGATGGATACGCTTCGAGCCGCAGTCCGTGGTGGATCGACTACAATCACGCGCCCCCGGGCCTCGGTTACATGCACCTACTCTACATGCTCAATACGGGCGGGCGACCGGGAGAACACCAGCGAGAGACAGAGGGTGAAAATCAGTTCCTCCAGCAAGGATTCCCGACGAATTTCACCAATGCGCAGTTTACGCTACGTCTCAGAGGAGAGGTCGAGACCAAGGGAGCCAAGTGCCACCTGCTGATCCAGGGTGCACAGAATGAGTTGGTCTCGGGCTGGCTACTGACAGGTCAGAGCTTTGATATCACACCAGATTGGAGTGAACAGACCGTTGCACTGGTCCCCGATGCAACCCAGTGGAGTTGTATGCAGGCGAGACACGACCGTACCGAGTCTTACGGCGAGTTGCCCCTGTCAACGATTCTAGCAGACGCAAATGTTGATATCCTCCTCGTCCTGTACCCCCTGGAAATCGAGCCCATGGGAGCGATCGAGGGGGATCGACATCAGCTTCGCCCCGAGAAGGATTATCCTGTATGGCGTTCGCGGCTCCCGGAAGGGTTTGTATGTCTCGACGAGGTCCGTATTCGCTTTGATGCGACATCGCCATAGGCCTCGCCGCTAGCCGGCAGGAGCGATCGGTCGATCTACCATTGAGATTATCATGGTCCAATACGTAACTTCCGGGTAGAAGATGTGTCCGCTTTTTACTGTGTAAAAGGAGATTCAGGTGGGAAAGAAGAAGATCAAGAAGAAGAGGGTCGTCACAAAGAAGAAGACCTCTGCGAAGAAAAAGACAAAGTCTGTCCGAACTGAAAGCGAAGAGAGCCAGGCTGCACAGCGGGGCCCGGCTCCACGAGATACGAGCAGAGGGCACATCGGCGGACCGATCAAGATCACGCGAGAGCAAAAGCACCAGAGTCGCTGACATGATCCTAAAACTGACATGAGTCTGAGACTCACATGATGCTGAAATCCGTCTACATGGTCACGGATATGGAGGGCGTCGCCGGGATCGACATGTGGGATCCGCGTCGGCGCGACGATGCGGCCATGGCGCGAGGTGTCTATGATCGAGCCGAGATTCAGAGGTTGCTTACGGGCGAGGTCAATGCCGCTGCCCAGGGGCTTTTCGACGCGGGCGTGGTAGATATCTACATCAATGATGGCCATGGTGCGGGGCGCACCATTCTTGTGGAAGAACTGATTTCGGGTGTGAAGATCGCACGTGGAACCGGACGACCACGGACATTGCCAGGTCTTGTTGCCGGGGCGCAGGCACTCGTGCAGGTAGGGATGCACGCCATGGCGAGAACGCCCGATGCTTGTCTGGCCCATACCATGTCAAAAGATCAGACCGTGTACCGCATCAATGGCCGTGAAGTGGGGGAGATGCAAATTGCCGCGTATCAGTGTGGTCAGTTTGGACTCCCCTGGATCTACACCAGCGGTGACTCACACGCGTGTCGCGAGTCCGAGGCCTGGGTGCCCAACATCGTGACCGCCGCTGTAAAGGAGGGGCTTGCTCAAGAGTGTGCCATCCATCTGGCGCCGGTGGATGCGCGCGCCCTGATTCGCGAGACGATTCAACAGGCTGTTGGAAATTGGCAGGCCGTCGATCCTCTCGTGGCCTCGTCACCTGTGACTGTCGAGATAGAACGACCTAAACCGTGGACCGAGACACCCCCCGGCGCCCAACGTGTGGACGAGAACACGCATCGTTGGGTCGCCGATGATGCATGGTCCGCGATGCAGTGGGCGATGCGTGGCGTAGAGAACGCCCCCGCACCGATCTGAGAGCGCCCCTACCTGTAGTGGGGCTTGTCCTGCAGGTGATATTCTAGAAGGTGGCCGCGGGCGCCGATATAGAACACACCCGGTTCACCTTCGACGATCTGATAGAGATCGGTGATCGGCGGCGGATCCAGATAACGCACCTCTCCTGTGCTGACATTCAATTGGAAGACGTCTTTCTGGGTGACACCGTAAATGTCACCATCGTGGGCGCACGTCAGGTGCGTGATCCCGTATGTCTCCGGCACACCCATCAGTGGCGTCCCTTTTGATCGCATCTCCCAGCGCTTCACGACCTGTCGTTCGTCGACGTCAAAGGCGAAGAGTTGGCCCGAACTGACACTACCATACACGAGACCATCAGCCGAACTGACGGCCAGAGATGTGACCGCCTCAGCTGCTGGTACAGGGATACACTCGAAGACACGAGCTTCCGCTTCTACGTCGAACAGAATGAGTTTCCCTTCTGTCGTCGTCTCGATGCAACCACGTCCGCCTGAGATGCTCGTGCCGCCATAAACGAAGCGTTCGTCGGCCGTGACGCTCTGTAATGACTGTTCTTCGTCTCTGAAGACGTGTATTTCTTCCGACACGGGATCGAAACGCGCCAGTCCACCGCCTGGAATTCGGTAGTTGGAACGACAGGCGATGTAGATGCGGTTGTCCGCCCCGACTGCATATTCGAAGGGGCGATTCATGTCCTGGCCGAGTTGGCCAAAGTTGCGCGGATTGGCCGTCGGTGAGATGCCCTCTTGATCTGGCTGTGGATCCCACGGTTTGCTCGGGTCATAGGCGGCCCAGTATCCACCTCCATAGCTGCCCAGATAGACTTTGTCGCCATGGGTGATCACATCATAGATCTCACCACAACTCCAGCCAGCGCGACCCAGATCAGCCAGCTCGCGGGTGCGTGGGTCAAAGCTGAACATATGCATGGAGATGATGGTACTGCCGTAGATCTTGCCATCCGGTCCTGGATTGAGGCCGACAATATCCGTCGCGATCTGCGGTGTGTAGTCGCTCTGACGCTCCTCGCCATCGACAACGTAGTTGGCGCCATGGTAGAAGCGAGGTTGTATGTCTCGAGTGGGTGGGGGACTCACCGGTGCAGGGGGCGCTTCATCCAACAGCCGCGTCTGGCCGCTGTCCGGATTCAGCGCGACGATCGCGAAGGGTACCCGGTTGATCCCACACACGATCTCACCCGCCTCGGTTTCAGACTGCGGATAACACCAGATGTGCTGCCCCTCAATGATCGGCTCGGGAGCGAGGCATCCGTAGTCCCGCCACTTGCCACTGTGCGGATCAAAACCACTCACGTGTCCGTGGGGGTGAGATCCGATGTAGATCCGACCATCACTGGCAAAAAATGGCACGCCCGCAAATCTCTGTCCGCTGATCGGCGGGAAGCCATGAGAAGTCAGTTTCCTTGTGTGCGGGCTCCACGACAACAGCAGGTGGCCCGGCTGAAAGAGACCGTGATTGGTCGCAATCCACAACAACCCCGTCTCGGGGTCGCCCACTGCATTGAATTCACGGCAGCCAATCCGGTGCTCTTCGACAATGTGCCCACTGTCGACGTCGATGGCGAAAAGTACGGCACCTTCCTGGCCTAATTCGGATCCCCAGAGCAGATCTTTGCGGCGAACCGGATCGTGCAGAACCCAGCCACCCTGAAACCAACCCCCAATGACAGGGCGTCCCAGGTCGAAGTAAATACCCATGCAGTTGTCCTTCTGGTTAGTCGCGCCAGCGCTCGATGCGCTCCAGGATACCTCGATCGCCGATTTCGTCGGCGACGGTCTCAAGCAGCTCGCGTCGAGCCCCCCGCCATTCGAGGTCTTCGATTGATTCAGTCAGAGGCACATCACGCCTCAATGTTGCGAGCTCTTTGTACAGAAGTGCCGCCTCACGCTGAGACTCAAGATTCTCTGACAGCCCTTTCGCTCCACGTGCCTTCACACTCCACGATGTAGGATCTGACGGAATCGACTCGATGGTCTGATACTCGGCGAGCAAGGTGGCAGAGGATTTCTGCCCCCACCGGGGGATGCCGGGAATACCATCTGCTGTGTCGCCCATGAGACCCAGCAAGTCTGGTATTGAGCCTGGGCCAACACCCCACTTCTCATGCACACCTTTTTCGTCGATGACACGGTCTCGCATGCGGTCGTGAAGCACCACGCGTTGACCCTGCACGCACTGGGCCAGGTCCTTGTCGGGTGAACAAATGATGATCTGATCGACGCGCGGGTCGGGGCCAAATTTTGTGGCAGCACTCGCCAGAGCATCATCTGCCTCGAATTCAACCATGGGCCAAACGACCAGGCCGAGACCAGCGGCAACTCGCTCGACGATGGGAAACTGAGCGAGAATCTCTGGTTCCACATCGTTTCCCGTTTTGTAGCCATCGAACATGTCATTGCGATAGGATCGGATGACATGGTCAAAGGCTATGCCAACGTGAGTGCACTCCGGCTCGCGCAGCAAATTGAGCAAGGAGCGCAGAATACCCCGCGACGCACCGACTTCAATGCCCGCTGCAGAACGGGCGTTTGGTGCACCGAAATGAGCACGAAATAGCTCGAACGTACCGTCGACCAAGTGCAGTTTCATCGTGGCACGTTACCTGGGTTATCTGACACTCACGTATCCCGCCTTTGCGCCGTTTGTGGCGAAGAATTGGTCCGCTGCTTCGCAAGTCCACCAACCGTCCATGTAGGATTCGCCATCTTGTACCATTGCGCCTCTCCTGAGACCTGCATCTATCGCACGATCATCGTCCACGACGGCGGATGATCCAATTCTCAGGGACCCATTATGAGGAACTGTCACAGAGCAGGCAAGCGTCAATCATTTGCCAAGTCAGTGTCTGCGATACGATAATGCTTTGTGGCTTCGCAACGGTTACCCCGCAAAGACCTAATGCCGCTGGCATGGGAAGAGAGTCTATGATCGATTTCGCGCGTTCGAGCTTCACCTGGAAGCACACGCCCTGGAAACATGACGAGCACTACAAATACGCAAGCGGTTTTGTCGGTGAAGAGGGGCAGGTCTACCACGTCCGTTTCAATCTCGAGGCCAGTTGCGAGATCTCCGATCATGATTCGGGGAAGGTGACGCACCTGTTCGCAGGATCGCCATGCCGATCCGAATACACCATCGCCAAAAGAAATATGTTTCAGATACCCAGTGCAGAATGGCGCTTGGTCTTCAGCGACAAGCACGCGATCCCAGTGGCAAGTCAGCTGAGTTCGGTCTCGCAGGATGTCTCGCGAAGTCCACTGTCGAACGCGTTCACAGACACGCAATTGAAGATTCGTCGATTCGGCGAGATTCGCGAGCTAGCCGATGCGAAACAGATCGTGAACGCGACCTTCGCCAATGACTGCATGAATGCCCGGTCCCGTTACGTGGACGCTGAGCGCGGTGTCACAGTCACCGTAGAGTATCCCGTCAATCTGATCAATGTGAATGAGGCGGATCCTGAGTTCCAGATCTGCACGGGCCCCGTCATCCTTCCAGACCTTGCCACCTGGGATGGAGAGGGCGTGGATCGTGTTTTTCTCGCGCACGTGGCGATCACTGCATTCGATCATGTCGAATTCATTCTGCAGCGCGAAGTTGAAGCGATCGCTGAGCAGCGCCAGTGGCTGGATGCTCCTCGTGGTCGTGATCGGCACGAATTGTGGAACCCGGAAACACCGCCCCAGCAATACCCACCACCGCGCCCGAAGCCGACGGTCTACAACGAGACATGGGCGTTGGATGCGAGAAATACGGTCCTAGCTGCCGTAAATGATTGAGAGAGCTCGCCAGCTCCTGCTCGTCCCGATCTGCCTTTGGACATTGAGTGCCTCGACACAGGCAGAGCAGATCGAGTTCAGCTTCACCAACTCCTATGATGGCAGTGAACAGCTGGCCTTCGCCCTCGTACCGGATTCGATCGGCGTGGATGAAAAGCGGCCACTACTGGTTCTGGCTCACCACGCCTGGGGAACCCGTCATTCCCAGACCTACTACTACAGGGAGATCGAAAGGCGGGGTTGGCTGCTGGTCGTACCCAAACTGCACGGACGTTACACAGACGGTAGTTTTTCTGCGGCGGCCTTGGAGGCACAGCACGATCTGATCGATGCGCTGGAGTATATGCAGGTACACTATCCCGTTGATTCGGCGCGGGTTTATCTGGCAGGACGATCGATGGGTGGAATGCTGTCTGCAGTGACTGCGGCCAAGTATCCAGGAAGATTCGCGGCCGTCGTCTCAGGTCAGGGGATCTACGATGTCGAGAGCTGGAGAAAACGGTCCGACTCAACGGCACTTAGTTCGTCGGCGAGCCAATTCAGGCTGTTGGTAGACTCGTTGTTAACCCAGGAGGTTGGTGGCGCGCCGTCCAGGTTGACTGAATATGCTTATCAACGACAGTCAGCTGTGACGTATGCGCCGAATTCCCAGTATGTGCCGACGATCTTCTGGCACGGTACTCTTGATGAACTCGTGCCACCGCAGCAGACAGAGTCCCTCGTTGCCGCCATCCAGCAACACGACCGATTTCAACCCGATCCTTACTGGCTGCAGGGAGCATCCCATCAGCCGCTGAATTTTCCTGCCTCCTGGGTGCTGGATCAACTAGAGCACCACAAGCGGATGGGTTTGGATGGCCAGGGAGAACGCTTCTATCCGCAACTGCATCTGGTAACCGATGAAGCGAAACGGATTCTCTGGCTTACGATCGAGCCCGCCGCGGCGGACGAAGTTGTCGCGGCGGTCAAGATTTCTCTCGCCGCCGACAAGCTGGCTGTGTGGGCACGAGACACCGGTGCCGTGACGATCCATCTGGATCGGATCCCGGAGAGAGTGCGGTTCTCTCGGTATTCGATCGAAGGGGACAGGCAAGTACGTGTGTCCGTCGTCCAGGGGGATTCCATCCTCTTTGTCACCACCAGCGATCGGGCTGCGGGAGACCTATCACACATCTGGGCCGGTAGGAAATAGATGGCCAGACGAGGTCCTGTCGATCTGATCGAGAAGTTTGCGAAATGTGGGTCTGAGGGCTTCCGGCGAGATTCGCACGAAAGTGGACAGTTCATCACGTGCTGCCGCACCGTGGCTCGCAAGGACAGCGATCGCCTGCTCTGAACTCTGCTCATCATCGACAATCACCTCGATGATCTGTCGTGGCGTCGCTGGTGAGTAGTCGACGTTGAACTCGTCACGCAATGTCCCAACTCCCCCGACCGTCACAAAGGGGCAGGCGTCGATCTCCACTTGCCTGAGATGAGGCGCTCGATTCAGATGGGCGAGACCGGCGTCGGTCAGTCGGCGGGTATGAAGCCGCACATGTTCAAGTGCAGGTGCCTCGGCTAGTAGTTCACAGGAGCGGTCGCCCATGCGCCAGCCACCCATATGAATGCTCTTCAAATGAGGGGCCCGAGCGATGTGAATCGTCGCCGCGTCTGACATGGTACGGGCATAGCCCATTCCTAATTTCTCGAGTGCTGGCGCCCTGGTGATGTATTGGAAGGCGGCATCGGTGAATACGTTACCTCGATGGGTCCCGAAGGCTGTCATCGTCTCGAAATCTTCCAGCGCCGCCAGATCAGCATCTTGAATCTGGTCGCTACCGAGTTCGAGGCCCGACAGGCGCGGCATGGCAGCCAGCGCTCTCAGGCCCATGCCTGTCATCCCATGGCAACAGAAGGCACTTAGTGTCTCTATGGACTGAGACTTGGACAGGCCTTCCCAGCCCCGGTCGCCGGAGACTGCGTATCCACAGGCAAGGGAGGTGAGGTTGAGAAACTGGCCCACGTGCTCTATGGCGTAGTCGTCCATTTTTTCTCCCGAGAAGCAGAGATCTCGCAGGTGAGGCAGATGCCGAAGAGGAGCAAGCCCCGCACCTGTGTAGCTGGCAGGCCAGGCGACATCAGGCTCGAGAAAACTGACCCATCGATCCTTCGTTAGCCGGGACTCACACAATTATAGGCGTTCGAGACCTGCCAGAGCACCCACATGTTTCAGACCCTCGTCGCCAATGAATGGACACTTGGCCAGGCTCAATTTCGCCCCAGGTCGTGAAGCGTCGGTGAAAGCAGGCAACTCACGCAGCACGGCGAGTCCTGCATCGGTGATCAGCGGACCCAGCGACAGATCGATCAAGTGTTCGTGGCCGGCGATATAGCGCAAACCCTGATCGGTGATCAGCGTCGCATCGAAGCCGAGTCGTCGAAGACGCGTGAGATGCTTGAGGTGTCTGGCTGTTCCATCGCCGACACTGAACAAATTGTGCAGGTAAAGAACTTCGAGATCCGTTAGCTCGCTCAAGAAGCTCATCCCTGCATCCGACACGTTCGCCGGAACCAGAGAGGGTGAATTGCACGCGCCGTTTTGATTCACATCCAGGTATCGGAGTCGTTTCAAGTCTGCCAGGTGCGATAGACCTCGATCCGTGATACCCGCATTCGTCCCGGACAAATTCAGGTAGACGAGTTGATCTGCCAGTTCGCCCATCCGCTCCAGGTGCCGATCGGATAGCCGGCCTTCGACGCATAAACCTGGAATCTGGCGCTCTTTCATCTCTCCAAGCAAGCGATCCCAAGCGGCATCATCGATTTCGAGTCGCGGCTCCACGATCAATACAGAATTCTCAGGTAATATGGAATTCTCAAGAAAAGTCGGGTTCTCTGGAATGTCCACGTGCCGGCCCGCAACTGTGGAACCCAGTGCTCGAGCGATATCCCCCGGCTGTTCCCATACTGAGACTTGTAGAGGCAGGACGCTTGTAACAACTCGACGCTCAAACGAAGCCGTTCGAGAGGGGGCTTCTTCATGCAGTGAATCCTGGACCATGGAGATCATCGACCCTTTCAACGTGGCTCGCGCATCAAATAGACGTTTCTTCACCGTACCTTCGCTGATCTCCAGGAAGGAGGCGATGCGGGCCTGCGACTGGTCTCCCATGTAGTAAAGCAGGACCGTCTCTCGTTGGATATCCGGTAGCGCTTCGATGGCCCGATGGACGACGGCACGTTCCTGCTGCAATTCCACCTCGCTCTGGGGATCGGTCGTCGACAGATCCATGACGTCCTCCTGAGGCAGGGATTGGGACGACCAGTCTGCCCGCCGTGTTTGCCGATCGCAAAACTTGAAGACGAGTCTTCGAAACCATCCCACGAAGGCGGCGGGATCTCGCAACGTGGGCAGGTCACCCAGCATCTGGACAAAGGCCTCCTGCGCTGCGTCCTGGGCAAGATGGGGGTCGTGGAGGATCGTTCTGGCGTAGCCGACTGCCATATCCTGGAACTGGCGCACCAGGTCGGTGAAGGCCTCCAGATCACCTTGTTGGGCAAGGCGTACGGTAGCGATGAACTGATCGTCGGGCACGATGATCCGATCGGCAAGATTGGGCGGATGGTGGGGCTCTACATGTATAGCCCCAGGTTGGCCCGATATGGTTACGATGATCGTGAACGATCGTCCGCATCACTCCAGGGTGGGTGTGCCGTGGCCGGCGGCGTGGCGGGGATTCCAGGCGACTTCGCTGGCTTCTATGTCTGCCAGGGCCAGGCGCTGGCCATCCCGTTCAGCGGAGGCGTTGGCGCCCAGCACGGCGGCGAGGGAATTGAGACTGGTGCCGTAGGGACTGCGCATACGAGATGGATCTTCGGCCTTGACCGCTTCAATGAAGGCCGCTGCCTGAAGGGCGAAGGCTTCGCGGCCTTTGGCATCTGCTTCGAAGGTGATTTCGCCGTTGACGGTAACCTTGTTCGTCGACCACTCGATCAATGCGTCATCGCAGACGATGAGGACTTCGCGGCGTCCGGCACCGTTTGCGTCTGTGAGGACGCGAGAGGTGGTGGCATTGCCGACAACTCCAGAGGCAAAGCGGTAGTTCACGTCATACACGTGGGGCATATTCATCATTTCCGGGCCCTCGCCGGGCTCGCGCCACACGTAGAAGGCCGACACATCGGCAATGTCGCCCAGGAAGTAGCGAACCAGATCGATCATGTGAATCGTGTTCTCGACGAAGGAGCCGCCGCATTCCTCATATCGGCTCGTCCACCAGCGGACGGGTTTGCCTGAATAAAACAGGGAGATCTGAACATGGCGAGGTGTACGTTCTCGCAGCAGTTCGACAACATGCTCAGCCGAAGGATAGTAGCGACTCATAAAGCCCACCTGAGATACGATTCCCGCTTTCTCGATCTGGTGAGAAAAATTCGCAGCCTGCGCCATGTCCAGGCTTACTGGCTTCTCAACAAAGGTGTGGATGCCCTTCTGGGCGGCGAGCGTCACCTGATCCGTATGCAAGGTCGGGGGGAGATTGATGTAGACGGCGTCCAGGTTTTCCTGCTCGAACATCTGCCTATGGTCCGTATAGGTTGCCTTGGCACCGAAGGCGGCAGCCTGCTCGGCGAGGGCTTCCTCGCTGATGTCACAAAAGGCCGACAGTTCAACGTCTCCGGACTCGACAAGTGGTTGCAGACCTGGGAGATGAGCATGTATGGAGATGTGGCCAAGGCCGATGAAGCCGACGCGGGTAGAAGACACGGGAATCCTGTCTGGTAAGTGTTGAATCGTGACGAAGGGCTATTGATCTCGTCGAAACGAGTCAGGCGGTATTGATCTCGTCGATCACATCCTCAGATAACGGCCCCGCATTAGACGCAGCCACGGAGGTTTCCAACTCCTCGACACTGGCCACGCCAGACAGCACCATGCCGACTTGCCCATCCGCAAGGAGATAGCGCAGGCCCGCTTCGACGGAGTCCAGCTTGTGCCTTGCCAGCACTGCCTCGACACGTTCCTGGCGGTCAAAGTGCTCGGCGAATCGACCTGTCTCACGCCAATGATCGCGCTTTGATCCAAGCAACCCTCCATGCAGGGGCGAGGCACAGATCACGGCAGCATCGTTACGCAGGGCGCTGGGTATCAGCTCAGTCTTCGCATCCTGCACGAGCATATCGTATTTGAGGAAGGTGATCACAGAGGTGAAGTCGTCCGCTTCATCGAGGATCTTCGCCATCAGCGGCAGGTCCGATCCTGTGAGGCCGATGTGGGTCGTGAGTCCCTGTTCCTTTAGTTCGCGCAGCGTCTCCAGCGTACGGCCCACGCCAAAGACCCCGTCCCAGCCTGCCTGTTCCGACTCGTGGATCTGCACCAGATCTACGCGGTCACGCTGCAGTCGCTTGAGGCTCGCCTCAAAGCCACGCAGCACGCTGTCCCGAGTGTAATCGAAGGGCTCAGGGAAGTAGCCGACCTTTGTCGCCAAGTAATATGGCTGCTCGATGCCCTTGAGTGCGTGCCCCAGGACTTCTTCACTACGCCCCTTCCCGTAGAGCGGGGCTGTGTCGAAGTAGTTGATGCCCAGTTCGAGGGCTCGCTCGACGACGGCAACACCATAGGACACAGGCTGGGGGCCGAATTCAGGGCGACCGTAGAACCAGGAACCCCCGAGGCCAATCTCACTGACCTGCCAGTCTGATTGGCCAAAGCGTCGGAACTTCAAGCGGCGACCTCTTTTCCCTGAGCGACTGTAGCGTCAGGATCGGGGATGGGTGGCATCGGTTCTTTCCGAATGAATTCATACAACGGTATCAGTTTGCTGAATAGGTCATCGATGACATGCCCTGTCGATGCCTGCGTACGATTCATGCGCATCAGGCCTTCGCGAATCTGAGACTCTGTCTTTCCCACCGCCTTCACCCGATCCCTCAGGCTGCGTTCCTTTGAACGCAGAGACATGAGTTCCATCCGCATGTCGCGCAGTTTGACCTCGGTGCTTTCTCTGGTGATGAGGCAAACGATGAGCAGAAAGACGGCCGACCCGAAGGCGATGGGGAGAAGTTCCAACACGAATCAGCCCTTCGGCTTGTCGTTGGATGCGGCCAGGCGCTGGGCCATCTCCGTGACGATGTCCTCGTCACTTCGCAGACTTCCGATCTGCTCGAAGATGTCTTCCAGGTTGCCCCGGATATGGCGGATCGTGTCGAAGGGGTTGAAGCGTTTGTCCATTTCGACCCTCGTGGGGTTGAAGGGTTCCTCGCCGCTGGCAGGCTGCTCTTCGTTTTTTCCCTCGTCCTCGTCCTCGTCCTCGTCCTCGTCCTCGTCCTCGTCCTCGTCATTTGCATTCAAACCCAACTCTTGGGCATGCTCGTGCGCTTCGTTTTCGAGTTCCGCGACAAGATTTTCAGCGAAGCTAGTACTACGCGTGAAGCCGGCAATCTTTTCGTCTAGCGGCTCCAGACTTTCCTTCGTGCGGATCTGTACCTTCTCCGCCAGTTCGCCGAGGTCCTGCTTGTGTCTTTCGATGCGCTTGAGAATAGGAGCGCGGGCAATTTCCAAACGTGCTCCGCGCTTCTGAAAGACGAGCATCAGCTGCACGAAGATGACGATCTCACTCACAATGACGACGGCGACGACCCAGATCATCTAGACTACCGATCGAAATCTGCGTCGACGTCGTGGCTCACGACATCCGCGTCATAGAGAGGTGAATCAGCTTCAATAAGCAAACCATCGCCACGCAACACCTGATTAGGCGTCGTCGCCTCGGTTCGCAAGGGGAAGCGAGCGCGTAGATCCTGGGTCTGAGCCAAACGTTTCTCCTCGACCGTTGCGAAATCAAAACCTTCGAGCAGGTGTGAGCGCAGGGCGTCGGTTTCAGCCCCCCCTTCACCGTGGGCGAGCAAGTTGCGCTGTTCATCAGGATCGGCCTGCAGATCAAAGGCCAGATCATCGGCATCACGGAACAGGACGTATTTGTGGCGGCGTGAGCGAATGAGGCGGAACTCGGTCCCTTCGCCCCACCGCGGCACCATCGCTTCCGTGATCGCGCCCGGGCGTTGCCTCAGCGCTGAACTGGCCTCTGCGCGACAGGGCCCCGATAGATCGACCCCATCGAGATCGTCCGGTGGTTCGATGCCCGCAAAACCGCAGAAAGTGGGGAACAGGTCGGCGAGACCTACGGGGTCGCTGATGATCTCGGCGGCCACCTCGCCGCGTCGATGTTCGGGTGTGGAAATGATGAGTGGGACGCGCACCGAAGACTCATGCCACGTGTTCTTCCACCACAAGCCATGCTCACCACACATCTCGCCGTGATCAGATGCATAGACGATGATCGTGTTGTCGAGGGCACCATCGCATTCGAGTCTGACGAGAAAATCGCCGAGCAACTCGTCGAGAAAATCGACACAGGCAAAATAGGCGGCTCTTGCTCGCAATCCTTCTTCACGCTCGATCTCGTTTGTCCGAAATCCTGCGATCGCACCTTGTGTCATGGGGTGGTCGGCACTGTCACCACTGCCAGCGGCGATGCGAGGCTCATTGACCCCCTCAGGCCAGTAGCGAGAGAAATGTCGTGGCGGGGCTGTGAGGGGGAAGTGAGGCCGGCTAAAGGACGCCATCAATAACCAGGGCTTGTCTGGCTGCGACTGGCGATGATTGCGTAACCAGGCGATGGACTCTGTGGCGACAGCGGTCTCCTGCAACTGTGATTCGGGGACCTGCAAAAGGCCTGCATCTACCGTCCGCGAGCGGAGATCAGAGCCTGGGAGCAAACCACCCGCTTCGTACGAGCTCAGTGGATCAAACTGATGCGCACAGGGGCCACCGAAATCACCATATGGGCGATGCTGAAATCCCGCGAACTGGCGCGTTCCACCCAGATGCATCTTGCCAACTGTACATGTGGCATACCCCTGATCACCAAGATGGGAGGCGAAGGTCGGCAGCTCTGGTGGCAGGATTGAGTTGTTGTTCCAGGCACCGGCCCGGTGCGAGTGCCGTCCCGCGAGCATGGCAATACGGCTCGGCGTACACAGAGGCATCTGGCAAGATGCCTCACTGAAGAACGCGCCCTGGTCAATCAGACCATCAAGGGTCGGCGTATGGCACGGCTCACCACCCTCCTGCCGGGATCGCGAAGACAGAAACCGGTACGAATGCTCGTCAGAGAGCAAGAAGAGGATGTTGGGTCGCTCGGTCACGGGGAGATCTCCGAAGCGCCAGGTGAAAAAGGGATATCTGTAATACAACCTTTAGAGTAACAAAAATAAACCGTTACGCAATTTCCAAGGCGAGGTTTCGGGCCCGCTCAGAGAGCCCATGCTAAACAAAAAAACGCCAGTCAGCGGGATGCTGAAGGCGTGGGTCATCATATAGGCCGGAGCGGATGGGCTGGACGCCATCGCACTCGTTCGTTGGCGACGGTCAATTTATGTCAAAAGACTGTGATTCTCACCACAAGGAGTCTCAACCTGCGGCAGCGCCCCAGGCCCCTTTTGCAGCAACATCAGTTCCCGTTCGATCCCGGATATCAGATTCTGCGCGTAGAAAAGGCTCTGAGACGACGCAGATTGTGCAGGGCCAAGCGTCGATTGCGCGGAACCAACGGCTCAAGTCGCTCTACCAACTCTGAGAGCGCCCGTCGTGAGGCCGACAACGACGAGTCCCAGGTGGTGGTGGCCGAGTAAAACCTGCTTGGCGTGGGTGTCCGTACCAATACGGACAATTCGATCTATAGAATCTTGAGCCTGCAAAATCGCAAGGCGCATGTCGAATGGCAAGATCAAAGTGCCCTCGATGAAGGCTGGCCTGCTTTTCAGAGTTTCGCCGGCCCTCCTAGCGCCTCCTGCCGCTCGCCATAGGAAATCACACAGCCCTCGTCATCGCAGGCCAATTCAGCGTCGATTTTGCCGAGGTGGTGGCGATAGCGCGCGATCAAGGCGTAGCCAAAACGAAAGAAGCTATGAAGAATGGGGACGCGATAGAGCCAGGTGATTAAATGATAGGGGGAAAATGTTCGGTAGATCTGATAGACGGCGTCGGCGCCAACATGAACCTGCTCATCGGCGCCGATGAGACGCAGGCCTGTATTGAAATCGGACTGCGTCAAAATGGGAAAACGCTCATCGAGCCCTGGTTGCTGACGTGGCAAGACTTCGTACTGGCTCTGTTTGTCCAGACTGCGAATGCGTCTCGCACTCCATGTGCAGAAGCGGCACTCGCCGTCAAATATGATGGTCGGTCGGCTCATCGGCTGTGGGACTCATGATTGGATGGATCCGGACTCCGAATTGGATGGATCCGGCTCAGGGTGGACAGATCCTCTAGAATGAACTTGCGAAACCGGTTGTGGCAAGGCCACTGGTGCTCACGGGGTTCACCAATGAGTCATCCTGATCACATGATCGCTTGACGACTCTCTCGATATGAGGTCGTGGAGGATTATGTAAGTGGAAGCCTCCTCTCAAGTTAGTGGCACAACGACGTCAGCACTCCCAGTTGGCATGTTGCTTGCGAATGGGAGGTCATGGCCAATGCATCTTTTCTGACAACAACGTCTCCACAGCTACCACCTCTCGGCTTCCGGTGGGTTGCCACACTGCACGTGTGGCTGCTACTGGCTGCCGGCTGTGTGCTTGGGCTTCTTTCTGTCGCGGCGCAGCGTATCGACATCAGAGTCACCGCCCCTGCAACGGGTGTGCTGCTGCCAAGACAGACTCACCTCGTACGTAGTCCGGTGTCGGGTGTTGTGGATCGTGTGATGGTTGCGGAGGGTGACTCCGTCAATGCCGGTGATGCCCTCGTGCATTTACGCAGCCACGATCTACAGCATCACCTCGAACTGCTCGATGCGGATGTCGAGACACAATTTCGTCGTGAACTTCTTTTGCGCGCGCAGATTGACCTGCTCCCTTGAAACTGGACGATTGTCATAGAGAGTTCACCGGCCTAGGATCTGGGCCAGGAGGACGTCTCATGAAACGGAAGCAGTATAGCGAAGAGCAGATCATCTCCATTCTAAAA
>Ga0114999_10001426_pt1 | contig 33109 bp, 29 predicted proteins | sample ArcticOcean_MG_C_3_FD_89820 | JGI IMG/M metagenome (GOLD analysis project Ga0114999, IMG submission 89820) | Marine microbial communities from western Arctic Ocean - ArcticOcean_MG_CB8_126 | ecosystem: Environmental > Aquatic > Marine > Oceanic | place: Arctic Ocean: Canada Basin | collected...
AAGCGCGGCAATTGTCGAGGGACGCGCCGCGCACCACTGACCACCATAACCAACCGATTCACCCGGCTGTAAACTGCTGACCGCAATGACCGTTGCCCGCAACGTCATGACGGGCGTGAGTCCGGCCACGGGCGCGAGATCCGCGAACGGCGACGCGCCAAAGAGCGCAATACCCGGGCGCACCCAGTCGAGATGGGACGACGGCTGGCCCAACAGGGCTGCAGAGTTCGCCATGGAGCGCGACAAATTGACGTCCTTTGTTGTCGCCGAGAAGCAGGCCAGTTGCCGCTCGTTGGCTGCATCCACCGGGTCGTCCGCACATGCGAAATGCGACATCACACCAACGACCATCGCGCCCAGCCGAGCCAGCGCGTCCGGCAAGTCGACGGCGGGCAGGCCAAGCCGGTGCATGCCCGTGTCCACCTTCACCCAGACTCGTCCGGCGGCCGCGAGGGCAAAGTCAATCTGATGGCGCGCATGCACGACCCAATACAGATCATGACTCGCCGCCAACTCCGCTTCTGCGACCGAGTGAACGCCAGTCAGAACGACCACGTTCTGCCGGCAACCCGCAGCACGCAGCGCCAATGCCTCATCAAGCCGCGCAACCGCGAGCGCATCCGCCGCGCCCAGCGACGGCCAGATGAGGCTTGCATCGTGACCGTAGGCGTTGGCTTTGATAACCGCCATCACCTTCGCCCCCGCAGTCCGGCTGGAAAGCCAGGCAAGATTGCGCTCAAGCGCGGTCAGATTGATGGTGGCGACCGGGCCGGTCAAACGTAGTCCTCGTAGCCTTCGGCCAGATCTTCGAACTTGGTCAGGTTGCCGATGAACGCCAGCTTCTTGCGACCGATCGGCCCGTTCCGCTGCTTCAGGATGATGATCTCCGCCACCCCCTTCTGGGCATCTTCGCGGTACACCTCGTCCCGATAGATCGCCATGATTACATCCGCGTCCTGCTCGATGGCCCCGGATTCCCGAAGGTCCGACATGATCGGGCGCTTGTCGGGTCGTTGCTCGAGCGAGCGGTTGAGTTGGGAAAGGGCAATCACCGGGCAGTCGAATTCCTTCGCAATGGCCTTCAATGACCTCGATATTTCCGAGATCTCGCCGGTACGGTTTTCCGTGGTCCCGGCGACGCGCATGAGCTGAAGATAATCAACGATGATGAGCGCGGGTGCGCCAAACTCGCGGGCCACCCGCCGTGAACGGGATCGCACCTCGTTGGGTGTCAGCGCGGCGGTGTCATCGATCAGCAGGTTCTTGTCGTTTAGCATTGTCACGGCGGCCGTCAAACGTGGCCAATCGTCGTCACCGAGTTGCCCATTGCGGATCTTGGTCTGATCGATGTGGCCGAGGGATGACAGCATCCGCAACACCAGCGAATCGGCCGGCATCTCCATGCTGAAGACAATGACCGGGCGGTCGTTCGACATGATGGCGCTCACGGCGATATTCATCGCAAAGGCGGTTTTGCCCATCGATGGTCTTGCGGCGATAACAACGAGGTCTGAGTTCTGTAGCCCGGCGGTGATGTCGTCAATGTCGCGGAAGCCGGTGCTGAGACCGGTGAGCGCACCTTTGTTCTGAAACAGCTCGTCAATACGGTTGACCGCTTTGGCGAGCAGCGGCTGCAATTGTTCCGGCCCCCCCATCGACGGTCGCTCATCGCCAATCCGGAACACCATCGCCTCGGCTTCGTCAACGAGGGTCGGTCCATCCCGGCCTTCGGGCCGGTAGCCACTTTCCGCAATCTTGTTACCGACGTCGATCAGCCGCCTGATCACGGCTTTCTCGGCGACTATGCCGGCGTAGGCCGTAACGTTGGCCGCCGAAGGCGTCTGGTCAGCGAGATTCGACAGGTAGCCGATGCCGCCGACTGCATCGAGATCGCCGCCTGATTCCAACGACTCTGCTAGCGTAATAATATCAAGTGGTTTGTTCTGATCGCCGAGCAGCAGCATGCAGCGGAAGATTGTGCGGTGATCACCCTCGTAGAAATCGTCCGGCGTCAGCAGGGTGGAAACCTTGTCCCAGGCCTGAGGGTCAATCATCAGTCCGCCAAGCGTACTGCGCTCGGCATCCACGGAGTGCGGCGGTACCTGCAGGCTCAGGTATGCATCGTCAATGCCGTCAGCCGCCATCGCCACAATCTGTTTTCCGGGATCTCACGTGGACGTTAACAATAGCGCAAGATCGGGTCAGCGTCTCAAAGACGAACGGCCAGAATGGCCGCAGGTCGGACTCGATCACAACACGAGGCACCCGCAACCACGGCGCGCCTTCAGCCGTCGATGACCGACACAGCAGCAGCGGGGTTCTCAGTCAAAACACAGCGCTGGCCAGCGCCTCAGAAGACAAAAGGCGCCGGCGAAGTCACCAGTACCGCCCGATCTACTGTTCTGCGACCACGCTGATCTGAAGCGACACGTCCACATCGGAGTGCAGATGCACGACGATCGCATAGTCGCCAAGCTCACGAATCGGGCCATCAGGCATGCGCAACTCGTTGCGCTCAACCGTAACACCGGCCGACGCGGCCGCCTCGGCGATGTCGCGAGAGGTGATCGAGCCGAAGAGCTTGCCTTCTTCGCCCGCCTTCGCCGTCAGCGTCAGGTCGAGTGCATTGATGCCCGCTGCCCGCGCTTGTGCACCGGCAAGTCGCTCATCGGCAGTACTCTGTAGCTCCGCTCGACGCGCCTCAAATGCCGTCACATTGGCGGCCGTTGCCGGCACCGCTTTTTTCTGTGGAACAAGGTAATTGCGGCCGTAGCCCGCTTTGACGTTGACGGTATCACCCAGCTCTCCGAGCTTGACGATCTTCTCCAGTAATATCACTTGCATGGCAATCTCCCTATTGTTGAGAAGCAGGCGGACCTGCTTTTGTATTCATTTTTGGTCGCAGGTCGAACGCGCTATCGGCCACGGACAGGATCGCGAGCACCGGGAATAACGCCTGCGGCAACAGCGCAACAACCACGTAAAATGCGATCAGGACGCCGGCCGCCCATTCCCTCGCCTTGATCAACCAGTGCACGAACGCGATGCCCGACACCACCAGCGGTACCATGATCAGCATGGTCCAGCGGGTCAATGCCGCGGCGCCGCTCAGAAAACACAAGAGCGCAACGATGGTAATCGCAGCGCTCAGCTTTGGCGGCAAACGCAGCCCATGAAACTCCTTCTGGAACGAACCGGGGCTCACGAGTGTGCTCTGCCACCATCGCCCCAGCGCCAGCAGCATGACAATGAGGAACACCTGTCCCGTTGCCACTGCGCCAACTACCAACGATGTCACCGCCTCCGTTCCGAGCGCCCGGAACTGCGGCTGCAGGCCCGGATTAAACTTCAGGAACACTTCAGGCACCGCCAACAACAATTCCGACGCCGCAAACTCAAAGGAAAAACCGGCGACGATTCCTACGAGGATAGCGGCACCCAGTGTCAGCGCCCATGACAATGTCGCTCGCAGCACGTACGCGAGTGACACGGTGCCGAGAATCAGAATCACGTTCGTCGGGTCGGGCGGATTGCCAACGACGTACCAGATCATCGCGGGCAGCACTGCCCACAACGTTACCAGCGCGCCTTCGACCGGACCCTTGCGCAGCATAACAAGACTTGCCACGCCAGCGCTCAGACAGAAAAAAGGCGGCGGCAACGCCGCCGAGACTGCCGACACACCAATCGCATGAACACGGCTACGCATGGCGAATTCCGCCAGAGCTTTCATGGGCGTCGGACAGGTAGGCGTCTAGACGTGCGCGTCGGTGTACGGCAACAGCGCGAGAAAACGTGCGCGCTTGATCGCCCGCGCGAGCTGACGCTGATAACGCGCCTTGGTTCCCGTAATTCTGCTGGGCACAATCTTGCCGCTCTCCGAGACGAAGGCCTTCAGCAGCTCAAGGTCTTTGTAGTCAATCTCGGTAATACCTTCCGCCGTGAACCGGCAGTACTTTCGTCGTCGATAGTATCGAGCCATGGTTCGTTACTCCCTTTCAGTGGCAGCGGCAGGCGCGGGTGGGCGGCTGTCGTCGTCGGCAGGTTTTAGAGTTGCAGACGGCGACACGCGCGGAGTCGAGTCACGTTCCTTTTTCTCTTTGGATTCCCGCTCGATCTTCATGATCGGCGAGTCCTCGGTCAGCGGATGGTTGACCTTCATAATCAGGTTGCGGATAACCGCGTCGTTGAACTTGAAGGCATTGGCGAGTTCCGCAATCACCTCGGCGCTGCCGCCGACGCTGAGCAGAATGTAATGTGCCTTGTGTATTTTTTTGATGGGGAACGAGAGCTGACGCCGCCCCCAGTCTTCAACACGGTGAACGAGGCCACCGCCAGTTTCGATCGTCGAGGTGTAACGCTCGATCATTCCTGGAACCTGTTCGCTTTGATCAGGGTGAACCAGAAACACTATCTCGTAATGTCTCAAAAGAGCTCCTTCCGGGTTATTGCCACCCGCTTGAGTGATCAAACGGTGCGGCAAGGAGTTTGGGGCCGCGAATCTTAGCGGAAGCCCGGATCGAATGCCAGAGCATGCAAGTGGGTCACCCTCGCTGGCGTACGACCTCATAGAGCGCGATGCCCGCCGCGACCGAGACATTGAGACTACTCACCGCGCGCCCAGCATCGCCGCTGAAGGGGATGCCTGCAACGTGGTCACAATGGCGCCGAGACAGCTCACGCAGTCCGTCGCCCTCTGCACCGAGCACGATCGCGACCGGCGAAGATAAGTCGACGCCGCCAATGGGCGCAGCTCCCGCTTCAAGACCGATAATCCAGAGGCCCGCAGCCTGCATTTGCGTGAAACTGCGGGCGAGGTTGGATACCGGTATCACAGGCACCACGCTCGCGCCGCCACTCGCGGCTTTTTGTGCGGTCCCCGTCATCGGCGCACTGCGGCGTGCGGGCGTGACCACGGCGTCGGCACCCATCGCGGCCGCGCTGCGCACGCACGCCCCCAGATTGCGCGGATCTGTGACGCCATCGAGCACGAGCACGAGTGCCGGCCGATCGCGGTCTGCGAGGGACGCCAGCAGGTCGCCAAGGCCGACGACCCGCGCCGCGCGGGTCTTGAGGATGGCCCCCTGATGCGCCGCGCCGTTGGCTATCTCGTCGAGTTCGGGTCGGGACAAGGATTCAATCGTGACACCAATTCGACGGCCTATGCGTTCAAGTTCTCGCAAGCGCTGGTTGCCGCCGCTCCTGAGATAGAGCACCTGGGCGGCATCCGGGTCGCCATCGAGGCTCGCGCGCACGGAATGAATACCAACAACGTGCTGGGTCTCGCTCATTGCCGTTTGCCGCGGGATCGCCGCCTGGTCGCCTTCGTGCCGCTCGGGCTCTTGCTGCTGTTGTCACCGCCGACGCTCTCGGTGGGGGCATTCTTTCCACTGGCGCTCTTAGGGCTCGCGCTTTCGCCGCTGGCGTCCTTGCCACCGGGGTTCTTGCCCGCGGGGCTGCTCGTCTTCTCACCCCGTTTTTTTGGTTTGCCATCCGCGCCAGAGCGTTTCCGGGTTCTCTTGGAGCGCGGGACGGTGCCCGACGCCGCAGCGTTTTCCTCGCCGCCACGCTGTTCTGTCCCCCCACCACCCGGTGGGGGCCCTTTGCCCTCTTCCGATCGCGCAGCCTGCGGTCGCCCTCGCCGACCTTTCTTGGCACTTCGCTTGTCGGAGCGCTTGCCATCGCCACGAGAGCCGACCTGCCGGCGGTTGAGTGGGGTGTGCGTCAAGAGTTCGAAGTCCACTTTACGCTCATCAACGTTGACACCGGCGATCTGAACCGTGACGGCATCCCCGAGTCCAAAGCTGCGCCCGGTGCGTTCCCCCACCAGCAGTTGCTGGCCTGAGTTGAAGCGGAAGTAATCGCCAGTGAGCGTACTGACGTGAATCAGGCCCTCAACGAATGTGTCGCTTAGTTCAACAAAGAGCCCGAAGTGAGTAACGCCTGTAATGATACCGGCGGCATCCTCACCGGTGCGCTCGCTGATGAAGTCGCACTTGAGGAACTCCAACACCTCGTATACGGCCGCGTCTGCGCGACGCTCGGCCATCGAACAGTGCGTGCCGAACGCCGCAACCTCGTCATCCTCGTAGGGATAGAACTTGCGCCGGGACAATTTGCCTTCCCGATGAACGTGGGCGTGCTGCCCGCGCCGATGGATAAGCGCTTTGATCAGACGATGGGTAAGCAGATCCGGGTACCGTCGAATCGGCGAGGTGAAGTGGGCATATTCCTTATAGTTGAGGCCAAAATGTCCCAAATTGTGCGGTTGGTACACCGCCTGGTTCATTGACCGGAGCACGGCAACCTGCAGCACGCGCCCGCCAGGCAGCTTGCGCAACTGGTCGATGACCGCCTGCAAATCACCCGGAGACGGCACATTTTCGTCCCGAATCTGGATGCCATAGCTGCGCAGGAACTCGGCCAGTTGTCCGATCTTTTCGATCTTCGGCCGGTCATGAACCCGAAAGAGCCCGGCCCGACCTGACTGGCCGATGAGCCGGGCAGCGCAGACGTTCGCTGCGAGCATGCACTCTTCAATCAGCCGATGTGCATCGTTGCGCACCAGCGGTTTGATAGCGGTTACGGAACCGGCATCGTTGAACTCGAATCCAAGTTCATTGCTGTCGAGGTCAAGGGCACCCCGTTTGCGCCGTTGATCGACGAACACCGAATAGAGCGCTTGCAGTGCATCGATCTGCGGGACGATCGCCGCAGCATCCGCTCGCGCCTTGCTGTCGCCCGCCAGAATTTGGCCAACCTCGTCGTAGGTCAGCCGCGCGTGCGAGCGCATTACGGCTTCGTAAAACTCGTAACCGCTCACCCGGCCACGCGCTGACACGGTCATCTCACACACGAGCGCCAACCGGTCCACATCCGGGTTCAGCGAACAGAGTCCGTTCGAGAGTTTCTCGGGCAACATCGGCACCACGTACTGCGGAAAATAGACCGACGTCGCGCGCTCCTGGCCGCACACATCGAGGGGAGAACCAGGCATGACATAACGGGACACATCTGCGATCGCAACAAAAAGCCGCCAGCCACCGCTTTTTTTGGGTTCGCAAAGAACCGCGTCGTCAAAGTCACGCGCGTCAGCACCGTCGATGGTGACGAGTGGCAAACCCCGAAGGTCCACGCGATTCTGCTTGTCGTCTTCGGCCACCTCAATCTCGATTTGATCGGCTTCACCGAGCGCTTCGTCCGAGAAATCGACGGGAATGTCATTGCTGCGCAGCGCGATCTCGATCTCGATGCCCGGCGTCAGATGATCACCCAGGACTTCCACAACCCGGCCCTTCGCCGGTGAGTGGTGGGATGGCGGCTCTATCACCTGCACGACGACGACCTGATTGGTCAGGGCGCCGCCCATGTCCGGCGTTGGAATCAGGATGTCCTGGGTGAGTCGCTTGTTGAGCGGCTCGACGAACGCGACGTTCGACTCACGAAACAGGCGGCCGACGATCTGCGTCGTCGAACGCTCGAGAACATCGATGATCTCCCCGGTCGCACGTCCGCGGCGGTCAACGCCGCGGACGCGCACCTGGGCGCGGTCGCCGTGGAAGACGAGGCGCATTTGCCGACGGGCCAGGAACACATCCTCGCCGCCGCTGTCGGGCAGCAGGAAACCAAAGCCGTCAGCATGGGCCTCGATTTTTCCGGCGACGAGTTCCAGGCGGTCTGCGATTGCGAAGTAGCCGCGCCGATCCATCGCCAGTTGGCCGTCGCGCTCCATGGCGCGCAGACGCCGCTGCAGACCAACCAGTTGCTCTGGTTCGACGACGCCAATGTTCTCCGCGATCCAGTCGAAGGAAGCGGGCTCACCGTGAGCTTCGAGTTGCGTGAGGATGAACTCGCGGCTTGGAATCGGATTCTCGTAGCGTTCCGATTCGCGCGAGCCATGCGGGTCTTTGATCATAGTGATCTCGTTGATTGACGCCTTGTCGCGAGATTAGTAATCTGCGCGTCCTCACGCCGAGGTGGTGAAATTGGTAGACACGCTAGCTTCAGGTGCTAGTGGGGGCAACCCCGTGGAGGTTCAAGTCCTCTCCTCGGCACCACTTAACGGCTTTGTGAGCAAGCGAAGCGCGGCGAACAAAACGTGAAGTGTGCGCCAAAAACTCGCGATAGCGATAGCCCGCAAAAAAACCGCAAGTAAAGCGCGGCAACCCGCGACAAACCGCAAACGCCCAAAACCACCTTCTTCCGGGCAAGCGTAGCGATGCGCAGCCTCCCCCGTGCAACTGATCCCAGATCAAACGCGACTTGCAGACACAGCACGCATCATCCGGCGGACAATCGCTTAACCCCGCGACCAAGCCGTTCCCGTCAGAATTTGTCTCCCGGGAAGCTCCGGCGCCAACTCAAAAACCATGTCACCAAACCACCAGAAGAAGGCGTGAAGCATGAGCGAAATCGAAGAGGCACCCGGTGATGGCGAAGGGATTCGTCGAGGGATCGGTCGCCTGCCCGGATAAATGCGCATTGATTTCTCAGGGCTGCCGAATCCGCCCGCGACCTCAACGGCAAACTCTCGCTGCGGGACCTCTTCAGTGGCGAGCTTCGATCGCGTGCAATCAACCAGCGAAGGGATCTTCTCGAATGATCGTCTCTACTCGGTCTTTGCCGGTTGAAACAATCGCTATCGGTACGCCGCACGCCTCTTCAAGATGATCTATGTACGCGCGGGCATTGGTTGGCAGGCCGTCCATCTCCTGCACGCCGCCGGTGTTGTCCTGCCATCCAGGCATCGTCTCGTAGATCGGCTGCGGGTTCTCAGCGTCCGGGTCGTCATAGGCGACGCATACCTTGACCTCATCCAGGCCATCGAGCACGTCCAGTTTGGTCAGGCAGATGCCGGACAGGCTGTTGATCTGTATCACGCGACTGAGCGCATAGGCGTCGAACCAGCCACATCGACGCGCCCGCCCGGTGGTGGAGCCGAACTCCTGACCACGGTCTGCCATCACGCTGCCCACGGCGTCGAAGAGTTCAGTCGGAAACGGCCCGGACCCAACCCGTGTGGTATAGGCCTTGGTAATGCCCAGAATATAGTCGAGGTATCGCGGCCCGAAACCGCTGCCACTGCCGATGGCCCCTGCGGTCGTGTTTGACGACGTCACAAAGGGGTACGTACCCTGGTCAATGTCCAGCAAGGCACCCTGCGCGCCTTCAAACAGGATGCTCTCGTCACCACGGTGCAACTCGCCCAGGCGCCCGACAACATCGCCGATCATTGGCCGCAGGCGATCGAGCACCGACAGCGAATGGTCCAGCGTCTCGCCGAGGTCGACGGCATCGGTATTGAAATATTTCGTGAGCACAAAGTTGTGATAGTCCATCACTTCTTCGAGCTTCACCTTGAAGGTGTCAGCGTGCAGCAGGTCGCCTACTCGCAAACCGCGGCGCGCGACCTTGTCCTCATACGCCGGGCCGATACCGCGACCTGTGGTACCGATGGCCTGGTTGCCGCGCACTCTCTCGCGCATGAGATCAAGTGACACGTGGTGAGGCAAGATGAGCTGGCACCCCTTGCTGACCATGAGGCGAGACACCACGTCGTGACCATCGGCCTCGAGCATCTCAACTTCTTCGAGCAATGCGGGAATGGAGAGCACAACGCCGTTGCCGATCAGGCATTCGACGCCGCTGTGCAGAATGCCTGACGGGATGAGATGCAAAACCGTCTTCTTGCCGCTGACAACGAGCGTGTGGCCGGCATTATGGCCACCCTGGAAGCGCACGACCGCGCGTGCACGATCCGTCAGCAAATCCACAACCTTGCCTTTGCCCTCGTCACCCCAGTGGGTGCCGATCACGACGACATTCTTACCCATGATCTAGTGTCCTGTCTGGCTAATTCGTCACAGTTCGCTGGCCTTTCTTGTCGCTGATCGGCTGCGCCTCGTCGTTGCTCGCCCTTGCCGATTCTCGACGCGCGGCGTCCTCGCCCCTTGTCAGCGCCAAAACATGCCGACCGCCCAGACGCAAAACCTCCGGGTCCACGTTCCGAAACGAGCGCGCAGGAACGACGTCACGACCCTGCCGCGCGCTTCACGTTCGCCTGCTTTGCTCTACACGGCGGTCGTGCCAGCCCTCACGTTTCCTCCACCAGGCTCCATCCAACCCAAACGTCAACTGCGAATAACGTACAACAACCCCGTTCCGACCAACATGCTGACAAGTCCGACGATGCGCATCGTACGGTCGTCAACCGTTGCCGCCATCGCCACGAGTTCCCGCCACCGACGCGGATAAAGAAACGGAATGATGCCCTCGATCACCAGTATCAGGCAAAACGCGGCGCCAAGTTCCTGCCAAAGGCTGCCCAACCGGCTCTCCGCGACTCGCTACAAGCCGGCGGGCTGCTACTCCGGTTTGCTCCTGTTCAGATATCGAAAGAAGTCGCTGTCCGGATCGATCAGCAGGACGTCACCCTTGTTTGAGAAGGTATTCACGTAGGCGTTCATGCGCCGATAAAACTGATAGAACTCCTGATCCTTGTTGTAGGCCGCCGCATAAATCCGCGCCGCCTCGGCATCGCCTGCGCCACGGATCTGTTCCGCTTGCCGGTACGCGCTCGCGCTGATGACCTCATGCTGCCTGTCCGCGTCTGCGCGGACACCGACCGCCAGTTCCTGGCCACGGGCACGGTGGTCGCGCGCCTCGATTTCGCGCTCAGTGTTCATCCGGTTGTACACCGAGAGGTTCACCTCCGGGGGCAGGTCAATGCGCTTGACCCGGACATCAACAACCTTGACGCCGAGTTCTGTCTGGGCGATGGAATCAAGCTGGGTCTTGAGAATTGCCATCAACTCGTCGCGCTCGCCGGACACCACCTCATGCAGCGTTCGCTTCGAGATCTCGTTACGCAGACCGTTGTTGATTCGGTCACCCAGCAGCGTGCTTGCCGAGAAGATGTCGCCCGATGTCGAGGTATAAAACGTCTCGACGTTGGCGACCTGAAATTTGGCAAAGCTGTCAACGATGACTGCTTTTTTCTCAAGCGTGAGAAACCGTTCCGGCGGTGCATCCAGGGTCAGCACACGCCCATCAAACTTGCGAATGTTGTCGATAAACGGAATCTTGACGTGAAGGCCGGGCTCCAAATCGTCTTGAACGACCTTACCAAACCGAAGGAGCACCGCCCGCTCCAACTCTGTGATCACGAACAGCGCATTAAACGCGACTACCATCGTCACCACGCCGACGACCAGCCAAACCATTGCACGTGTGCTCATCGTCGCTCCCTCCGATTGTCTGCGCGGCGCTGCCGCTCCCTCGCCGCATCGTTGACCCGATCATCAAGTGCGCTCGAACGCGACTGATCAACCGTGGACTCCTGGCGATTGCCCATGATCTTGTCCAGAGGCAGGTACAGCATATTGTTACCGCCCTCTACATCGATCAGAACCTTGGTGCTCTGGGACATCACAGACTCGATCGTGTCGAGGTAGATCCGCTCGCGCGTCACCTCGGGGGCAAGCTTGTACTGCTCGTACAGCATGCTGAATCTGTCGGCTTCACCCGTTGCCATCGAAATGACCCGCTGCCTGTAACCCTCAGCCTCTTCAAGCTGCTTCTGCGCGCCACCGCGTGCTTCCGGAACCACCTGATTGGCGTAGGCATCCGCCTCGTTGCGCAACCGCTGCTCGTCCTCCAGTGCTTTGGTCACATCGTCGAACGCGGCCTGAACTGCGTCCGGCGGGGCGGTGTCGTCGATGTTCACCTGCGTGACCGAAATACCTGTGCGGTAGTTATTCATATAGATTTCGATGCGTGTCTTAACCTCGGATGCGAGCAACGCGCGCCCCTCGGTCAGAACCTCATGCATCTCCGTGCCGCCAACAACGTGCCTGAGCGCACTCTCGGTGGCGTGGGCGAGGCTAATGTCCGGATCCTTGACCCGCAGCAAGTAGTCTTCGGAGTTACCGATGACGTACTGAACCGTCAACCGGATTTTGACGATGTTCTCGTCCTCCGTCAGCATTTCCGCCTCGTGCAGATGCGACTTGACCTCGGTCGCATTCACAATGAGCACCTGCTCGATGATCGGCGCCCGCCAGTGCAGGCCCGGCATCCCCAGGTCACCCGTCGACTTGCCAAACCGCAGCACAACGGCGCGCTCCTTGGCATCGAGCTGATAGACACCCGCTGCCGCCCACAGACCGACCAGGACCAGCAGGATGATCGCTATCACTCCGCCGTTAATGGATGGGGTGCCGCCACCGATCGGTCCACCGCCGCCCCCCTTGCCGCCGAACAGGGACCCCAGCCTCCGCTGAATTTTGCGGAAGACCTCATCCAGATCCGGGGGACCCTGATCGTCCCGATTGCCCCAAGGGTCTTTGTCGCCCTTGTTGCCTCCGCCAGGCTCATTCCAAGCCATACCATCTCTCCTGAAGGTCTGCGATCACCGCAGACAAAGGCACCTATTTTCACATTTATACGTGATGGTGTCATACGTTGTCTTGTAATTGGCAGGCGATTCATGGCGCCGACACGCGTCATCGATCAGCGGGTCAAAATCAGACACCCTTGCGACTCAGTGCGCGCCGGGGCGCGGCTGCTGCCAGTTCTCGATCATGCGCTCAGGCAAGGGCGGCAGCGCGAGCTTTGGCGGCCCATGACGTTTGACGATCTGCTGCAAGCGCCGCTCGTCACAGCGCACCTGCAATTCAACATCACCGAATTCTGTGAAGCACTCCTCGATGACGGCACCGACGGCAAAGAGCGCCGAGCGCAGGCCGCCCTGAGACGGCGCAAGCGTCAGCACGGATTCAACCATGCCGCGTGACAGCCGTTGTGCGATCGCCTCGCCGACCAGCGCCAGGCCATTGCCCTCAAGGGCAGAGACCCACACGCGCTGCGGCTTGCCACTCGCATCGTAATCGATGCGCGGAGCCTCGCCGTTGCGGTCAATCTTGTTCATCACCAGAAGTTGCGGCACCGCTTCTGCCCCGATTTCATCCAACACCACCTGCACATCCTCCACCTCGCGACGGTGTTCATCGGAGGACGCGTCAATAATGTGCAGGAGCAAATTGGCCTCGGTAACCTCCTCCAGGGTCGCGCGGAACGCGTCGACCAGCGTGTGCGGCAAGCGCCGGATGAAACCGACGGTATCCGACAGGACGATTTCGCCGTAATTCGGCACCGCGAACCGCCGAACCGTCGGGTCCAGGGTCGCAAACAACTGATCCGCGGCATAGACCGACGAGTTGACCAGTGCATTGAACAGTGTCGACTTGCCGGCGTTGGTATAGCCCACAAGCGACACGGTATTAATCTCCGACCGGCTCCGTGCGCGGCGGTTTTGCGCCCGTTGGCGCCGCACGCGCGAGAGCCGTCGATTGATCTGTTTGACCCGGTTGGCCAGCATTCGCTGGTCCGCTTCGAGCTGGGTTTCTCCCGCGCCACCAACACCGATGGCGGATCCGCCGGCACGACCAGAGCCGCCGCGTTGTCGCTCGAGGTGCGTCCAGCCACGGACCAGGCGGGTGGACATGTGGTGCAACTGGGCAAGTTCCACCTGCAGTTTGCCCTCGTGGGTCTTTGCGCGATCGGAGAAGATAAAAAGGATCAGGCCGGTGCGCCCCGTTACACGTCGCGACAACGCTTCTTCGAGGTTCCGCTCCTGCGTGGGAGTCAGCTCGTGATCGAAGATAACGAGCTCTGCGTCCAGCTCGTTTGCGGCTTCGAGCACTTCGTCTACCTTGCCGCGCCCAACAAAGGTGCCCGGATCGGGCCGGCGCACCACCGTGTCGAGACACGCCACGGCTTGAAGGCCGGCTGAGCGCGCGAGCTCCTGGAACTCGCCCGACGACGAACTCTCTGCGCGCTTGCCCGTCCCCTCAATGTGCACCAGCAGCACGCGGCTACCAGCCTCCGGTCGTTCAAACAGCATCGGTATGGCCCATCAGAGATCGCCCAGAGGCACCATCGGCCAGGGTTGTCTCGCTATTCCTCGTTTGCCTCATCATCCCCCGTAGCGATGCGAACGTTGCGCGACGGCACAATAGTCGAAATCGCGGATTTGTAGATCATCTGGCTGACGGAGTCCCGCAGCAAGATGACAAAGTTGTCAAATGATTCGATTTGACCCTGCAATTTGATACCGCTGACCAGATAGATCGAAACGGGTATTCGGTCCTTCCTTAGCGCATTGAGGAAAGGGTCTTGTAACGACTGCCCCTTTGGCATTTCGCACTCCTTGTATTGCTGCCGCTGGCGAGTCCACGCCACTCCCCAGCGCCCATGAAACGCAACACCCGCCGTTCGGTGCTGTTTTTCTCACGGGAACGCGCAGAGCGCAAACGTTTTTGACGAGCGGACGTGTACCGCAGGCACGAACCGCTGCGACGTCCGCCCCACTTCATCACGCCAAACGGGTGCGGTGAGCAGCCGTCAGTCCACGGCGCGGGACTGCAGAACATCCAGGACCTCCACCGGGTCGGGTGCGCCCAGTCGATGCACATCCGGCCATCTCCGCAGCCAGGTTATCTGCCGCTTGGCCAGTTGCCGGGTGGCGGCGAGACCTTTCTCACGCATGCGGCCTGCATCATATTCGCCGGCAAGGTAACCCCACACCTGCCGGTAGCCCACCGACTTGATCGCAGGCAAGTCAGGACGAAGATCGCGCCGGTCTCGCAGTGCGGCAACCTCGTCGATCAAGCCTGCCGCCAGCATCGCGTCGAAGCGGGCAGCAATCGTCGCATGCAGCACGTCCCGGGCTTCCGGCCAGATGGCAAACTGTGTCATCGGAAACTCGCTCGCCCCGGGCGGCGACGCAGCCCGTAGGTCCGTCATCGAGCGACCGGATATCTCCCAGACCTCGAGCGCGCGCTGCAGCCGCTGGGGGTCATTGGGGTGAATCCGCGCCGCCGAGACAGGATCGACTACCTGCAGCCGTTCATGCACGCCCGTCCAGCCCTCTGCATCAGCGAGCGCCTGGATGCGACTGCGGACCGCCGGGTCTGCCGATGGCATTGCCGAGAGGCCGCCGCGCAGCGCCTTGAAGTACAACATGCTGCCGCCAACCAGCAGCGGCGTTCGACCGCGGCTGACAATCTCGCCGCAAAGTCGTGTCGCGTCGTCGCGAAACCGCGCCGCTGAGTAGATGTCTGCCGGATCACAGATGTCGATCAAATGGTGCCTGACATCGCGCTGTTCCTGATGCGTTGGCTTTGCCGTGCCGATGTTCATGCCACGGTAGATCTGGGCCGAGTCCACGCTGATGATCTCGACCGGCATGCGCCGGGCGAGCGCCATTGCGAGGCTCGACTTGCCACTCGCGGTAGGGCCCATCAAGGCAACCGCCCGTGTGATCATCACTTGCCGCTTGCCGAGATCACAAGCGGCCTGCCTCCTCGTCAGCCGGTCGGGCGAACGGCCACGGGCCGCACTTCACTATCGGGGTCATCGGCATCCATTGACGATCTGCGCGAGATTCAGGCGCTGTCAAGAAAGGCCTTGTCAAAAAAGGCCTTGTCAAAAAAAGCCCGGTCAAGAGTCGCCCTGTCAAGAAAGCAGCATCAGGAAACGCACTATCAAAAGAACCCGTTTTGAAAACGTACTATTGCCCACGCAGGAAGAGGCGATCGAGGTCAACCAGCGTCTGTTCCGTCCAGGTCGGGCGGCCGTGGTTGCACTGACCAGAGCGCTCGGTTGCCTCCATGTCGCGCAGCAGCGCATTCATCTCGGGAAGCGACAACTTGCGGCCCGCGCGCACAGAACAGTGGCAGGCCATGGAGGCGAGCATCTGATCCTGCATGTCTTCAACCAGGCTGGCGGTGCCGAATTCGCCCAGATCCGCGAGAATGTCCCGCGTCATCTGTTCGATGTCGGCATCACGCAGCAGCGCCGGAACCGCACGCACCAACAGGGACTCGTCCGACAGGCATTCGATGCCGATGCCCATTTCGGCGAGCGCCTCACGGTGCGTCTCCACCTCTGCAGCGTCTGCCGCAGAGACGCTGAGCGACACCGGGACCAGCAGTGGTTGCGATATCAATCGCCGGTCGGCGACCGACTGCTTCATCCGCTCGTAGGTGATGCGCTCGTGGGCCGCGTGCATGTCAACGATGACGAGGCCGCTCGCAGTCTCCGACAGGATGTAGATCCCGTGCAATTGGGCAACCGCGTACCCGAGCGGGGGAACGTCGCCTGCGTCAGGCGCTTCGGCGCCCGCTGTGTTGTCCTTGCCATCTTCGATGTCGAGCAGGCGCCGGTATTGTTTGGCCTCCTCGGCGACGCGCCATGCGTTCGAGGTTGAAGGTGCAAAACGCAGGCCGGCCTGCCGACTAACACTCGCTTGCGCGTCCCCGTTACCACCGGGGCCTGTTGGACCTGACGGTTGCTGCCAACGGTCCGCGACCCGCTCAGCGCCTTCCTCTCTGGCGTCGCTCGCATCCGGGCGCACCTCGGCCAGCGCGTGGTGGATCGCGCGGAACAGAAAGTCGTGGACGTGCCGTGAATCGCGAAAGCGGACTTCGTGCTTGGTTGGATGCACATTGACATCGACCCGGTGCGGGTCGAGTCCAAGGAAGAGCACGAACACCGGATGGCGCCCGTGAAAGAGCACGTCTCGATAGGCTTGTCTGACGGCATGGCTCACGAGCTTGTCTCGAATCATGCGGCCATTGACGTAGAAGTGCTGACTGTCAGCCTGGCTCCGCGAGTGGGTCGGCAGCCCGATCCAGCCCCGCAGCGACACCGTGTCATCGCCTTCCTCGACATAGATGGCGTTGTCCAGGAAGGCGCCACCCACGATCTCGCCCGTGCGCCGCGCGATCATGTCCGCGTCGCCGGCCACCGGCAGGTTGCGAACCTGGCGCTCGTTGTGCCTGACACCAATCGCGACCGCCGGATTCGCAAGCGCCAGTCGGCGGATGACGTCATCGATGCGCTGGTACTCGGTGCGCTCGGTCTTCAGAAACTTGCGCCTCCCCGGGGTATTGAAAAAGAGATCTCGCACTTCCACCGTTGCGCCCCGTGCCCGCGGTGCTGGCAGAATCTCTGCCTCCGCGCCCACCCCGGCGGCGGCCACGCGCCAGCCGGCTTCCGGCGCATCTGAGGTATTGCTCGTCAGGGTCAGCTTGGATACGGACGCGATACTGGCGAGCGCTTCACCGCGAAAACCAAGGGTCATCACCGCATCAAGGTCACTTGACGTCAAAATCTTGCTCGTGGCGTGCCGGGTCAGCGACAGCATGAGGTCATCGCGATGGATGCCGCTGCCATTGTCGCTGACGCGAATAAGACGCGTGCCGCCCGCGGCGAGTTCTATGTCGATGCGCGAGGCGCCCGCGTCCAGACTGTTCTCCAGCAGTTCCTTGACGACCGACGCTGGCCGCTCGACAACTTCGCCCGCCGCGATCTGGTTGGCAAGCCGTGTATCGAGTTGCTGAATGCGTCGCCCCTGGTCCTGCGCTTGCATACTGGTCATTTCGCCAGGAACCCCCTGATATCCAAGAGCCGAAAGGTAAAACCAACGCCAGCCGCGTCCGCAGTCATCGCCCGCCCCGTGCGCGTTCGAGGCGGACGGGCACTCAGGATGAGCCGGGGATCTTCAACGTCTGGCCGACGAGAATCCGGTCAGTGCGCAAGCCGTTTGTCCGCTTCAATTCCTCTGCACTCACCTGATATTTGCTCGCGATCCTGGAGAGCGTATCACCTCGTTCGATGATATACGTCTGCAATTCTTCGACGCCGCCACGCTTTTTCCAGGCAAGGTACGACCCCGCCGGCGGATTGCGCCGCATGAACCGCGTCACACCCTTGAAGATCGCCTTTGCCATCGCCTGCTGATGCGACCGTGTGACGAGCGCTGCGGCCTCCCGCGGGTTAGAAATGTATCCCGTTTCAATCAGCAGCGACGGCACGTCGGGCGACTTCAGGACGGCAAACCCTGCCTGCTCTACCTGCTTTTTGTGCAGTTTGTTGACCCGCCCCAATTCCCGCAACACATCGGCGCCCATCTCAAGCGAGGCTGACAGGCTTGCGGTCATGGACAGATCGAGCAGGACGCCCGCGAGCAGATCGTCCATGTCATCGAGGCTGACACCGCCGCCGACGCCACCGATCAGGTCAGCGCGGTTCTCCTTCTCTGCCAGCCAGCGCGCGGTTTCGCTGGTCGCGCCCTCGTTAGAGATGGCGTATACCGACGCGCCCCGCGCATCCGGCGTCTTGAAGGCGTCGGCATGGATGGACAGGAAAAGATCCGCAGAATTGGCGCGCGCGAGCGCAGTCCGCTTGCGCAGACCAACGTAGTAGTCGCCGTTGCGGATTAACACCGGCTGGTAGCCCGTCGCGTCTGCAAAGAGGGTATGCAGCCGTTTGGCGATGGCGAGCACCACGTCTTTTTCAAAGACCTTGCGGGCACCGACAGCACCCGGGTCGTCACCGCCGTGGCCAGCGTCGATGGCAACGACGACGTCTCGCATCTGCCCCGCGATGCGGTCCGCCTGCTGCACCACGGGTTCCTGCTGCGCCTGCGTATAGAGGTCAACGACCAGTCGGTCGCCGTACTGCATGATGGGTTGCAGGACGAAACTGCGCGGTTTGACCTGGCTGCCGAGGTCGAGCACCACGCGCACATCGCCGGCGTTGCGCGCTGCGCTGCGCATGGCAAGGATGGGGGTGCCTTTCAGGTCAAGGGTCGCAAGGTCTGATTCCATGACCGCGCCGGCAATGTCGATCACCAGGCGACGCGGACCCGCGAGCGCAAATACCTGATGTTCAACCGGGCTGCCGAGGTCAAAGACGATGCGAGTGCGCTCCGGTGATGGGCGCACGCGAACGCTGTCGATCGTGTTGGCCGCCCACGCGCCGCTGGCGAACAAGCCGATGGACAGGCTGATGGACAAGGGCAGGATGCGCGTCAGACCACGCCTGTCACGAAACAATCGGGGAGGGGAGAGCAGCCGCAGTAAACCTCCGCGGATCCGCCGTTCCACTTTACCGCTCATTCGTGTCTTAAAGATCTCGCCCTTTCTTTGGAGGGACTAAACGCGTCAATTGCTGGTCATTGCGGCATCGGCGGGGCCGTTGCCACTAACGCCGCCCCAGTTCCCGCAAAACCGTACCGCCCTTCTCCGCGTCAGCGGTCACTGTCACCTGCCGACCATTGTCCGGTGTCACCGTCAGCTCAATGTGCAGGTCGCTCGCCGGCAGGACCGGATGGCCACGAGCTGGCCATTCTATCAGACAGACGCTGCCCCCACGAAAGTAGTCCCCGAGCCCGAGGTATTCAAGCTCGTCCGGGTCGCCGATGCGGTACAGATCAAAGTGATACACCGCGAAATCCCGAAACTCATAGGGCTCGACAAGAGTGAACGTCGGGCTCTTGACCGCGCCGTCAAAGCCGAGGCCGCGCAACACGCCGCGGACCAGTGTCGTCTTGCCGGCACCCAGTTCACCTTCGAGATAAATCGTGCAGCCGTGCGCGCCCGCCATGCCTGGCGCAGCAAGGAGCGAGGCAAGCAACGGTGCCAGTTGGCGACCAAAGTCGACGGTTGCGGACTCGCCGGCGAGGGTTTGAGTAATGCCGTCGGCGCTCGGGATTTGAGACATGCTAACGCCGGTCGTCCCGGTGCCCGCGATTAAGCAGACGCCGTATCTCCGGCATCAGCTCTGTGGCCCGCAGGCCCGATTCCCCGACCCGTCGCGCCACCGCATCACCCGCTCGCGCATGCACGACAACCCCTGTCTGCGCGGCCGCCATTGGCGAGTACCCGGCTGCCAGGAGGGCGCCAAGGACCCCGCTCAACACGTCACCCATGCCGGCCACAGCCATGCCAGGATTGCCGTACGGACATAGACTGATCTCGCCCTCACCCTCACCCGCGATCAGCGAGCCGACGCCCTTGAGCACTACCACACCGCCCAGCCGCTGCTGCAACGTGGCGACCGCCGCAAATCGGTCAGTCTGCGCGGACACGCCCAGCAGGGTCGCGGCCTCGCCGGGATGGGGGGTGTAGATCCGATCGTCTGGGCCAGGCGCGCCAGTCGCCGAAAGATCCGCCAGCAAATTGAGCGCGTCCGCGTCGAGCACCATCGGCAGTCCGCGCTCAAGGGCTGCGCGCAGCAAGGACACACCCCACTCGCCGCGCCCCAGACCCGGCCCAATCACAACAGCGGTCGCGGCGTCGAGCAGCTCGCGAATCTCGCCCGCCTGCTCGATTCCATGGACCATCACCTCCGGGCAGCGGCTGATGATTGGCAACATGTGGTCCGGGCGGGTGGCTACGTTAACGAGACCCGCGCCCGACATCAGAGCGGTTTCGGCAGCCATTGCTATCGCCCCCGGCATGCCCGTGTCCCCGCCAATGAGGAGGAGCCGGCCGAACGTTCCCTTATGACTGTTCAAGGGTCGCGGTCGGTGATGTCGCACCAAAAGCGCGTCATCCGCCAGGCGGCGGACGGACGGTGCACGCGCTGTATAAACGGCGGCAGGTACATCCAGATCTGCGAACACGATCTCGCCGGCGCAATCAGGACCATCCAGCGTGTAGAGCCCGCGCTTTCTGCCGATGAAGCTGATCGTCACGTCCGCCTTTACGGCCGCGCCCAATATGCGGCCGGTATCGGCACAAAGACCTGACGGGGTATCGACGGCGAGCACGCCTGCACCCGCCGCTCGAAACTGGTCAATCGCAGCGATGGCCCGACGGTAGCGGTCGCGAACATCCCCGGCGAGGCCGATGCCAAGCAACGCGTCCACCACCAGGTCGACCAGACCTTTCGATTCAACGTCCGCTTCATCAGCCACTAGCCCCGCACCCGATGCGCGACAAAAGTCGTATCCCGCCCGTGCATCGTCACCGAGTTTTGACACATCACCCACGGTGATAACCGTGACCGTCCGCCGCGCCTGCGCGAGTAAGCCAGCAAGAATGTAGCCATCCCCGGCGTTGTTTCCCGAGCCGCAAAAAACGACCACCTGATGCCCTGACACGTTACCGGCACCACCGTATCGGTCGCTGATCTCCTGAACGCAGGCATCGGCCGCTCGACGCATCAAGGTCAAGCCGGGAATGCCGTGATCCTCAATCGCGATGCGGTCGAGTTCTCTGACTTCGCCTGCCGTATAAAGGCACACCGAATCGGTAATATCCGCGTCGCGCGACATCCCCAAGCCCTATGTACCCCTTTTTGAATGACCGCGATTATCCTCCTTTGGCCACGTTTTGTCGGTCAGGTTAGGATGCTCTGCCGACCCTCGCTTCCCATGCGCTCTCTTACCCCTCATACCCTTACCTCTCATACCCCCTCGTACCCGAATGCCCCCTAAATGCCTCCTGAGCTAACGCCCCAGACGCGCGCACACCTCACCGAACTCTCGACGCTGCTCGCTGACTGGGCGCGCAACCTGGGCTTTGATCAGATTGGCGTCGCTGACACCAACATTGACGATCACTCGGCCCGCCTGTCCAACTGGCTGGCAGAAGGCTTCCACGGGGAGATGGCCTACATGGCCAAGCAGGCCCACCTGCGCGCCAACCCGGGGTCGTTGCACGCGGCGACACAGCGCGTCATCAGTGTGCGGATGGACTATTCGCCCGCCGGGGCACCCCCGCGCCTGACGAACGCCAACACCGTCATCGCGTCGGATCGGGCTGACGCTGCCTACACCGCTCGTTATGCGCTCGGACGGGATTACCACAAGGTCCTGCGCAAACGGCTCGCGACGCTTCAGGGCCAGATCGAAAACTGGGTGTACGAACGGGGCATTGTGGTGCCGGGCGGACGCGTCTTTACCGATAGCGCACCGGTGCTCGAACGCGGCTTCGCTGAGAAAGCCGGGCTCGGCTGGATCGGCAAGAACACCATGCTGATCAACCGCAACGCGGGCTCGTACTTTTTCCTGGGCGAGCTTTTCACCGCGCTGCCCCTTGCGACCACGGCTGCGACCAGCAACCATTGCGGCTCCTGCTCGGCCTGCATCGAGGTGTGCCCAACCGGGGCGATTGTCGCGCCCTACCAGCTTGATGCGCGGCGCTGCATTTCCTATTTCACGATCGAACTGAAGGGCGCTATCCCCATCGAGTACCGGCGGGCGATGGGTAATCGCATCTTCGGCTGCGACGATTGCCAGATCGTTTGTCCGTGGAACCGCTACGCCAAGGTGACGACCATCGACGACTTTCTGCCACGCAACCAACTGGACACGTCCTCAATGCTGGCGTTGTTTGCCTGGTCTGAGGAAGCGTTCCTGGCGCGTACCGCCGGGTCCGCCATCCGCCGCACCGGCTACGATGGCTGGCTGCGCAACCTCGCGGTTGCACTCGGCAATGCGCCCACGGGGGCTGACGTTGTCGCCGCACTTGCACGGCGCAAGGGGCGTTCGGACCTGATCGATGAGCACATCGACTGGGCGCTCGCGGAGCACGCTGAACGCAAATCATCCTGATAGCGCGAGCGTTTCGACCGGGCACAACATGTGTGGAAGCGACCAGGCAAGAAGGGAATGAAAGAGAATCGGGGGCAGGAATCCCAATGGACGGCGCCGGACCCGAGGCACGAACGTGCCGACAAACGACAGGATCAGGACATCGAAAGATCAGTCGACGCGGAAGAACGTCGCCCGATAGTGACGCAATTCGTCGATCGACTCGTAGACGTCGTCGAGAGCGCGGTGCACGCCGTTTTTGGTCACGGCCTGATGAACCTCGGGACGCCATCGCGCCGCGAGTTCCTTGATCGTGCTGATGTCCAGATTGCGATAGTGCAAAAACGACTCGACGCGTGGCATGTAGCGGACAAGAAAGCGGCGATCCTGACCGATGGAGTTGCCACACAGCGGCGAATCGCTCGCCTTAATATGGTCCATCAGGAATTTGAGCGTCCTCTCTTCGGCCATGCGCTCGGTGACTTCGCTCGCGCGCACCTGGTCAATGAGCCCGCTTTCGCCGTGATGGGTGGTGTTCCACTCGTCCATGCCCGCAAGCAACGCGTCGCTTTGCTTGACGACAATCGGCGGCGCCTCAACCACGACGTTGAGGTCGGAGTCGGTGATCACCGTCGCGATCTCAATGATTCGGTCCCACTCAGGATCGAGACCGGTCATCTCGAGATCCATCCAAACCAGATTCGCTTCCGTTGCCTGTCCGCTCACTGACTGCCCCTCAAGATCCAGCTTCTGACACTGCTCAACATATTACCCCATTATCATGCGCGTGCTGCGCCTGTAGTGATGCGCGGCGAATCGTGCCCGATCAATAGTGCGAATAAATGTTGAACGAGTTATTCATCGAAATGCCCGACAATGGCGACGGCAGAGGACTTGTCGTCGGAGTGCATTGCCCCCTCCCCCACTCAGGCAGCGCGGCATGACGGGCCACGAGCACTGGTACAATCGCGGCTTCGCCGAGGACCTCATCTATGTCACCCATCCCTTCTCTACCTCTCATCGCCGAGCCACAACAGCTGAGCGCCATCCTTGACCATCCAGACCTGCTGCTAATCGACCTCTGCCGTGCCGAGACATTCGCATCAACCCATCTTCCCGGCGCAATCCATGTCGAACCGGGCGAGTTGGTCAGCGGCATTCGGCCCGCAACCGGCAAGTTGCCCGACATTGATCGACTGAACGACCTCTTTTCAAGAATAGGCTACGATGCCAAAAAACACATCGTTGCTTATGACGATGAGGGCGGCGGTTGGGCCGGGCGTTTCATCTGGACACTGGATGTGATCGGCCACGCCCATAGCAGCTATCTGAACGGCGGTATCCACGCCTGGCACGGCGAGGGCCTGCCACTCACCGCTGAGGTCACGGAACCCGCGCACGTAGAGCTTGAGGTGACAATTCACCCGGGTCCCATCGCCGAGATGGGCGACGTGCTCGCATCGATCGATGACCCGGGCACCGTCATCTGGGATGCGCGCTCCGCCGAGGAGTACGCTGGCATCAAGGTGGTCGCGAAGCGCGGCGGCCATGTCCCCGGCGCGATCAACCTCGACTGGCTAGAGACGATGGACCGGGACCGCCAGCTGCGCATTCGCGAGGACATCGGCGACGTGATTACCACCCTCGGCATCGCGGGCAAGAACGTGATCACGCACTGCCAGACCCACCATCGCTCCGGCCTGACGTACCTGATTGGCAAGTCGCTCGGTCTTTCGATTCGGGCCTATCACGGCTCCTGGTCAGAGTGGGGCAACAGCGATACCACGCCGATCGAACGGTGAAGCGGCTTACCCTGAAACCACACAGCCACGTCTCGACACGCTCAGCCTGAAACACGCTCCTGAAACACTCAAGAGGTCCGATGGACGCCTTTGTCACCTTGCAGAATCTGCTGCCGCAACACGGCCTGTCGCGACTCGTGGGTGCTGCCGCCGATTGCACGTGGCCCTGGTTGGCCCAGCCCTTGATCCGGATTATTCAGCGCAGCTACGGCATCGACCTTGCGGAGGCGACGAGCGATCACTTCGATTCGCTGAACAGTTTCTTTACGCGGGCCCTGCGTGAGGATGCCCGCCCCCTGGGCGAGGGCCTGATCTCACCGGTTGATGGCCGCGTGTCGGAGTGTGGGCCGATTCATGAGCAACGCCTGATTCAGGCAAAAGGGCATCGATACCGCCTCGATGCCTTGCTCGGCGTTACCGACGCCAGTGCCTACGCGGGGGGCAGCTTCATCACGATCTATCTCGCGCCGCACAACTATCACCGGGTTCACGTGCCCTGGGACGCGCAACTCACGGCCGCACGCTACATTCCGGGACGACTCTTCTCGGTCAATCCGCGCACGGTCGCCGCCGTGCCTGATCTCTTTGCAAGAAACGAGCGGCTGGTCTGCCATTTCGAGACGGCTGCAGGGCCACGCGCACTCATTATGGTAGGCGCGATGCTGGTGGCCGGCATTCGCAGCAACTGGCGGTCAGCGCGCTATGAGGCAAGGCGGCCGGTCGATGAGACGTTCGAGCCGGCAAGGACCTATGCACGCGGCGACGAACTCGGCTGTTTCGACTTCGGCTCGACCGTCATTCTGGTCGAGTCCGCGGTTCAGGCCTGGCGCGTGACCGCTAATGACCCGGTCACCCTGGGCATGACGCTGGCAAGCTGAGCGACTTATCGCGCCATCTGCACAGCACCCGGTCACACCTCGTCTTCGTGCCTCGCATCGACCACAGGATCGCCGTCCGCGTCCGCCGACACCCGCATCTGGATCGGACGGCAACACACCTGACAGTCTTCGATGTAGTCCTGACCGCCTTCCGAGAGGTCCACCAGAATCTCTATCTGCTCACCGCAATACGGGCAGCCCACGTGCGCCGATTCCACGCGATTCATGTCCATGGCAACGCCACCCTGCCGGTCGCCCCGCCCTCAACGAGCGTCTCCAATAGCCTTCGGCTCGCCGCCACATCAAGCCTGACAAGTTGGTGAGCACTCGCAAACTCGACCCACGGGCAGACAACCTTGGCATGACGTCCGCCCTCGGTATGCACTTCTTCGGTGGTCACAAGCAGTCTCGTCTCCCGTCGGCGCAGGGCCGCGCCAGGCTTCAGCCGGTCGCCCTCAATCACACGCGGCTTGTAGGCGCCCAGCCGCAAGGTGCCCTTGTCCAACTTGCGCAGCAAGGACCGGCAGTGCGGCGGCAGATCTTTGATCTGCCATGGCGCGCGGGCACTGCCAATCGTAAAGACCGGCTCACAGTAGCGTGCATGCAACCACGTCACCTTGCCGTTCAACAGTCGAACACGGGCGGGTTCATCGCGCTGCTCGCCCAGCGCCTCAAGCACCCTATACATCAGATTGCCGAGCGGATGGCCCCACCAGGAGCCAGAAACCGGTGCGCCCGCTATGCTCGCGGTAATGCCCGGGAACTCCGCACCGCTCTCAAGCATGACGCCGCGCCCAGTCTGCTCTGCGAGCATGTCTGCAGCAACACGGTCTGTTTCAGATGGGCGAGTCATGTCAGATACGGTCAGTCTAGAAAGGCGTGCCGGGCCAACAATTCGTCGGGCTCTTGACAGCACGCGTTGATGACATGCGATGACGGCGAGAACCGATGGCAAATGAATCGTAAGTTAGCTGCGCGCCGCTGAGAAAGCTATCACCTGGTCAATCTCGCCCTTCCCGAGCAACACCATCAACACGCGTTCAATGCCAAGCGCGACCCCCGAGCAGAGCGGCAGACCCGCATCGAGCGCTGCCAACAAACGCTCGTCTGGCGACACGGCATCTTTGCCGAGCGCGAGCCGCAAACGATTGTCCTCGCGCATGCGCGCCTCAAGCTCCGCGCCGTCGCGCAGCTCAAAATACCCGTTGGCAAGCTCAACACCGCCCGCAAAGAACTCGAATCGTCGCGCAACGGGTTGACCCGACGCGTCCTCGCCCAACTCCGCCAGCGCCGACTGGCTTGCCGGGTAGTCGACCACGAAGGTCGGCGCGGTGAGCCCCGGTTGCACACACTGACTGAACAGCAGATCCAGACAGTCGTTGCGCGGAGGTGCGGCCCCGGCACTCAACTCAATCGTGTCCGCAAGGACCGCGCGTAGCGCGTCATCCGATGCCTGATGCGGGTTGATGCCAACCGCACGCTCAAAGAGGTCCCCATACGCGACGCGCGCAAACCGCGCGGTCAGCGCACGCTCGTCTTTGGGCAGGTGTTCTGGGCCCGGGTCGGGCAGAGGATCGGGAAGAGGGTCGAGGACACCGTCCAGGACAAGCATGAGCGCCTCGACCTCATCGATCAGCGCATCGAGACTGAACCCCAATCGGTACCACTCGAGCATTGTGAATTCGGAGTTGTGACGCGCGCCGTTTTCGCCGGCACGAAAGCAGGATCCCATCTGGTAGATCGAAGGAAAGCCGGCGGCAAGGAGCCGCTTCATGGCGTATTCGGGCGAGGTCTGCAGAAACCGAACGGCGTCCGCCCCATCAGGATCACTGTCACCACCACCCGTGACCACGGACAAGCTGTCTATGTGGGGATCTGTCACCGTGTGCCGGGCAAGGAGCGGCGTTGCTACCTCCAGCACGTCACGTTCGCGAAAGAACTCGCGGATCTGCCACAGAATCTGTGCGCGTTGCCTGATCGTCCCGACGTCTGCGCCGGGGCGCCAATCAGTTCTTGACCCGATTCTGGTATTCCCCGGTGCGGGTGTCGACGCGAATCACCTCGCCGACGTTGATAAAGAGCGGCACTTTGACGACGGCTCCGGTCTGCAACGTGGCAGGCTTGGAACCGCCGCTCGCCGTGTCGCCCTTCAGGCCAGGGTCTGTCTCGGTGATCGCGAGTTCGACAAAATTGGGTGCCGCGACGCCAATCGGCACGTCATTCCACAACGTAACAACACACTTGTCCTGCTCTTTAAGCCACTTCTCCGCCTCTGCGACCGCCGCTTTGTCAGCGCCCAGTTGCTCAAAGCTGCCGTCTGTCTTCATGAAGTACCAGTATTCGCCATCGGTATACAGGTACTCCATGTCATGCTCCATGACATCGGCGCCCGCTATAGACTCGCCCGACTTGAAAGTGCGTTCCCACACCCGCCCGGTCTTCAGATTCCGCAGTCGAACCCGATTGAACGCCTGACCCTTGCCGGGCTTTACAAACTCGTTCTCAACGATGTTGCACGGATCACCTTCCAACAGAACCTTCAGTCCGGACTTGAATTCGTTGGTAGAATACGTCGCCATTAATGACCCCGCAGGATTGAAAGGCGGCATGATACCTCTATCGGATATCAGTTGGCAGGCGCAATCTTGGCAGTGGTTGCTGGCGCACACCGTCAACACTGAGGCCGATTTGCGGCGCCTGCTGTCCCTCGCGCCAACGGCGACGGACGTCCCCACCGACTTCCCCCTGCGGGTCCCGTTGCCGTATGTAAGCCGGATGATCGCCGGCGACCCCGACGACCCGCTGCTCCGCCAGGCGCTGCCAGTCGCCGCCGAGCTTGATGAGGTTCCGGGCTTTACCCCAGACCCACTCCGAGAGCTCGAATTCGCTGATGGCGACGGCACGATGAGCAAGTACAACGGCCGCATGCTGATCGTGACGACCGGCGCATGCGCGATCAACTGTCGGTACTGCTTTCGGCGCAGCTTTCCCTACGCCGAGCACCAGCCAGACAAGGCCGCGTGGGATGCGATCATCGCCCGCATCGCGGCCGACAGCTCGATCCACGAGATCATTCTGAGCGGCGGCGATCCGCTCGTGCTGAACGATCAACACCTCGCCCGGGTCGTGGGCGCCCTCGATCAAATTCCACATCTGACGACGCTCAGAATCCACACGCGCCTGCCGGTCGTCATCCCGCAACGCGTGTGCCCGGCCCTGCTCGACTGGGCGACAAACACGCGCCTGCGCGTGGTGGCGGTGATTCACGCCAATCACGCGAACGAGCTGGACAATCAGGTGGGCGAGTCACTGGCGCGGCTGGCCGCATCTGGCGTCACCCTGCTCAATCAGAGCGTGCTGCTGCGCGGGGTCAACGACTCCGTTCCCGCGCTTGCGGCACTGTCTGAACGTCTGTTCGCAGTGGGTGTGCTGCCCTATTACCTGCACATGCTGGACAAGGTTGCCGGAGCCGCCCATTTCGATACCGGCGAGACAGCGGCCCGGCACCTCATCGGCGAGCTTCGGGCCGAACTGCCCGGTTACCTGGTGCCACGACTCGCGTGCGAGGTCCCGGGCGCACGTAACAAGACCATCATCGCCTGACAGACAGGCTCACGGCCGCCGCCTCAAAGCACCGGGGTCTACGACGCCATTTGGTCAGGAAACGCATCGCTTCTGCTATAGTTATGACTTGCTGTCACAGTTTCGGCACATGGATGAGCGCGCCGGCATCGTGCGTTTGATCAAAGTACCAGCGCACCCGAGTCTGGCGCCAGATCGTTGGCGCGCAGCACACCGCGAGAGATTCGCGGTTACCGACATTCAAACATAAGAACAATCATCGAATTCCGGCAAACGGGCGCGATCGTGCCACGATATCCATGAAGCTTCCATGAATAAGGATCCCGTCAGGCTGCTGATTCTGGATGACTCCCAGAACCGCGCGGAAGAGCTTATCGTGCTGCTTCGAAATGCTGGCCGAGCGACCCGCGCCCATCAGGTAGTGTCCGTCCAGGATCTCGGCAGCAAACTGCAGGAGCAACCCTGGGATCTCTTCCTCGCCCGCGAAGAAGCCGACGGAATTAGCGCTGAGGAATGCCTTCAACTGGTACAGAGCCAGGAAAAAGACATCCCCTTCATCCTGCTGGTCGACAACGACGAGCCCGAATCGATCACCGAGGGCCTGCGCATGGGCGCCCAGGATGTCGGCCTCGGTTCAGACCATGAACGTCTGCGGCTCATCATTGACCGCGAACTGACCAACCTCGTGCACCGGCGCGGCAAGCGCAAGGCCGAATCCGACCTCCGCGAGGCCGAACGGCGCAACCAGTTGCTGCTCGACAGCTCCAGCGCTGCGATTTCCTATGTGCACGAAGGCATGCACATCTACGTCAACAAGGCTTATGCCGATCTCTTTGGCTACAAGGACGTCGACGACTTTGCCGGCATTCCAATCATCGACCTCATCGCGTCCGAAGATCAGTCCAAATTCAAGAAATTCCTGACCAGCATGTCTGACTCAGACTTGCTGACTGAAGAGTTCACCTGCGTTGCAAGCGACGAGTCCCGCATTCTGTCGAACCTGTCGATGACCCCGGCCATGTACGACAGCGAAGCCTGCACCCAGGTCATCTTCCGGCCGTTGACCGACGACAGCGAACTCGAAGATCGGCTGAAAGAGATCTCGAGCCAGGACCTTTTGACCGGTCTCTACAATCGCCAGTACTTCAACGAGCATCTGGACACGGCCGTCGGTCAGGCCGCGGCCGGCGCCCAGTCGTATGTCCTTTTCTATATCGCCGTGGACGACTTCCCGCGAATTCGCTCCGAGGCCGGGCTTGTCAACGCCGACCTGATCCTGGTCGATTTTGCCAACCTCTTGTCAGACGCAGTGGACGACACCCAGCACCTGCTCGCACGGTTCGGCGACAACGTGTTTGCAATGTTGCACAAGGGCGGCGACCGCGCCGATGCCGAAGCGTTTGCCGAGAGTCTGCGCGCCCAGGTCGAAGGTCATATGTCCGAAATCGACGGCAAGAGCTACGACCTGACCATCAGCACTGGCCTCGCCCTCATCACAGAGAACGCGCCCCAGGGCGAAGAGATCGTCACGCGCGCGCACCGTGCCGCAGACGATGTTGAGAACGGCAACGGCGTCAGCTTCTTCTCGGCCGAAGTAAAGATGGCCGACGGCAACTCGATGACTGCCAACTCCATTCAGGAATTGGTCAAACGCGCGCTCGACGAGAACTCCTTCAAGCTGATGTTTCAGCCCATCGTCAGCCTGCATCGCGACGATGACGAACAGTTCGAGGTGCTGCTACGGCTCATCGATGACGACGACAACGTGCTGCTGCCGGGTCAGTTCCTGGGTCCTGCGGACGACGCCAAGTTGCTCGGCAAGATCGACCGCTGGGTGATCCTGCAATCGATCAAAATGCTGTCCGTGCAGCGCGCCGAGGGCGGCAAAGCGCGCCTCTTCATCAACCTGTCCCACCGCTCCGTCACCGACGACACGTTCCTGCCGTGGATGAGCGTGGCGCTAAAAGCCGCGCGCCTGCCGAGTGACGCCGTTATCTGTCAGGTGCACGAGAGTGATGCGACGTCCTACATCAAGCACGCCAAGGTGTTCTTCCAGGGCATGAGCCAGTTGCACTGCAAGACGTCGATCAACCACTTTGGCTGTTCGCTCAACCCGTTCAATCTGCTGAAGCATCTGACGCCCGAGTACGTAAAGCTGGACGGCTCGTTCGCCCAGTCGGTCGAAGACTCAGAGGAGAAACGCAAAGACCTGATCGACATGGTCAAGTCGCTGCAAGCCAAAGGCGTGCTGACCGCCATTTCGGGCGTGGAGTCTCCCATCGTGCTCGGCACCCTGTGGGAAGCAGGCGTCAACTTCATTCAGGGCAATTACATCTCTGAGCCAATCGACGCCATGGACTACGACTTCTCCAGCGAAGACGTCTGATCACAGCGGGGCAAACTGCTCTCCTCTCTTCTCTTCTCCGCCTCTTCTCCGCACCCACCCCCTCGCAACGGCTGTTACGCTTGGCGTGCGCGCGCAAGATCCCGGTCACGCAAGCCCATCAGATACAGCATGCTGTCCAGACCGAGGTTAGCAATCGACTGACCGTCGCTCTGCTTGACCCGCTCCTTGACGAGCGGCTTGGCGTGAAAAGCAATACCAAGGCCGGCAAGGCTCAACATCGCGAGGTCGTTCGCGCCGTCACCGACCGCGATACATTGCTCAAGGCTGATGCCCTCGCGCTCCGCGAGTTCAGCCAACAGGGTCGCCTTGCGGTTGGCATCGACCACCGGCGGCACCACCCTACCAGTCAGTTTGCCATCACAGATTTCGAGCTCGTTGGCGTACACATAATCGATTCCGAGTCGCGCTTTCAACACCGCACCGAAATACGTGAAGCCGCCGGACAGGATCGCAGTCTTGTAACCGAGTTGGCGCAGGATGCGAAAAAGGCGCTCAGCGCCCTCCATGAGCGGCAAACTTGCCGCAACGTCAGCGAGCACAGACTCGCTGAGTCCCGCAAGCAACGCCACCCGCAGGGCAAGACTTTCAGCAAACTCCATCTCGCCATTCATTGCCGCCGTGGTGACCGCACTCACGGCGTCACCGACACCGGCACGCACGGCCAGCTCATCGATCACCTCGGTGTCGATCAGTGTTGAATCCATATCAAATGCAACCAGGCGCCGGTGCCGACGAAAGAGGCTGTCTTCCTGCACCGCCACATCGATATCCAGCTCGCCGCAGATGTTCATCATCGCCGTGCGAAATGCCGCCGGGTCATCCGGTTCACCGCGCAGCGAAAATTCAACGCTCGCCCGGCTGAGATTGCCACCTGTGTTCGCGCTGTCGGTGGCGGCTTCGAGTGGCACCCGGCCGGACAAGCGAGAGATGTTGTCGATGTTGAGGCCATGCTCGGCAACCACCCGGGACACCTGCGCCAGGTGAGACGCCTTCACGCGCCGGGCGAGCAACGTGAGAATGAAGCGCGATCTGCCCTGCAGCCCCACCCACTTGTCGTAGCTATCAGCCGCGACCGGCGAGAACCGCACGCTGAATCCCAGCTCGTGCCCCTGGAACAGCAGTTCCTTAAGAACATCCCGAGAGTCGCCGGGCAGGCTGACCAGGATGCCGAGTGACAAGTAGCTGTGGATGACCGCCTGGCCCACATCCAGAATGTCGACATCGAGGTCGCCCAGCCGGGCTGTAATCGCCGCGGTCAGTCCGGGCTTGTCCTCGCCAGTCACCGTAATCAGAAGAATCTCACTCATCGGCGCATTATCCCCTCGCTTGTATGGCGGAACCAGCTTTGCGGGCATTCGCGCTCGAAGCCGGCCCCGATGCGCGGGCGAAGGCAGATCGATGGCACGTCATCGGCGGGGTCCACGTCGCATACAAGTGCTTGTGGAAATCGCGACCCGGCGATGTCTTCCGCGCAGCAAAAAGGCGCAAACGTCAACGGCCAGTCGCGCCGGGCAGTACAATGCACCCATTCCACCACGCTGGTCCCGCTGCCCCCCGATGAACCGCCTGCTTCTGTTGATCACAGCGCCCATTGTCGTTGGTGCGTTGCTGGTCGCCGCGCTCAGCCATCAACTGGTCACGACCCGGCTCAGTGAGGAGGCGACCCGCATGGGTGAATCCATCACCGATCTGATGGCCGTCTCGATTGGCGAGCACCTGGTGAACGACGATCTGCTCTCGGTCAACGTGATCCTCGCGGAGATGGGCAAGAAGGGCTACTTCGAGACGGCCTCGGTCTACGCCGGGGACAAGCTGGTTGCCCAGTCCGGGCGTGGGGGTGTCGACCTCGTCATGTACTCCGCCGAGATCAACTATCAAAATGCGGTTCTGGGCTACGTGCAAGTCGGGCGCGACAACCGCTGGATTGGTGCCACGGTCAATCTGATGGTCGGCATCCTGCTCGGCGTGCAGGCGGCGCTCGCGGCGGCGGCATTCTGGTTCGCCCGGGGAACGTCCACAGCGCAACCGGTTGCTACCCCATCAGAAACGGAGC
>Ga0114999_10001430_pt1 | contig 33084 bp, 31 predicted proteins | sample ArcticOcean_MG_C_3_FD_89820 | JGI IMG/M metagenome (GOLD analysis project Ga0114999, IMG submission 89820) | Marine microbial communities from western Arctic Ocean - ArcticOcean_MG_CB8_126 | ecosystem: Environmental > Aquatic > Marine > Oceanic | place: Arctic Ocean: Canada Basin | collected...
ACCAACGCTGACCTCAAGGTAGCTCACTGTTCAGACACTAACTGCACGGCTGCAACGATCACCACGCTAGATGCGACAGGCGAAGTGGGTGAATATACATCGGTCACAATCGGTGCAGACGGTCTAGGACTGATCAGCTATTACGACTTCACCAACGAAGGCCTCAAGGTAGCTCACTGTTCAGACACTAACTGCACGGCTGCAACGCTTACCACGCTAGATGCGACAGGCAACGTGGGTCGTTACACATCGGTCACAATCGGTGCAGATGGTCTGGGACTGATCAGCTATTACGACTTCACCAACGGAGACCTCAAGGTAGCTCACTGTTCAGACACTAACTGCACGGCTGCAACTATCACCACGCTCGATGAGACAGGCATCGTGGGTCGTGACACATCGGTCACAATCGGTGCAGACGGTCTAGGACTGGTCAGCTATTACGACTGGACCAACGATGACCTCAAGGTAGCTCACTGTTCAGACACTAACTGCACGGCTGCAACGATCACCACGCTAGATGCGACAGGCGACGTGGGTGAATATACATCGGTCACAATCGGTGCAGACGGTCTAGGACTGATCAGCTATTTCTACCGCACCAACGAAGATTTCTCCGTGGCCGGTGACCTCAAGGTAGCTCACTGTTCAGACACTAACTGCACGGCTGCAACTATCACCACGCTCGATGCGACAGACAGAGTGGGTCGTGACACATCGATCACAATCGGTGCAGACGGTCTAGGACTGGTCAGCTATTACGACTGGACCAACCAGGACCTCAAGGTAGCTCACTGTTCAGACACTAACTGCACGGCTGCAACTATCACCACGCTGGATGCGACAGACGGCGTGGGTGAGGAGACATCGGTCACAATCGGTGCAGACGGTCTAGGACTGATCAGCTATAACGACTGGACCAACGAAGACCTCAAGGTGGCTCACTGTGAGAACACGTTCTGCTCTCCGTACTTCAGGCGTAGATAACGCCCAGGTATGAGTTACGCCTGATTGGCTAAACCCATACGGCAGGTGGCATTTTTTAGCCTCTCAGCTCCGATAGTCCGTCACCTGCCACAGCACTGCTAGCTCGCGTGTGTCCGGTAGCCGCCAGAGGACCGTCCCAGATGGAGCAGTGACACGCCGCGCCCGAACCACGTCCTCCAGGCTCACGTCATGGTCCAGGACGGCGTGGAATGATCAGGATGACATTCACCAAAAGTATCTACGAATCCGGCCTCAGGGCTTAGGTGAGTCCTTGCCATGAAGTTCAGGGTCCGTGGCGACTGCGATCGCCTTCAAAAGCCCCGCCATCGCTATCACCGCTCCGCCCAGGAACAGCGTCAGGCGTGCTTCTGGCCGTTGAATGATTAAGCCATCGCCAAGTTGGATCGCTGCTAGAACGATGCCAACAACAGTCAGGATCACCCACGGCAATACATGCCGGGTCATCTGGACACCGATTTAAATGAATGATCCGCCATCAATATTTTCTCTGTCCTACACGTATTTCGTTGGTGTCCTACCGACGCCCTACCGAACGACGATGTTCACAAGTCTCCCCGGAACATAGATACGACGGACGATCTCTACATCGTCCGTGTACGACTTCACCCGTTCAGAAGCGAACGCCGCCTCAAACGCCTGCTCTTCCGTGACATCGGCCGAGAGTTCTAATCGATCCCGCACCTTGCCGTTGATCTGAACGACCACCGTAATCACTTCGTCAGCCGCAAGTTCATCGTCCCATCCGGGCAATGATTCTGTGTGGATGCTGAATGAGTGTCCGGTGCGTTCCCACAGTTCTTCCGCAATGTGGGGAGCGAGCGGGGCCGTAAGCAAGAGCATGCGGTCTACCGTGTCCGACCAGACCTCCATCGAAACGGCGCCACTCTCCCACTGAGTGTTCATCTCACCAACAAGTTCCATGAGAGCTGCGATGGTGGTGTTGAACTTGAATCTTTCAAGGTCCTCTATGACCCGGCGCGTCGTCTTGTGAACAATGCGGATTAGATCACGTTCAGCGTCAGAGTCGCTTGATGATGTCAATCCAGAGACGTCCCGGATGGACAGATCCCAGATCCGGTTTAACCAGCGTGTAATTCCGGCCAGGCCATCGTCACTCCAGTCTCCGCCCTGATCCCAGGGACCCAGGAACATCAGATAGCAGCGGATCGCGTCTGCGCCATAACGATCAACCAGCGGATCCGGCGCAAGCGGGTTCGAACGTTTCGAAATTTTGACGTGGTCTTTAATGAGAAGACCCTGGTTGAACAGTCTTGAGTACGGCTCGCCGAAGTCCACCATGTTGAGGTCTCTAAGGGCCTTGGTGAAGAAACGGGCGTACAGCAGGTGCATTACCGCGTGCTCAGAGCCGCCCATGTACTGGTGTACCGGGAGCCACGACTTCACCGCAGTCGGATCGAACGGTGCTTCTGCATCGTTCGGGCTTGCGAAACGCAGGTGGTACCAGGACGAATCTACAAACGTGTCCATCGTGTCCGTCTCCCGACGAGCGGGCTTGCCACAGTCAGGACATGGAACGTTAATAAAGTCAGGGTCGTCCGCCAGCGGCGACCGCCCGGTTGGCTTGAACTGTGATTCGTCCGGCAGACGTACCGGGAGATCGCTCTCAGGTACAGCCACCGTGCCGCAGTCACTGCAGTGGATGATCGGGATCGGCGTGCCCCAGTAGCGTTGCCGAGAGAATTGCCAGTCACGGACCCGATATGTGATCCGGCGGTTACCGATGTCGTCCGATTCGATCTTATCGGCAATTTTCTCGATGCCGTCTCGGCTTGAAAGGCCATCAAACTCGGCGGAGTTGATCTGGGTTCCCGGAGCCAGATATGCCTCTTCCAGCTCGGAGCCATCCCATGCATCCGGTGCGACGACGACCCTTATCTCAAGGCCGTATTTTTTTGCGAATATAAAGTCGCGCTGGTCGTGGGCAGGGACGCCCATTACCGCGCCTGTTCCGTAAGTAGCGAGAACGTAGTCACCGATGAGGATCGGAACACGCTCCCCGTTCAGGGGGTTTATTGCGTACGCGCCGATCGGCACTCCAGTCTTTTCGCGCTCGGTAGAGGTACGCTCTATCTCGGTAGTACGAGCCGACTGTTCTATGTACTCAGAGACCGCTTCACGCTGTTCCGGCTGCGTCAGTCGCTCTACCAGCGGATGCTCGGGGGCGAGCACTACAAAGGTCACGCCGTATACGGTGTCGATGCGCGTAGTAAAGGTCGTCAGGTTGCTTTCTGAGAGACCGTATTCGGAGATATCGAACTGAAAATCGACTCCCTGTGAGCGGCCGATCCAGTTGGTCTGCATCACCTTGATCTTGTTGGGCCAGTCGATGTGGTCCATCTCAAGAAGTTCATCCGCATAAGCCGTAAGCCGGAAGAACCACTGGTCCATCTCCCGACGGGCGATTATCGTGCTGCAACGCTCGCACGCGCCATCCAGCACCTGCTCGTTGGCGACCGTGGTCTGACAACCATCACACCAGTTGGCGTAACCGCGTGATTCGTAGGCCAATCCGGCCTCAAACAACTTCAGAAACAGATACTGGTTCCAGCGGTAGTAGTCCGGGGTGTGCGTCGCCAGCTCACGATCCCAGTCATAACTACCGCCCATCATCCGGAACTGCTTACGCATCTTCACGATGTTGTCGTCTGTATAGATGCGCGGGTGGATATTTGAGGCTATCGCCGCGTTCTCGGCAGGAAGGCCGAACGAGTCGAATCCTATGGGATGCAGCACGTTGTAGCCTTGCATCCGCTTGAACCGGGCGTGCGAGTCAGCACCAGCGTACTGGTACCAGTGGCCGATGTGTAATTCACCGGACGGGTACGGGAACATGACAAGAGCGAACCAGTTGTCTTTGCCGGGAACATCGTCCGGTGTCTTGTAGATGCCTTCATGCTCCCACCGCTCCTGCCATTTGTGTTCGAAGGCAGCAGGTTCGTAACGGTCCCGTGTATCGGCCGATGACGAATCGCGATCCCGGCGATTACGAGTGGTGGTCAAGTTTTCGATTCCTGGTCTTCCTGAAGTTTTGCTGGTTTTGTTTTTGAGGTGCTTCCGGAGAGGTCCCATCACACAGTCTGAGACATAACCAGATGAGTTGGCTCAGACCTGTTTATCGTCAAGACGGCCATTCTAGCAAGTAGGCCCAATCTGCTCTTGCTTCAAGTATCAGGCAGATAGCCAGAGACTACATGCCCAAGTGACGTTCGGGTACAAAAAAGCCCCGAATCCCTCATCAAGAGATCCGGGGCATAAAAGATCGCGGCCTTCAGGGACCAGCCCTGACCGTTCGTCATACACGCCGGTTGGCCGCTAACCAGCCGACGGAGGGATACCCTGCCGTCAGGCTAGGTTCATATATTTAGACGGCTGCGTCGCCGTCCCGGTAACCAGAAATGGTCAGCACTGCGCCGCGGTCGGTACGGTTCGGGAGCGCCGGGTCGCCCTACCGGAGTGAAACGTTGCGAGACCATCGAGTCATCAGCCAATCGACGTGAATGATTCGTGTCTCTGGGTTCTGCTGGTCAAGTGTCTTCTGCTGAAACATCCGTTTCCTCTATGCCCCCTCTAAATCCAGGTAGCCGTACGGTATATGAGATTTTAGGGCGCACCTCGTTTGGTGGCAGTGGTGACTAATGCGCCTTCAAGCGCGTATCGTCCGGCCCCACCTTCTGGGGGTTAGCAACCATGAAATAGTGTTTTATCGCAAATTAGCCCGAACGCTAAATCGAAGCGGACGCGCCGGTATCAACTTGAACCCGTCAAACCCTGTGAGTAACGGGTTAACGTGCGTACGATACCTTTACCTGAGGCGGACCGGCTCCGCCTTATCTATGAACTGAACAATTCAAGGGGGTCGATATGGCCGACGTAACCATCAAGATCAACGACAACGGTCCTTACGTAGTCTCGGGCGACGTCGAGATCGTAGATCCACTGGGCAAGAAGTTCTCGTGGACCGGCACAGCCGTTGCGCTCTGCCGGTGCGGGCAGTCCAGCAATAAGCCCTTCTGCGATGGCGCCCACAAGGATGTAGATTTCTCCAGCGAAGTTAAGGGCGGGTAGATCCGACCCAGATTTCGTATCCTGGCGATCTCGAACGCGCAAACGGGCGGCCAACAAGGACCGCCCGTTTACGCGTCTGTGCCAATTACTCCTACGGGTTGAAGATGTTGATTGGAGATCCTTTGAGCCACGCGTCAACGTTCTCAAGTGATGCCGCCATAAAGTGGCGAATCGTATCTCCAGTGGAGTAGCCCAGGTGCGGGGCAAGCAGGACGTTGTCCAGCTCTAACAGCGGGTGGTCGACCGGCAACGGTTCTATGTCGTAGACGTCCAGCGCGGCTCCAGCGATTTCATCGTTCTTGAGAGCGGCCAGCAGTGCGGGCTCGTCGACTATCGGCCCTCGGGATGTGTTCACCAGGTACGAGGAAGGCTTCATCAGCCCAAACTCACGCTCCGTTACCCAACCGCGGCTCAGGTCGGTGAGGGGGACGTGTATCGACAGCACATCGGACTGAGAAAACAGTTCGTCCCATGAGACGTAGGTAGCGCCGTGTAATGCGGCGCGCTCGGCATCAAGCGTCGGGCCCCACGCGATCACGTCCATGTCAAAGGCTTTGCCATATCCGGCAACCAGTGAACCCAGACGTCCCATCCCCAGGATGCCAAGTGTCTTACCACCGATCCCCTCGGCGGACCGTGTCTGCCACTGCCCCTCCCTCATCTGCCGATCCTCCAACGCTATGTGGCGTGTCACGGCGAGGATCAATGCCCAGCTCAGTTCAGAAGTTGAGTTGCCGCGTGTCGGCAGACTCCCGGTAATGCAGACGGTGATGCCAAGCCGGTTGGCGGCGTCCATGTCTATGTTGGCCTGCCGTGCGCCGGTTCCAGCGATCAACTTCAGGTTCGGCAGTCGTTCCAGAAGCTCCGCCGGAAAACGCGTGCGCTCTCGCGTGGTCACAAGGACTTCAAACGGAACCAGTCGTTCCACAAGAGCATCCTGGTCGAGGATCGTGTTGTCGAAAATGTCGATAGATTCGACCGGTAGCGACGCCCAATCGGCCGACCCCTCGGCGAGGTGAAGGTAGTCGTCGAGGATTGCGATTCTAGTCATTGGTTAGTGTGTCTCCGGGGATAGGTGGTGGTGGTGGTGGGCGGATGGTTCGAATTGGAACCGCAGACGCTGGCGTTGGAGGCGTACGCGTTTTCAGGCTAATTTCTTATCCCTCACCCTGCCCCCTCTCTCATCGGGAGAGGGGGCCGCCGAGCACTGTCGTCAACCGACGATCTAACGCACTGCCTCTCCTGCCAGCACGCCCGTCACCTTCTCGTTCGCCACCGCCAACTTGCCGTTGACCATGACGTATGGGATGCCTGACGGGTGGACCGCCGGGTCTTCGAAGCTGGACTGGTCGTTCACGGTTTCTGCGTTGAACAAGACTAGGTCGGCGAAGTTGCCTTCGGCGATCACACCACGTTTGTCGATCTTGAAGCGTTCTGCAGGGTTCTGCGTGATTCGTTGAATGACCTGTTCCAGCGGCCTGTCGAATCGTCGGCGCAGTCGACCGATGAAGCGGGCGAAGCAGCCGAATGCCCGCGGGTGCACGATCCCGACTAGTGGCGGTGCGATAGGGATCGAGTCGCTACCGATCATGTAGTCCGGTCGATCCAGCAAGTTCATTACATCTTCTTCGTGCTGACGCCAGATGCGCACGCTGGTCGGCGGGATTCCCCGGAAGCCGATTCCCATCTCTTCCTCAACCATGAGTTCCATCACAAGCTCTTCTACCGAGACGCCCTTCGCCTCAGCAGCGTCCTCAAACGTCATGCCAACAAGGTCAGTGTTGGGACCCTCTGCAATGGCAGTGAACATATTTTCGCCCATCGGAGTTATCGGCGTTTCCTGGAAGAACTTGATCAGGTCCTTACGGGTCTCCAAGTCTCTGAGTCGCTCCATCATGGCGTCCGAACCACCCTCGTGCACCCATCCGGGAATGAAGGTGTGCGGGAAGCTTGAGCCAACCGGGTAGACGTAGCACTCAAGGCTGACATCCACACCCGCGGCCTTGGCTGCGTCCACCGGATCCATGATCGTCGATATGTCACCGATCTGATCACCGGCGGTGCGGTAGTGCTCAAGGTGGACCGGGACGCCGGAGCGTCGGCCGATCTCCAGCGCCTCTGCAACGCCACCGCCGCCGAAACCGCGCTCGGGATTGTGGTTCCTCAGGTGCGTGCTGTACGGCAGTCCAAACTCGGCAGACACTTCACAAAGCTCGACTAGCTCGTCGGTATCGCTGTAGGCGTTCGGGTAGTACGACATGCCCGTCGAGAAGCCCTTGGCGCCCTGCTCGAATCCTTCCCTGAGCATCCCCTTTGCCCGATCCATGTCCGCGCCGCGCAGCGGCACGTCGTTCATGCCGACGGCGGATATTCGGACAGGCCCGTGGCCAATAAAGGTGGCGACGTTGCACGAGGTCTTGAGGTGGTAGTTGTCCAGGAAGGCTTCGATGGACGACATGTCCAGGTCTTCCGGTGGGAAGCCAAGAATCCCGGACAGGTACTTCCGGTACATCTTGTAGTTATCGGCCGAGAGCGGGGCGTACGAGAGTCCGTCCGGGCAAAGGATCTCCGTCGTAACGCCCTGCCGGATTCCGCTGGCGTGCTGTCCGTCGATCAGTAGAGCGCCGTCTGAGTGGGCGTGGACGTCGATGAATCCCGGCGTGACGGTCAGGCCGGTGGCATCGATCGTCTGGTCTGCCGTCGATTCCGACAGATCACCTATGGCGGCGATCTCTTTTCCAGAGATGCCGATATCTGTTCGGACGCCGGGCGTGCCGGTGCCGTCGATCACTGTCCCGCCGGAGATGATGGTGTCGAAGTTCATTGGTTCTCCTTGTATCTCGACTGAGCCTGGATTGTTCCGGGGTGCAGGGTGATCACCACCGTCAAAAGAGCCAGGAGCGCGCTGGACTCAGCGGCGGACATCCGTCCACCCTTGTTCCCCTCACCCCTTAGGTTTGTAGCCCTCCCCCAAATTGAGAGGGGATTTGTTGGAGAGATCGAATCTTCCAACGCAGTTGACCGCCCGGAGATTACTACCGTGATGCGCGCTGCGCTAGATGCTGCGGTCACTTGACCAAAAATAACTGCGGCACGCCGCCCCGAAACATGAATGTCACATCCACGAAACACTTCCGTTACAGCGATGACACTACAGGCACCGAACGAAGGCGATGTTTCGTCACGAATCGTTGACAAACTTCTGGGTCACATCCGTCAGCAACCCGACAGGGAAGGTGCGGCATATGCTGAGCCTCCCTCCCAGTTGACCGGCGGATTTGAAACGTTGATCTATGCGTTCCAACTCTCCAACGTAACGCCCCAGTTCTATGGCCGCTTGTGGTCCGCATATTCCCGGAACCCGGAGGTGCGGCAAAAGGAGCCCGGGAAGCGGCGTTCCATAACGCCATAGCGGACGCCGACTTTCCGTCGCCACGGGTGATCATTTCGAGCGGATCGGGCACGATCTCCAGGCGGGCCTTTAATGTCATGGAGAGTCTTTTCGCCGATCCAGCGAACGCGACCCGGATCGCTGACCAGCTAGCTGAGACGCTGGTCGAGTTGCATACAGTTCCGGTTGACGGGATCTCGAGTTCACTTCGAGACGCGGGGATCGAGGTGAGCCGAAGTTCGTCCGGCGGCAATCTTAGTTACCTCCAGAGTTACACAGCCGATCCCGCCCTTGCGCATCTGGAGCCTGGTGCGGCGTGGTTAACCGCAAACACCCCTCCGGAGCGTGACGTGTTATCCATATGCCACGGCGACTATCACCCGGGCAACGTGATGGTGGATAACGGGCAGGTGACGGGCGTGCTTGACTGGCCAACGATCCCGAACACGATGTTTCGGTCTCGCTTGTGTTGGTCGCTGTAAACGCCCCAGAGTTGGCAGGAGACATTCCTCCCGAAGCCTTACAGATGTTCGCTGAAACTTTCCTTGCCTCATACACGAACCGGAGCGCACTCGACCCGGACCGACTCTCCTATTACCGGGCCTATCGCGCCATACGGGCTTTTGCTCGGGGTTCGGCGTTACGGACTCCGGGGGTGGTTGCCGGACTCAAACCACCGGACCAGTACGCGTGGGGCAGCGACGGATCGATGCGTCGGCTTGCGTCGACGTTCGGTGACATCACCGGCATCGAAATCCCCCTTCCCGCCGATGTCGACCCGGAATAGGTCCGCGCCGGCCTTTGACGGCGATACGATAAGGACCATGAACTTGAAGATTGATGGTTCCGACACGCGGATCTTCCCGTGGCTGGGAGCCTGATGACCAACGATCCTCTAGAAAACATACCGGCTAACCGGACACGCCCCGAACCGGTCATCGTCGCCACCGACCTGCGGAAGCGGTACGACGATATCCAGGCCGTAGACGGGATTTCGTTCGAGGTGTATCCGGGCGAGGTGTTCGGGATGCTTGGCCCGAACGGTGCTGGAAAAACCACAACGGTCGAGATTCTTGAGGGAATGCGCTACCCGGATTCCGGAAACGCTATTATCAACGGCATCGACGTGACGCGTGATCCGATGAGCGTGAAGAAGATCATCGGTGTTCAGCTTCAGGCCAATGCCTTCTTTGATCGTCTGACTCTGTCCGAATTATTGAAACTATTCGGCACTCTTTACGGCCACAAAGTCTCGCCACAGGACCTCCTTGACCGGGTCGATCTGGGCGACCGCGGAAAGTCTCAATTCAGAAAGCTTTCCGGCGGCCAACAACAACGCTTTTCTATCGCCGCCGCTCTCGTGAATAAGCCCATCGTGATGTTCCTTGATGAGCCTTCTACCGGCCTCGACCCACAGGCTCGCCGCAACATGTGGGACCTGATCAAGGGACTTCAAAATGACGGCACCACCGTGGTGCTGACGACACACTACATGGAGGAAGCGGAGGAGCTGTGCGACCGCGTGGCGATAGTGGACACCGGGCGGATCGTGGCTTTGGACACGCCGCTCGCGCTTGTGGACGGGCTGCTGGCGACCGGTTTCCGGAACGAGAGGCCGCAGCGTGAGGCGACGCTGGAAGACGTATTCATCAACATGACCGGGCGAGCGTTGCGGGATGAATAACCGTGTGCGCCGCAACACCGACTGGATGACCGCATGAGGATCGCACTGAGCCTCATGGTCGCCTCTCTGAAGATGTACTTCCGGAACCGGCAGGCGATCTTCTTCTCCCTCTTTATTCCGCTGCTGATCATGGTGATCTTCGGCCTGCTGGACTTTGATCGTTTCAGCGGGGCCGAGATAGGCATCGTTGACCAGGCTGATAACGAATTCTCGCAGGCCGTAGTACGACAATTGACCGATCGCGAGGACGACCTGGTGGAGTTGGAACTCGGCACACTGACGGAACTGACGGAACGTCTCACGGACGGCGAGATCGACGCCATGTTCGTCATACCGGAGGGATTCTCCGAGCCTGGCGGGCCGGTAACGCTGTCATCGACCACCGATGAGCGTTCTCCACAACGCGCCGCCCTCGCTGTAACGCTGATGGGGCAGATCCTTGGCAATCTTGAAAGACAGATGTCTGCCCCTGACGACGCTACCAATCCGCTCAGCGTCGCCGATGGCCCACCTTCATTTGGGACGATCTTTCAGTCAACCTTGCAGGGCGACGACCGAAGCTACACGGCGTTCCTTGTGCCGGGGATCGTTGCGATGTCGATCATGCAGCTCGGTATTTTCGGCGTGGTGTTTGCGCTGCTTCAGTTCCGGCAACAGGGTGTGCTCCGAAGGTTGAAGGCGGCCCCGGTTAACCCGGCGCAGTTTCTATTTGCGCAGGTTTCGACACGTTTGACCGTGTCGGTATTACAGACCCTAGTGATCCTGTTGGCCGGAATGATACTGTTCGATCTTGCCGTCGGAAACGGAGACGTCACTTCATGGGTTCTTGTCCTTGTACTGGCCGTGTTTGGCGGCGTGCTGTTTGTAACGATGGGCCTGGCGATCTCAGGTGTCGCACGAACGGAAGAAGTTGCTGCACCGGTCACAAACCTGATTTCGTTGCCGATGATGTTTCTCTCAGGCGTGTTCTTCCCGCTCGATGCTCTGCCCGGGGTTTTGACGGCGGTGACGCAGTTCCTGCCGCTCACATACCTGGCGGACGCGATGAGGGCCGTGGTCACGGATGGCGCCGGGATCACGGAGATCTGGGGTGAGCTGGCAGGGCTGGCTGCATGGACCGCGGTAGTGTTCGCAGCCGCGACGCGTCTGTTCCGCTGGGAGTAGAGGTCGCAGCCTCCGAAAACAAAAAAGAAGCGAGCGACCGGGTAAATGCACGGTACATACCCGATCGACTCGCTTCTAATATCTTGTGCGCCCCACTAAACCGCATGGATCCGCCGCACATCTGATTGGGTTCCTGTTCGATGTGCCCGTCCCGGGCACCAAGACCCGACCGGTAACCGAGGGTCGGGCTCCATATCTAAAAAGCGCATTACTGGACGCCAGGTTCGTAAGTGGCTAGCCTGTTGCCAAACTGGTTGATAAGTGAGCGCTTAACAACATGGCAAATGAAACAGGCGTCCCGGTCGGTGAGCTATCACGTCGGACCGGAGTCAGCCCCGCGACCATTAACTTCTACGTGAACCGTGGGCTTCTCCCGCATCCGGCGAAGACGGCACGCACACGTGCGTCGTACCCGCCTGAGATGGTCGAGCGAATCGCACGGATCAAGGATTTTCAAGATCGTGGACTGCCGCTGGCCGTGATCGCCCGAATTCTTGACAGCCCGAACCCTGCCGCCGAGCTAGGGCTGTCCACGACTCAACTACGAACGCCACGCGGTCCAGTGGGACTTGCGGAGTACCTGGAAGAAACCGGACTGGACCGTGACGTTCTGGCCCGGCTGATCGAGGCCGAGATCCTGAGGCCGGGACGTAGCGAATCAAGTCTTATTTTCGATCGAGCGGATCTCGCAGCAGGACGTGCCGCCGCCCGATTACTGCTCGAGGACGTGGAGATCGAGACCCTTTTACGCCATGACGAATTCCAGCCGGTGTCACTGGCAGAGGCTCACTTCCTTGCGGAACACCTAGCCCAAGCAATGCAGATCGAGCCATCGCACCGAAAAGCGACTGCGGCGCGCGCAGCCTTCGCCACACTTCGTGACTACATGAGGCTGCGAGAGTTGGAGACCGAGTACCCGGACTGGGACCAGCCTCGCCGATAGAGCCCTATAACTAGAAGGCTAGAGCGCGTCAATCGCCCTGGCGACGTCGAAGTCCCAGCCGGTTAATCCGCCTTTGTCGTGGGTCGATAGCGTCAGCGTTACCCTGTTGTATCGGATGTCGATATCCGGGTGGTGGTCACGAGATTCAGCGATCTCGGCAACACCCTGCACCAAGGCAATGCCCTCAAGGAACGACGGCGCTTCAAACGTTCTCGTGATGCTCTGGACCGCGCTTCCTGAAGACAGGGACCACTCTGGGATCGCTTTGATGCTTTCAGCGATCTGGTCGACGGTAAGTCGAGTTCGGTCAGCCATCTATTACCTCCCCGTTATTGTCGTTGCCGTGTCTGGAGTCTGCCAATTTCACCGCAGGCCAGTTCAGTACACCAAAACGGACCGCTAGATAATTGCCCCTGTGGGGCTTAGTCCTGGTTGGGGTTTACTCGTTCTCGGACGTAGTTAAGCACCGACTCTATGCCCTCAGGCGGCGCTCCAAGAGAAACCGCTTTTTCGACATCTGCGGCGACGAGTTCTTCCTGCCCGAGCGCGGCGTGTGCCACGGCACGATTGCCATACGCGTCAGAGTTGGACGGATCAAGCGAAATCGCCCTGTCCAGGTTGGTTACGGCCTGCACGAAGTTGCCAAGTGACAGGTAGGCGGTACCAAGATTGAACTGGAGTGTGGCGTCGTTTGGTTCAATGGATTCAGCCTGCTCAAATGACTCCGCGGCCCGGTCCGGGAAGCCCAGTTGTGCGAACTTGAGGCCACGCTGGAACCAGCCTACAAAATCATCTATGGCAGGTTCAGTTTCCTGGGTCGATTCGATATTTTGGTCGCTTGGTTGAAGATTCACGAAATTACTTTAACCCGAGCAAGACATCGTGAACGCTCGGGTTCGATACGCCGGGCCAGTTCGCCTACTTCTGTACGGTCCATTCCTTCATGCGGGCGACCGTGACGGTCCAGTAATCGGGCCTGGTTTCTGGTCACGAGATGACGAACCGGCAACGTGATTCGAGCATCGCCCAACGCCGAAGCGCCTCGGGACGCTAGAATCGGCGTCGACGTCGGTGGTTTTGCATGCGAGTCGGACCCGGTATTCCCGGTATTCAAGGCACTCAATACCTCAAGATCGCAATAGTTGCCAGTAGATTCAAGAGAGTTACATCAGATGCGCATCGTGTTAATCGGTCAGCAAGCGTTCGGCCAGTCTGTTCTGGATGCGATCCTGGATGCGGGCCAGGACGAGGTATTTGGCGTATTTTGCTCGCCGGACCAGGAAGGTCGGCGCCCAGATCCTCTTAAGGTCCGGGCGCTGGAGCGGGGTATCCCGGTATTCCAACCGAAGCGGTTCCGCAGCAAGGAAGCGATTCTGGAGTTCCAGAACCTTTATTCAGAACTCTGCGTCATGGCCTACGTGACGGATATCGTGCCAAAAGAGATGATCCAGGGACCCATGTACGGCACCATCCAGTACCACCCGTCTCTTCTCCCACTTCATCGCGGGCCAAGCTCAATCAACTGGCCGATCATCATGGGCGAGAAGAAGACAGGACTGACGATTTTCTGGCCGGATGAGGGACTGGATACCGGTCCGGTACTGCTCCAAAAAGAGGTCGAGATCGGTCCGGACGACACGCTTGGCTCTGTCTATTTCAACCACCTGTATCCGATGGGGGTGCAGGCGATGCTTGAGGCGATAGACCTCGTGCGAGATGACAAAGCGCCGAAGATAGTGCAGAACGATTCAAAGGCCACGTACGAGAGTTGGGCTAAAGCCAGCGACGGGGTGATCGACTGGTCCCTCCCGGCGCAGCAGGTATACAACCTGATTCGTGGCTGTAATCCTCAGCCCGGTGCGAGCACAACGCATGACGGCGAACCTTTACGGGTATTCGACTCTGCATTAGGAACGTCCAGAGGTTCCAGTTCCGAACCCGGCATCGTCATTGCTTCTGGAGACGACGGGTTTGAGGTGGCGGCGGGTGACGGCAGCGTCCTTGTGAAGCGCGTGCAACAAAAAGGCTCAAAAAAAGAACCGGCCGCAGAATTCGCATCTGCGGCCGGGCTTAAGATCGGTGATCCCCTCGGGTGAGGCTTGCGGTCCTTCTTGAACCGCTAAATCAGGACTACGGAATGACGGTGGGGTGTAGGCGTCATGTTGGGTGGGTGAGCGAGCGAAGATCGGAGCGTCCTACTTGTTCCTGAGCGTTCTCCCGAATTGAGGCTATCGATCCGAACGGCGCGCCGGGTGGGTGTAGTACCCGGTGCAGATAGATCGAATACTGAAGCAACGACCGGGCTCTCGTCAGGTCTCGCTGGCTCAGCACTCCCGATTCGATGGGATCCGCAATGAGCCGTCAGGGTCACTCTCTTGAGGTGCTGTCGTGAAGATCGCACTAATCGCCCTACAACTACGGATCAGCATGTACGGCTTCCTGGCCTGTGCCGGTGAATTAGTCGTATATGCGGCGGCGATAGTGTGGATCTACCCGACGGTGTCCGAAGTGTCCGGGATGGGCGAATACCTGGAGGCGATGCCGGACCAGTTCCGGGAGATGGCCGGGATCACCGACCTTACGCAGGCTCTGGATGCTCAGGGGTTCTTCCCTTTTGAGGGTTTCCTGTCCACGGAATACATGGGTTGGTTTCCCGTATTGCTTGGCATCTACGTCATCATCTCCGGAGTAGGCATCGTTGCGAAGGACGCAGAACGCGGCGCTCTGGAGATCATCTTTGCTCAGCCCATACACCGACTTAGAACGCTTGCGACCAATGCCGGCAAGGTGCTCACTCATCGTGAGTTGATGCAGGCGGTATGAGGGCCGGAGTACGGCGACGAGACCGAGTACCTGCGGACCTTTGTTAAGCAGTTACGCCGGAGGCTGGAAGAAGACCCGTCCCGGCCGCGCTACATCATCGCCGAGCCTGGCATTGGGTACCGTCTCGTGCAGGTGATCGGCTAGCACGTCCTCTGGCTGTTTCAAGAACGGACGACGTGTGCTTACGTTTCTAGCGCCTTACGTCTGCCCCGCCTGAAGCTGCCGTCTGAACCTCTGCCTCTGAGGCAAGGTTAAAGTCGCCGTGGATCGTGTGCGCTATCGCGCCGGACGCCGCAGCGAAGTCTGCCGTTTGCTGTGCCCCCCATCCGTTCATGACGCCCCAGATCGCACCCGCAGCGAACCCATCTCCGCCGCCAACGCGGTCAACGATCTCTAGCTCATGCCGACGGCTCAACGCTATCTCCGATCCATCGAAGACAACGCCCTGCCAGTCGTTTCGATCGCTTGAGACAATGTCCCGGATCGTCAGCGCTACCCTGTTGAACCCGTACTTTGATACGGCCGCATCCACAAAAGGCCTGTAAGCATCGGCGCTTCGATCGTCCGGTTCGATGTTTCCGTCTCGCCCCAACATCACGGCGAGGATCGGGTCACGTGCGCTGCCGATGGCGACGTCCACGTACTGCATGAGCGGGTCCAGGCGCTTTGCGGCCTCTTCCGGGCTCCACAGTGCGCTCCGGTAGTTGAAATCGGTACTGACGGTGATCCCTGCCGCTTTTGCCGCCTCGCACCCGGCTTTCACGGTTTCGGTCGCCTTTTCAGAGATGGCACATGTGATCCCGGAGAAATGGAACCAGTCTTTACCTTCTAGCGCCGCAGACCAGTCCACCATCCCGGGCTCGATCTCGGACATCGCCGATCGCGCACGGTCGTACACCACTGCGGACGGTCGTGCCGATGCACCGATCTCAAGGTAATAGAGCCCAAGGCGGTCGCCATTCCGGATCACGCCTGACATGTCGACGCCGTACTGGCGGATGTAGTTCACACACGCCTGGCCGATGTCGTTATCCGGAACACGAGAGATCAGGGAAGGATCGACGCCGAACTGCTCCAGTGCGACCGCTACGTTGCACTCGGTCCCGCCGTAGATGGCGTCAAACTGGCGGGCCTGCGTGAGTCGCTCGCTCCGCGGGGTAGTCAGGCGCAGGAGGACCTCGCCGATTGTCACAAAACTATGGGCCATGACGGTGTGCCGTCTCCGTTGCTGATTCTCTGGTTAGTTGAGGGCCGGTGGGCGGGTTACAGGGCCGTGCCGTACACCTTGTCCGGGATCACTATCACCGTGGCACGATCCTCTTTCCTCATCGCCTCGTCGTACTCGTTCCAGTCCGGGTGTTCTTTACCCGCGGCTGCGCGGTACACCTCCCGCATGGCGACCCGCAGGTCATCCGCGCTGGCAGTCTGCGAGGAGATGATCTCCGCACGACCCTCCAGCACGACGTAGCCCCACCAACTGTCCTTGGACACCAGGAGCGAGCAGCGGGGATCGCGTTCAAGGTTGCGAAGCTTTGCACGATCCAGTGTCGTGGAGAATCCCACGCCATCTTTCAAGGGGCCGGTCGTGACGATGCTCATCTGGGTCGCGCCGTCACGCCGGTAGGTGCTTAAGACGGCCTTGTGGTTCTCCGCAGTAAACTCTCTGACCTTTGGATCAAGTGCCATACGTGGCGTTCCTTTGTGTGCTTGATTTTGATCTGGGAATTGATATGGCGGATTGGCGATTACTTATCGGGCACGTAGCTCTTTGATCGTGGAAAGCACGTCCCTACAACGCTCGGACAGCGTGGCCCACGCACCGGCGGCGAGGATGTCTGAGGAAATCAGCGCCGAACCCATGCCGACTGCGGGTACACCGGCGTCGAACCATGCTTTTAGTGAGTCTCTTTCGCCGTTCACGCCGCCGGTAGGCATTATCGACGACCACGGCATCGGCGCACGCACGGCTTTAACGAACCCTGGTCCACCGACCGAATCGCCCGGGAACAGTTTCACTATGTCACAGCCCAGTTCCTCGGCATGTGCGATCTCTGTCACGCTGCCACAGCCCGGCATGTAAGCGATCTTGCGACGGTTGCAGAGTCGGGCGGTCTCGTCGTCGGTCGCCGGGCTAACGATGAAGTTGGCCCCGTTGGCGATATAGAGAGCCGCAGTCGGGGCGTCCTGGATTGAACCTGCGCCAAGGATCACATCCGGTGCATCAGCAGCGGCCCAACGATCCAGCTCCGAGAACACTTCCCAGGCATGATCCCCGCGGTTGGTGAACTCGATGGCCCGAATCCCGCCCTCACGGCAGGCGTTAACGATGGACCGGGCTGTGTCGAAGTCCCCGTTATAGAAGATGGGAACCACGCCGGCATCATGTACGCCGTTCAGGACTTCGAGTCGCGTGTGTCGGGGCAAGGCTCTCTCCGTCTTTTAGGCGCTTATTTCGGTTCGGTAGAGATCGAATCCGGGCTAATCACCCGGCGTATACGTACAGGCCCGGTAGTGTAACTCCGGCGGCGGTAGCGCCCGTATATCGCGACCAGTCAAAGTAGCGACACCGGGGTGATAGGCGAGTCGCGGGGTGGGCACGCGTTACTTCACGCAGGGGAAGTTGCAGTCGGTCGCAATCGGTCGAATCGGGTCGCCCCGCACCCCTTTCACCGGTGGACCGACATCACGGGACATCGGATGCTCGGTAGTGTTGATGTTGTCGGATTCGCCAACGGTATCCAGGGCAACAGTCCCGACCCGAACTCTCTTACTACACTAGCGCCCAAAAGGAATCACCATTTACAGAAACATGAATCTGACAGCGAACTAAAACGGGTCATCTTCCCGATACTATTGGTCTCGGTCGTAATGTTGTGGGCAGGTAATGGCGGCAGCAGTAATGAACGCCCTATAGGCATTTGCAATGCAGGCTATTTGGCCTGCCAGCCGGGCTATTTTTAGGGCTGTGTACGGCGGATCACAGTTCGAGCGGTATTCGACTGCGCCAGACGTTCATTCGTAGCAAGTCGGCGATCATCCACGGAGCCTCTTAAATGAGGCTCCGTTCGCGAAAAGACCAAACGAACCAAAACCCGATCCAAATAACGCACGCATCGCGGGTTAGCCGCCGCCTGCTGGTCGGACAATTTCTAGGCGATCTCCCTGCTGAATTGTGATCGAGTCGTACTCCGGTCGACGAACGATCACGCCGTTAACCGCCACCGCAGCTTTGCGCTCACCGAGATCCTTGGCTTCGAGATACGCGACCAGGCCCATCGGCCCGTCCAGATCGGTCTCGCTTCCATTGATGAACACCGAAATCATGATTTTCCTCTTTGCTGCTCGACGTTCCTAGACCACCCGTTAACCGGGCGTCGCGTCTTCTATCGATTTTCTGAGATCGGCGGCCGCACGCTCCGGGTCATCTGCCCTGAGGATCCCTCCGATGACGGCGACTCCTATAGCTCCTGCAGACACGACATCAGCGGCGCGCTCCGGGTTAACGCCTCCGATTCCGATGATCGGCATACCCACGCGACCTGCGACGTTCCGCACGAGGTCGAGACCTGCACCCTTCTGCCCCGGGTGCGACGTAGTTTCATAAATAGTCCCAAGCATCAAGAAGTCCGCCTGATCCGATTCGGCCTTTTGAGCGCCCTCCAGCGAATGAACGGATCGCCCGATCACCCAGTCGTCACCGCCCAGGTTGCGTGCGGCTTTTACGGCCGGCCCACGCTCACCTAGCTGGACACCTGACGCATCCACGGCCAGCGCTACGTCCACACGATTGTTTATCAGCACAAGGGCATCGTCCCCGACCGTCTCCATCACCGAGGCCGACAGGTTGAAAAATTCGGTCCGTTCAAGCTCCGGCGCACGTACCTGGATCATGTTTACGCCGCCCCGTATCGCTGCGCGGATCATTACAAGTAGCGACGTCGGGTCCTCACAGGGATCCAGCGCCGTTACAAGGCAGAGCACGCGTTCTGGTAGTGGCATCGGAGACATGTTCGAAACAGGATCAGTCGGCCGTAGCCGCCACCGGCACGCCCTCAAGAGGCGATGAGGCAGACGCATACGCTTTCGCCGGGATACGTCCCTCCTGGTACGCCATCCGTCCAACCTGAACTCCCAGCTTGAAACCCTCGCCCATCAGGGCCGGGTCTTCTGCCATGGCGATCGCCGTATTGACGAGAACGGCATCTGCGCCGACCTCCATCACGGACGCCGCCTCAGAAGGAGTCCCGAGTCCGGCGTCTACTACGACTGGGATTGAAGACTGTTCGATGATGATCTGGATTTCGTCCAAGGTCAGCACCCCACGACCGGAACCGATGGGTGAACCGAGCAGCATGACCGTCGCGCAACCTGTGTCCTCAAGTCGATGGGCCAGCACCGGGTCCGCCCCGATGTAGGGCAGCACCGTAAAACCATCCTTGACCAGTCGCACAGCGGCCTCAAGCGTGCCGATCGGGTCCGGAAGCAGGTACTTGGGGTCCGGGATCACTTCGATCTTGATCCAGTCGGAGCCCGTAACCTCACGTGTCAGTTGGGCGGTGAAAACGGCCTCATCGGCGGTCGCCGATCCGGCTGTGTTCGGAAGGATCTGGTACTTCTCCCAATCGAGATAATCGAGGATCGTCTTCTCGTTTGGGTCGTCCAGGTTCAGACGGCGGATAGCGACGGTAATGATCTCCGTACCGGACGCCTCGACGGACGCAACAAGGTCTTCCGGAGACCTGTGTTTGCCCGTACCCGTCATAAGACGAGACGAGAAAGTCTTGCCGCCGATGGTTAGCTGGTCACTCATCAGTTCGCTCCCGTGCTTGATATCAATGCAAGCGGTGTTCCGGACGCCAAAACATCCGGGTATGGGAGCCATAAGACGAGAATTTCTACGCTGGCATTAACCAGATCAGGTTTCAGGGTCGGTAGCGGTTTCGGCCACCCTCTCAGCCTGGCTCCCCAAGCTCCCCGAGCGCAGATTTTGGTCTGCGCCTCTCAGTACGTGGTGCAAGCCTAGTTGCGTTGGGACGGACCGTCAAATCTGTAGGCCGATGATTGCACCATGCACCGGTGGTATTCTGACCTCTGTTACCTATGTCCCTCGATGTCAGTCAAACCGATATGCCCGATTTAATAGGAGCCTCCTGATGAGCCGCGTCGTCTTTTACTCTGAACCCAACGACCGCGTGCGACTCGCCGAAAGCCTGGCTCCGGACGACCTTGATTTTTCGGTCATGGATCCCGAGCTCCCCTGGGAGGAGCGCAAGGAGTTGCTTGCCGACACCGAGGTCCTGATCCTCGGGGGACTGGCTATGCCTTACGAAGAGCTTATTCAGCTTCCAAAGTTGAAGATGCTCCAGTTGATGAGCGCCGGGTACGACCAGATCGACGTACCGGCGGTACGGGAACAGGGCATATTTGTGTCGAACAACTCGCCACAGATAGCACGGTCCGTTGCGGAGCATGCACTTGGCCTGATGCTCACCGTGCAGCACAAGTTCATCCCCGGTGTTGACGGCGTTCGGGACGGAAGTTGGCGTAACCCTGTGCGATCCGGAGTGTACGAGATCGGCGGCAAGACCATCGGCATCATCGGTCTTGGCAACATCGGTCGACTCGTAGCGCAAATGGTTAGAGGGTTTGGACCGGCTGAGGTGATTTATCACGACACGGCCAACATCCCGGGCGAGGTCGAGCAGGAACTGGGCGTGCGACGTGTTGGATATGAAGAGCTGCTCAAGACTTCCGACATCGTGACCGTTCACGTGCCACTGTTCTCCGAGACCCGCGGCATGATGAATGCCGACGCGTTCAGGCTGATGAAAGAATCGGCCATCTTCATCAACACTTGCCGTGGTCCGGTCCAGAACGAGGCTGACCTCATAGATGCGCTCAACGATGGGCAGATTAGAGCCGCTGGGCTGGACGTATTTGAAGTAGAGCCGACGCCGGTCGACAACCCCCTGCTCACGATGGACAACGTGGTGGTCACGCCGCATCTGGCCGGGTCCAGCGAGGAACGTGTAGAACGAGCGCTTGTGTTCTCGTACCAGAACGCCCGTCGCGTGATCTCTGGTGGGCAACCAGAGGGCCTGTTTGAAGTCCTGACATAGCCGTGCGCACCAATCTGGGATCGCGTTGGCCTGGGTCGCGCTGGAACGGACAAGCTTCCGCGTTGGTCCTTGATTTGGACGGGACGCTTCTCAACGCGAATGACAGGCTGTCGCCTCGGGTGATCGACGCCGTGTCCCGGGCGTCAGCCCATGTACCGGTGGCGATTGCTTCCGGCCGGGAGCCTACCGATGTCGCCCGGTACGCCCGGGAACTGGGCCTGTCGACGCCGCAGATATCGGACAACGGTGCTCGCATTCTGAACCCGGTAGATAACTCGACCCTTGAGGCCCATCTACTGGACGAGAGCGACGCACGTGCCATAATCGCCGGACTGGGCGATCGTGGAATGCGGTTCTTTGCGGTCGATGGCTGGGAGATGGCACGCTCGATTCCGGAGATCTCCAGGTGGGAGATAACGGTCATCGCTGCCTCGACTTACGACCGTGACGCTCCGACCGATTTTCAGGAAGCGACCGTCCGGAACGCCGTAGAGCTTGCGTCCGAAAGGGTAAACGCAATCCTGTCGGTGGGCGCTGATGCCAAACGCTGGTACGTAAACTACACCCGCAAGGGCGTGGACAAGGGCACGGGGCTACAGAGCTGGGTTGACCGGATGGGAGTGTCGATGGACGGCGTGGTGTTCGTCGGTGATTCGCTAAACGATGTCGAGGCGTTCGCAGTAGCGGGGCTTCCGGTCGCTATGGGCAGTGCGTCGGCTGAGGTGCGATCGGCAGCAACAGAGTCAGTCGGTGACGTGTACGAGGACGGGGTGGCGCAGGCGATAGAGCGGTTCGTACTGCCAGGGTTCTGAGGGGTCTCGAGTCCAACGCTGAAATCAATTGTGTAGGAGCAAGAGACTTCTTCCTCATCCTGCACCATCTCCCGCTGGGAGAAGAGAGCGAATCGTCCGGGATTTCAGATGGTCGCAGGTCTTATCCCTCAGTTTTAGCTCTCTGCTACATCGCCTGAATCGGACTCCTCAGACACTTCCGGACTCAGATCATTTCCTGACCTGAGCGCTCGCACGCTGGCTCCGAATGCCCTCTTCCAAACGCTCAGCTCCCGCCGCAATGCTGATCGGAACGGTCGTCCGGACTCGCCGATGTTCCGATACTTGCGCTGCCGGCGTCTCACGAGCGTACGTCGGTGTCGCTCGACGACCTCCGTGATCTCGATCATGAGCGCCCGTTTTAGCAGCCGAGAGGCCTCCAGAGGGTCTGTATGCGCACCGCCGTCAGGTTCCCTCACGATCTCATCGATGATCCCCATACGTCGACCGTCGATGGACGTGACCCTGAGCGCTCCTACCACCTGATCGGCTGCTGCGGCGTCGCGTAACTCGGCCGCAGCAGCACGCTCCGGCGATATCGGGGTGTATATGGCGTTCTGGAGCATCAGGACGCGGTCCGTAACTGCGAAGGCCAGTGCGGCCTCACTTCCGCCCTCCCCTATCAATACGGAGATTGTCGGAACCTCCACAACCAGGAGCGTCGATATCATCTGTGAGATGGCGTGTGCCTGCCCGCGCTCCCACGCCTCAAGGTCCAGTGCGGATCCGGGCGTGTCTACCAGTGTCACTATCGGCAGGTTAAAGCGAGACGCAAACCGGATAGCGCGCCGCGCCTTACCGAAACCTTCAGGCGTTATCGATCCGCTGGCAGACAGGCCTTCAGGTACATCGTCTTCCGATGACGAGATCATGCCACTTGGCGGTGTCTTTTCCTGCCCGATTACGACAACCGACTGGCCCGCCAAACGCGCTATCCCGGTTATCACTTCGGGCGCGTCAGCATACTGGCGGTCGCCGTGGAGTTCTACGAGGTTTGAGAAAACCTGGTCGATGTAGTGTCGGGCGGACGGGCGGTCAGGGTGACGGGCAAGCTGGACCATCTCCCACGCTTCCATCCGCCGAGGACGCGTACGAGGCGGTCGGCCACGGCGTCTCTTGGCTAGCCTGAACTCAGGCCTGAGCAGCTCCAGAGTAGTAGAAACAACGTGTTTGATCTGCTCACGGTCTACCACTCCGTCGAGCATTCCGTGCCGGAAGTGAACCTCCGCCGTGTGCTGATCTGCGGAGAGTGAACCTCCCGTCCGTTCTTTGATTGCGCGGAACGGTGCGAAGCCCACATGAGCGCCTGGCTCGGCGAAGATCAAATCTGCCTGCGTTCCAAACGAGGCGTAGACCTGTCCGGTCGCAGGATCACCAAGCACCGAAACCAGCGGAACGCCACGTTGATGCATCTCGTTGGCGGCGACCGTGGTCTTCGCCATCTGCATGAGCGAGAGGATTCCCTCCTGGATGCGCGCCCCTCCGCTGTTGATAACGGCTATGGCCGGGTAGCGTTTACGGGCGGCAAGTTGCAGTGCGAGGGCGACTTTTTCACCCACAACAAGTCCCATGCTCCCGCCAAGAAACCCGAAATCGAGAACGACGAGCACCGCAGGCGTCCCGCCGATGGTGCAAACTCCGGTTACTACGGCCTCAGTGAGTCCGGTCCGATCCTGGTCTTGCAGGATTCGCTCACGGTACGAAACACGTGCCGAGAATGAGAGCGGATCCAGTGATTTGATCCAGCGCGATGTCTCTCGGAAAGTCCCAGCGTCGGCAAGCATGTCGACACGTCTACGCGCAGACATCGTGTAGTGGAAACGGCAGCGCGGGCAGACCAGGTATCGGTCATAAGTGGGGCTGTCCACCAGCGAACCGCCGCAGGCAAGACAGGTCGTCCGAACGCCTTCCAGGTCGAGTTCGTGTTGTTCTGGACTATAAGGCGGGTCTTGGCCCGGAAAGAGTGGGGTGATATTGGTCACGCGCAGCCTCGTCGCTCAAGCTTACCGCGCCTGCAAGAAACTGGCACTGCTTGATGGCGTATTCGATGCCATCTTATTCGCGGTAGGTTCACCGAGACCCGACGTACAGCGGTAGTTGGGCGCGTGAATCGCCGAAGCCGGTAAAGCGCCAGTTAAAGCACCGGCCTCGGTTTGCCCGGCTCACCGATTCCCACCACTCCGGCCTCTTCCAGTTCATCCATCAGTCGTGCAGCACGCGGGTAGCCGATTCGTAGGCGACGTTGCAGGAGCGATACCGAAAGCGTCTTGTGTGCGGACGCCATCTCGCTTGCCCTGTCGAAGAGCGAGTCTCCATCGTGTCCGCCGTCTCCAAAGTCGCCGGTGTCGGCGGAAGCCGTCAGCGGTTCCAGACTCGGCATCTTCGGCCCTTTGACCGCTGTCCAGAAATCGACAACACTCGCTACCTCTGGATCGCCAAGGAAAGCACCCTGAATTCGTATAGGCTTCGGCCGATCGATCGGCAGGAAGAGCATATCCCCCTTACCGAGCAGCTTCTCCGCGCCCGGGCCGTCGATGATGGTCCGGGAGTCGATCTGGGAGGTCACGCCGAAGGATATTCGGCTCGGGAAGTTGGCCTTGATTAGCCCGGTCACCACGTCGACGGAAGGACGTTGGGTGGCGACGACCAGGTGGATGCCGGTCGCACGGCCAAGCTGCGCTAACCGGCACAGCAGTCGCTCTACCTCAGAGGCGGAGGTCAGCATGAGGTCGGCGAGCTCGTCCACCATAATGACCAGATAGGGCATCTTCGTCGTGGCCTGCTCGTTATAGGCGATTATGTTTCGGACGCCAGCGCTCTCCAGCACCTTGAAACGGTCAGACATTTCCTCAACCGCAGCCTTGAGGATGCCGACGGCGACATCCGGCTCCACAACTGGCGGGGCGTACAGGTGCGGTACGCCCGTGTATGGCGTTAGCTCGACCCGTTTGGGGTCGATCATCACTATGCGCACCTGCTCCGGCGTGCGGCTCATGAGCAGACCGGTGGCGATGGTGTTCATACAGACGCTCTTGCCGGAACCTGTGGCTCCTGCAATCAAGAGGTGCGGCATGCGGGTCAAATCAATCACCACGTTCTCGCCACCACTCCCGACGCCCAACGGCACTGGTAGCGGAGATTCTTCCACGAACTTTTCGTAGGCGGGCGATTCGATCACGGTTCTCAACGTGACTGGTGTAGGCCGGGAGTTTGGTACCTCTATACCCACCAGGGATGCGCCCGGAACCGGGGCTTCAAATCGAAGACTTGGCGACGCTAGCGAGAGCGCCAGGTCTTTTTCACGGGCCAGGATGTTGTCCACGCGGACACGCTGGCGTCCGGAACTACGCTCGGTTCCGGGTGCCATTTCTTCGATCAGTTTCTTGGAACCGCGCCCCTTACCCCAGCCCGGCACGATGCCGTACATCGTCACCCTGGGGCCTTCCCTGACATCGCCGACAGAGACCTCTATGCCGTGGTCTGCAAGGGTCTCAACAATCAGTTCAGATGTCGCCTCTATCTCCGACTCCGGGATTCCACCGGGGGGAGCGACCTTGAGCATTTTGACGTCGGGGAGCGGCCATTCGAAGGGAGGCACGTGCAGGAAGTTGGGCAGGATCGGCGTCAGGAGGCTTGTAGGGACTTCCAGGGCGTCGTCCTCGCCCTTGACGTCAGGGTCATCCAGATCGTCTACAGGCACCTCAACATCCGCCGTGATTGTTCGTTCGGCCGGATCATCCTCGGCAATAATAAGATCAGGGCGAACGTTCCCGGCGAGCGGGGGCTCCGGCTTGTCTGTGGCGAAGGACGGATTTTCTGTCTGATCTGCCTCGGTGCCCAACGCAGCGGACCCGTTCATGATCTCTTCCGCCGAAGGCCCGGATGCGGCACGGTTGGCGCGCCATGTGAAGATTCGAGACGCTAGGCCTGCGCCTGCGGCGATCAAAAGCACGCTGAATGCGATCAGGCCCGTCCAGATGCCCCGGACCGTGATTAACGCATGTCGTGGCAACGAGGCGGCGGCAGCTAAGACGACCAGGATTCCGGAGCGAACGAAGCCTAACGCTATCTGGCTGGACGTTCCTCCGGACTCGGCCCAGTTGGCAGGCCATCGCGCAATGTAGTTGCCAAACGATCCGCCGTACGACTGGTTAATCGTGGAGAAATAGTCAGGCAACTGCATCGACCCGAGGAAGCCGACTATGGCAAGGCCAATAAATGTTGCCGAGAGTGCGTAACGCCAGTGCATCTTCAGTAACTGCGGCGCAATGTTGAGAATCGCGACGGCGGCCGCGGCCCAGACAAACAACGGGATCGCCGACCAACCGAGGTGGAACCTCAAACTGTCGTAGAACAGCAGGCCGAGTATTGCCGTGGCGGCGATAACTATCGCAGCGGAGCGCGAGTATTCGTTCTTACTGGTTTCGGTCACGCCGATGGCGGTGTACGAATACCCGCCAACAGTGAGGCGGCGCGTTACGGATCCAACGGTGTGGATTGCTCCGCCTAACATTGCGCCTCCTCATGTACGGCCCCGAAACTATGAGGGCTGTGGGTCTCTGTTGATCAATCGCCCTCGCCCCCGGCGTCGGTTGCTGTCATCCGCGTATTACACATCGAACGCCACAGGAATGATGTTCGGCCGACGCCTCGTGCGCTGGCTGAATAACCTTCCCACGGTTTTTTTGACTGTGGCCTCGACCTCATTCCACTGTATTGGTGTGGCTGAATCACGGTCAAGAACGGATGACAACTCATCTATCGCATCTTCGAAAAGTGCGTCGGCCTCGGCGTAATGAACGAACCCGCTCGACACTATCCTCGGACGACCTACAACCTGGCCCTTAGAGTTACGGCCAAGCACCACGACAACAAAGCCATCACGGGCCAGCAATCGACGCTCCACGATCACGTTTCCGTGCTCATCCCAGACGCCGTGTCCGTGTATGAAGACGTGTCCAGCGGGGATCTGAGCGACCACCTCCGCCGTGTCGTCCGTCAGGCGCAGCATATCGCCGTCCTGCAACAAGAACGCATCGTCCTTATGCACGCCGTGTTCGATCGCTAGGTCAACGTGCGCCTTCAGCATCCGGTACTCACCGTGTACAGGGACGAAGTGCCGTGGTTGCAGAAGATTGTGCACCGCCCTCAACTCTTCACGGGCGGCGTGGCCGTGGACGTGGACGTTGTGGGTCTTGTGCGTCACGACGTGCGCGCCCTGCTCTACGAGGTCGTTGATCAGGTTGCTGACCGACGTCTCATTTCCGGGAATGGGCGTGGCGGAGATGATGACGGTGTCGCCTTCACGTATATCGACATCGTTGTGGGTCCCGGCCGCCATGCGTGCCAGTGCAGATTGCGGCTCGCCCTGAGCACCAGTGTTCATGTAGATGACACGGTGATCCGGTAGTCCCATGGCGTCCCGGGCACTTATCAGAGTCTCGTCCTTGATCTTCAGGTGCCCAAGATCGCGGGAAATCTTGAGATTATTGACCATGCTGCGCCCAACAATGGCGAGTCTACGGCCATGTGCGACGGCGGCGTCTGCGACCATCTGTATACGGGCGATCTGGGACGCAAAGCTGGCGACAAGCACCCGGCCCTCGGCGTTACCAATGATGTCGTGCAGTGCCTTCCCAACCTCACGGTCAGAACCAGAGTAGCCCTCGTTATCGGCGTACGTAGAGTCGGCCATCAGGAGGAAAACGCCATCGGCGGCGATCTCCGCCATCCGGGCGAAGTCGGTTGGTTCGCCAATAGTCGGGTCGTTATCTAGGCGGAAGTCGCCGGTGTGTACGACCGTTCCCAACGGGGTTCGTAGTGCGATACCCATTGCGTCCGGGATGCTATGGCACACGTCAAACCACTCGGCCTCGAACGTGTTTCCAAACCTGTGCCGCTCGCCAGGTTTGGCGATGTTCAGGTCAGCCTCACGCAGAAGCCCCCGTTCCTTCAACTTGTTACGGATCAAGGCCATCGCCATGTTTGGTGCGTAGATCGGCACCGGTAACTTGTCCATGATGTGCGGAAGTGCGCCGATATGGTCTTCGTGACCGTGCGTGATCAGGATTCCGCGAACTTTGTCGATGTTCTCAAGCAGGTAGTCGATGTTTGGGATGACGATGTCGATTCCCGGCATATCGTCTTCCGGGAACAGGACTCCGGCGTCGATTACAACTATGTCCTCGTCTGTTTCGAGGACCATCATGTTTTTGCCGACTTCGCCCAGCCCGCCTAGCGGGAGGACTTTCAGCGCTTCGTTGGCCATATGGCTCCTAATTGTTATTTCTTGATCCAAATTCCGCGCGCATTGGCAAATGTATTGGACTTGCCGCGCAGCGCGGGATCAGGTTTCTGGTGGTTTCGAAAATGAATGTTGGTAAGAAGTGAGTCTATTGTGCGGGATGAATGGTCGGATGCGGGAATGACTCTGTCAGTTACACACGGAATACTGGTCAGATCGGACCGGATCACAAGTACTGCCAGGCAATTTGGGCGTTCCTAAGACCAGTGCTCCTAGAACAATCGATCCTGGCCTGAGTCCTTTTCTGGCTCCGGATCAGGAGTCTGTACGACCGTGGTCGGTCTCTCACTTGCCCGGGTGGCGTTCATCTCAAGCGACTGGAGTACGGCCTGCGGGAGGCGGCGTATGTCGTTTTCAAGGGTCTGTCGCAGGGTGCTTGAACGAAGCGCCGCAGCCGGGTGGTATAGCGGGAAAACGACGATATCCCGCCACACGGTCGCACGGCCATGCTGGTCAGATATTCGCGTATCCGGGAGGAAACGGTTCATCGCATGTCGCCCGAGCGTTGCGATGACTTTCGGATTCAGGAGACGTATCTGGGCTTCCAGATAAGGCCAACATGCCCGTACCTCTTCAGGCAACGGGTCCCGGTTTTCCGGCGGTCTGCACTTCACGACGTTGGTGATGTAAACGTCGGATCGCCTTAACGGGACGACACCCAGAAGCTCGTCCAGCAATTTTCCGGCGCGTCCCACAAATGGACGGCCCTGTTGGTCTTCGTTTGCTCCCGGACCTTCACCGATGAAAAGAATCGAAGGTGAGTCAGCACCTTCTCCGGGTACAGCATTAGTACGAGTTCCCGCCAGACCGCACTTAGTACAACTTCGTACAACGGTGGCGATGTCCTCAATAGAAGGCATCTCGCCGGTGTACTCATCGTTGGAGGTCATAAGAAACCCCAGAAAATCTGACGATCCCCGGGACTCCCGGAAATCCCAGGAACCCGGACGCCCGAATCAGGCAGGTCGATTGATCCGGGCCGATGTTCCTCCCGGTTTCAGCCGTTGATCTAAAACCAGGGAGGACAACCTTACAGAATTAGTCTTCTACGCCTTTGGTGCCGAGGTACTCCACGACATCCTGGACCGTGTTCAGTCCTTCGGCGTCTTCGTCAGAGATCTCCAGCGGCGTGTCGTCGCCACCGAACTCCTCTTCGAGAGCCATGATCAACTCGACAACGTCAAGCGAGTCAGCTTCGAGGTCCTCGGTGAAAGACGACTCGAGTTGAATGTCATCTGGCTCCACGCTGAGTTTGTCGGCTGCGATGTCACGCACCCGCTCGAAAACTGTCGCCATTCGTATCCTCCGTAAACTTTTGAATGACCCCGCGCCAATGCTGATCGTGTGCCCGGGGTCTGTCTTTTTATCTATTGGATCGGACTTAATCCGGAATGTTTGGCCCTCACTATTAGTGAGCGTCGCCATCGGGTCAAGTATATTTCGACTTCATCTAAGCGCGAATTATCGTAGCACCGTCCCAAGGACTCCGTTGATGAATCTGGGCGAAGTCTCAGAACCATACAGTTTTGCTATCTCCACAGCTTCGTTGGCGATGACCGATGGCGGGGCCTGATCGTCACCCACAAGCGACAGCTCGGCGAGGGCCATGCGAAGGATTGTGCGGTCTACCCGGTCAATCCGTGAGACAGGTCGGGCCGGAGCCAGCACGGCAATGCGGTCGTCAAGAGTCAGACGGTTTGATTCGACTGCATCCACGATTCGGGTCGCAAAAGCGCACACATCGGCCTCAAGGCCGTCCCGTTCCGCAATCTGCTCCAGCGCCAGTCCGGCGGGGTGCCCGGTGCTCTCCGCCTCGTACAGCGCCTGCGTGGCCGCCGCACGGGCCGCACGTCGACCGGTGAGTGGATCGGACTCCGTCTCAAAGTCCGGCTCCATTTGGATCAGGCCGGGCGTGGTTGGAGACAGTATCTCCGGTGGCGCTTCTGGCAGAGGGACGTCATCGCCACGGGAGTCGTACTCCCGCGGTGCGACCGGGTAGAAGTTCCCCGGAGATTGCGGAGTATTCCGGTCCCGCTGTGTTCCTGAAAATCTTGGGTTCCTGGGATCCTTAGGCGCGCCGGTCAAAACAACCTCAATACTCAATGCTTGAAACGGCACTCACCATAAGCGGCGGCCGTTTTTAGCTAGCGAGCGCTATCACGGAATCCATGTCCGAGATGTTGGATATGGAGGCATCGCTGTCGATTCGCTTCATCATGCTGGCGAGAACTCGGCCCTGGCCAACTTCAACGTAACTACGCACGTCTTCAGCGAGCATGTAACGGATGGAGTCAGACCAGCGAACGCAGGACATGATCTGCATGCCCAGCTCTTCTTTGATCTCGGCAGCGGTCGTGATGGAGCGGGCATCGCAGTTTGCGATCACCGGGACCCTGGGGTCCTGCCAGTCCAACGAGTCAATGACTTCCAGAAGGCCGGAGCGTGCTGGCTCCATGAGGCCTGAGTGGAACGCGCCACCTACGGGCAGCGGGACACATTTGCGTGCGCCACGGGCGGCCGCAAGGTCGATCGCCTTGGCAAGCGACATGTGATCGCCGGCAACGATGATCTGGTCGTCCGTGTTGATGTTTGAGATGTAGGTACCGGTCTCACGGCAGATATCTTCGACGGCAAGTTCGTCGATGCCAAGGAGTGCCGCCATACCACCGGGTCGTTCATCACAGGCGTGCTGCATCAAGCGACCACGCTCTACTACGAGCCGGGCTGTATCGGCGATGCTGAGGGCTCCGGCTACGGCCAGTGAGCTGTACTCACCAAGGCTGTGTCCAGCGACCATCGCAACATCTGGAGCGCTTCCCTTTACCTCTTCAAGCGCCTTGTAGGCGGCGAGAGACACGGCCGTGATGGCCGGCTGGGCATTCTCAGTCTTAGTCAGTTCTTCCTGAGAACCGTCGAACATGATCGATGTAAGCGACCGTCCGAGAGTGTCATCTATTTCATCAAAGACCGCTCTTGCGGCTTTCGAGCCGTCATAGAGGTCTTTGCCCATCCCGACGGTTTGTGAACCCTGGCCGGGGAAAAGGTAAGCAACCTTTTCAGTCTGGGAAGCTGGTGACATCAGGTCTTAACTGCTCCTGCTAGTGCCGTGTGTGGGAAGGACTTAGCGGTCCTAATGGTTGTGTCCCGCGTGCTCGTCAACCTCTGCGACATCGACTCCCGGTTCCGGGATGTCCACAATGGAACGGCCCTTGTAGAAGCCACACGTGGGACATACCCGGTGCGGCAGCTTTACCGATCTGCACTGCTGGCAGACCGAAAGAGCTCCCCGTGACAGGAAGTGGTGGGCGGCGCGGCCGCCCTTGCGAGCACGGGAATGTTTTTTCTTTGGAAGCGGGGCCATGTAACTAGTTCTCCATTAGACCGATTCGAGATGGAAGTCTCGTCTCACCTATTCCTCTGCGCAAGGTATCCGCGCATCGGATTTGGCGTGTTACGGCCTTGTTAACAAGTAATTTCTTAGATTTTCAGGTCAAGCAACCCCGCGAGACGAGGATCGATATTCCGGTTTTCGCATTCGCAGGGGTCTGTATTTCGGTTATTTCCACATTCTGGACAGATTCCAGCACAGTCAGGCCGGCAGAGAGGTGCCATCGGTGCCGCAGAGACAAAACCCTGCCTGATCGCTTCTCCTGCGTCCAGATCGTTGGACTGATCTATCCAGAACTCCGGGATTTCTTCTTCCTCTACGACCTCCTGTCGCAGGAGTGACGAGCCGGGACCAAGATCCCCATTCATCGGAATGTATTCGTCTTCGAGCGTGATATTAAGTTCCGTAGCTGCTGTTTCCAGGCAACGGGCGCATTCAGTCTCGCCCCTGCTTTCGGCATCGCCACGCAACAGAATTCCTCTATCTGTGCGGATCAGGTTGACACTGCCCGAAACGCCATGAAAATCACCGTCTTCATGTGTAATGGACTCGTCTTCTATCAAGTAGACGCGGGTGGCTCCAAGCTCTCCGGATAGGAGTGCCGCGACGTTGTAGATCATGTGATTAGTAGCTGTAAGTTCCCTTTGAGATACCGAGGAAAATGTCCCGGGTTGTGCCCTATATGTAAGGCTAAACGAACGGTCGAAGCACTTCAGGTGGGCGCTATCATCCGAGAGATATTGTCAAATTAACCGGTGAATTATCGCGCTCAGCCTACGCGGGCGCAAGAAAAACTGGTTTTCAAGGGAATTGGCGACGGTATGGAACGGGGATTCGATAGCAATAAAGTCCCCGATTGCTTCGTAAATTCGGGCCTTATCAGAGTCTTAAGCGTTGGCCCTATCGATAAGCGCACGTGAGATGACGAGGCGCTGGATCTCAGACGTGCCTTCATAAATCTCCGTCACTCGCTGGTCACGATAGATTCGCTCTACGACCGACGGCTGGAAGTAGCCCGTTCCTCCATGGACCTGCACTGCCTTGTGGGCGACACGTCCGGCGGCTTCCGATGCGTACAGCTTCGCCATCGCCGACTCGACCCCGTGTGGCAAGCCCTCATCCACAAGCGCCGCCGCCCTGTATGTCATGAGCCTTGCAGCGTCTACTTCTGTCGCCATGTCGGCCAGCATGAAGGCGATGGCCTGTCTGTCGGAGATCGGACCGCCGAACGCCACACGCCGCGTCGCATATGAGACCGCTGCGTCAAGCGCGCCACGGGCGAGGCCGATGCACTGGGCCGCTATCGAAACCCGGCTGGAGTCGAGGGTTTTCAAGGCTATCGAG
>Ga0114999_10001432_pt1 | contig 33079 bp, 26 predicted proteins | sample ArcticOcean_MG_C_3_FD_89820 | JGI IMG/M metagenome (GOLD analysis project Ga0114999, IMG submission 89820) | Marine microbial communities from western Arctic Ocean - ArcticOcean_MG_CB8_126 | ecosystem: Environmental > Aquatic > Marine > Oceanic | place: Arctic Ocean: Canada Basin | collected...
CGTGATCAGAGTAAACCTATCTCTCTTTCCTGAGTTCCGGAGGCAGCACTGATACTTCACGCTTGAGAACAATGCTGATGCGCCTGTTCTGAGGTTGAAACGGATCCTCAAGGGACAGTGGATCGGTATCCGCCTTGCCAACCACCTGGACAAATTTGTCAGGATCTATTCCGGCACTAGAGAGGGCGCGGCGGCTCGCATTCGCACGATCGGTTGAAAGTTCCCAGTTTGTCTTTCCCGAAGCACTTCGGAAGGGACTGGAGTCGGTATGGCCCGAAATCGCGATCGTGTTGGGCAAGGGGCCAATAATGGTGGCAATCTCCGCAATCAATTTTATCATGTGCTGCTGCGGCTGGGCGCTGCCGCTAGAGAACATGGAACTGCCTTCCTGGTCGACAATCTGAATACGCAGACCCTCTTCGGTTACGTCAACTTTCAGATGCTCCGAGAACTCTTCCAACTCTTCGCTGCTCTGGATCGCCTCTATGCGCCGTATCCGGTATGAGGACGCCCAATCCTTTGAAATGAAATACGGGTATGAGCCGTCAACGATCTTATGGTTGGCCGTGGCGATTGATCCATCTGTCGGATTGAAGGCGTGCGGCATTTCCTCGAAGGGGATGTACCTCGTCCATTCATAGATCCGTTCCCAGCCCGGTACGGGCAAGGCTCCCTGGACGGTATTTGCGGAATGGCGGATGGGAACACGGCCGATCGCGTGGTAGCCGATGTTGCCGTCGATGTCGGCGTACAGGACGTTCTGATGAGGCTCTTTGAACAACCGCAGGGCGTCGACAAACTCATCCCAGTTCCTGGATTGATTCATGAGGAGGATTGCGCGCGCCGTCGAGTCGCCGTCGCGGAGGGCCGTCCAGGCCAGTGAGACAATGTTGGTCGGCACAGCTGCGCTTGCGGCACGCGAAGATGCGTCAGATATGACCGGCCCATGAATGGTTTCCCGCACGATGACGTCAACGTTCACATCGTCCCGGACGTGGATGACTTCGGAGTGAACGGCGAGCGGTCGGGGTCCGTCCGGCGTGAGGTATGAGGTGGGATCGCCCGTCACGAGTTTTTCGACGTAGAGATCCTGAACATCGGCGTTCAGGTTGGTAAATCCCCAGGCGACCCGGTCGTTCCATCCCAAGATGATGCCGGGAATGCCCGGCAGGGTCGCTCCGATCGCCCTGAATTCCGGGCTTTCGAGATGCGCCAGATACCAGACCGAAGGTACGCCGAGACCCAGATGCGGGTCATTTGCAAGAAGCGGTTTACCGCTTGTTGTCCGCTTGCCTGCGAGTACCCAGTTGTTCGATCCGTTCGAAACCTTCGGCGCGACCTCGATTGGGGACCCCGCGATGTCGACTGGCGTGTCCGACCAAACGCTGCTGAGGTCCGGTAGCGCGACTGGAGCGTCTCCAGGGTAGGGCGGGAAAAGTTCTGATATTTGCCCAGGCGTCAGTCCCGCCAGTTTCGACAAGCGAAGGCGGAGAAGTTCATTCCGCCAATTCAAGGCGAGATCCCAGGCCATCATCTTTCCCCATACAAGGGAGTCCTGTGGTTCCCAGGGTTCGGGTTGATGGCGGAGGATTAGGAATTCGGGCGGTAGCGGCGTGTCATGCGTCTCAAGGAATGCGTTCACCCCGGATGTGTATGAATCGAGCGCGGCGCGGGTCTTTTGATCGAGTTCATCGTATGTGCGCTCCGCCGCCCGCCGCCCGCCGAACCCCGAGCGTGCGTAAGAAACGGTCAGTTCCCGCCGTCGCGGCACCGAGCACCTCAGAGAGACGGCCCGTGCCAATACGGCGATTGATCTCCATCTGCCAGAGGCGGTCCTGGGCGTGGGCGAAGCCCAAGCCAAACATGACGCCTTCGGTGCTCTCCGCGTAGATGTGCGGCACCGCGTCACGGTCTCGCGTGATGCGGACCGGCGTGGTGATGCCGGCGAGTTCGATGGTTCCGTCCATCACGGGCAATGAGCCGCGCGCCCAAATGTAAGTTCCGCCAGCCGCCAGACAAATAATCGTGACGGATGCCAGCAGCGCCTGCATAAGACGTTCCATGGCCTCAGTTTGCCCGAAACCATCGATCGAGCAACGGTAAAGCTTGTTTCCGGCTTTCGGCCGGATGTGCGAACGTGTAGAACTCTGCTGCTTGATCAGCGGCATGCGCGCTGCGATCGGAACTGCGAAGACGGGCGAAATTTCTAAGACAGGCGAAATTGCGAGGGCGGGAGGGTCTCATGGGAATGAAGTTGGCATTTATCGGACTTGGGGTCATGGGGTACCCGATGGCGGGACACCTTGCGGCAGCCGGCCACGACGTGACGGTCTACAACAGGACTGCCGCGAAAGCGCGAAGCTGGGTCAAGAAATACGGCGGGAAGTTGGCTAAGACGCCAGCTCAGGCCGCCCGCGGCGCGGAGATCGTATTTGCATGTGTGGGCAACGATGACGACGTCCGCAGCGTCACTACGGCGAAAGACGGCATTTACGACGGCATAAAGAAAGGGGCGATCTTTGTCGATCACACGACCGCCTCCGCCAATCTCGCGAGGGAATTGGATGCGGCGGCGAGAAAGAAAGGCTGCCAGTTCCTCGACGCGCCGGTGTCAGGAGGTCAGGCAGGTGCCGAGAACGGCGCGCTCACGATCATGATCGGCGGGCAGAAAACTGCCTTCCGCAAGGCGGAAGCGATCATTCGGATTTATGCACGGGAAGCACAACTCCTCGGACCCGCAGGGGCGGGGCAACTCACAAAGATGGTCAATCAGATTTGCATCGCTGGACTGGTTCAAGGCCTTGCAGAGGGGATGAATTTCGCTCAGCGCGCCGGCCTCGATGGTGACCAGGTTCTGGACGTCATTTCAAAGGGGGCTGCGCAATCCTGGCAGATGGAGAATCGCGGCCGAACGATGTTGCGCAACAAGTTCAATTTCGGTTTTGCGGTCGAGTGGATGCGCAAGGACCTGTCGATCTGTCTGGAGGAATCGCGAACCAATGGTGCGCGCCTGCCCGTTGCGGCGCTGGTCGATCAATTTTATGCCGAGGTGCAGGCTCAAGGCGGTGGTCGCTGGGATACGTCAAGCTTGATGAAATTACTGACCCGTCCGTAGCAATATGACTGAACACGTTGCATTCATCGGTCTTGGTGCGATGGGCGGCCCCATTGCCGGCCATTTGGCCAGGGCAGGACATGATGTCACGGTCTACAATCGAACGTCTGCCAAAGCGGATGCTTGGGTGTCCGAATATGGTGGAACCGTGGCTGGAACACTGCAAGAAGCGGCCGAATCTACGAAGTTCGTGTTCTCATGTGTTGGCGGAGACGACGATCTTCGCTCTATTACCACGGGCGAGGACGGAGTGTTCCAAGCCATGCAAAAGGGAGCGGTGTTCGTCGATCACACGACGACGTCCGCCGAGGTGGCTCGACAGATTGCGGAGCAGGCGCAGGCGGGCCGCCTTAGTTTTCTGGATGCGCCCCTTGCCGGAGGTGTGTCGGGTGCACAGCGTGGCGTGCTGTCCATCATGGTTGGCGGCGATGCCGAGGCTTTTGGACAAGCCGCGCCCCTGATGGAGACATACGGACAAAGCGTGCTGCATATGGGGTCGGTTGGCGCGGGCCAGTTGACGAAGATGGTCAATCAGATTTGTGTCACAGGGATCATCGAATCGCTGGCCGAAGGATTGTCTTTCGCAGAGAGAGCCGGTCTCGACGGAGACAGAGTGATCGAGGCGATCTCGAACGGCTCGGCTTCTTCCTGGCAGATCGGGAATCGTGCAACGGCGATGCTCCAGCGGAATTTCAGCGGCGGCGGTACCGTCGAACTCCTGCGCAAGGACCTGGATATCTGTTTGAACGAGGCGGCGCGGATGGGCGGGAGCCTTCCCGTGGTGGACCTCGTACGGTCTTACTATAGGCAGATCATCGATCGAGGTGACGGAGGGCTCGACGCCGCCAGTCTGATTAGCCTTCTGAACGGGACGGAAAGCCCCGGTTCCTAATTGAGACGGAAGACAATCGGCACGTCTATTGCGCCGGAAGCGGCTTCGCTGCCAACCAACGCCGGCAGGAACTGCCACTTGCCAGCGGCACGACGCGCTGCCTCGTCAAGAACCTTGTGGCCGCTGCTTTTCGAGATTGTAACGCGATGCGCGATTCCCCTGCTGTCCACTTCGACACGTAGCAGAACCCGACCTTCGAGTCCGTGCCGGCGTGCGGCCAGTGGATATTTGGGCGGTCGATTTCCTGCAACCACCTGAACTCCACGCTTAACGCCTGCTGGTCTGAGGGTGGGCTGTACCGTTCCGGAGACTTGAACCGAACTCGTGGACACTTGTTTGGCCTGCCCGTCTTCTTCGGTTAGACGCGTTAGGGCTGATCCGGAGGGTGGTCGATCGGCATCCGGAACATCGGTCGACTCCTGAACATGTTCACGAACCGGTTCGATGAGCTTGCTGATCTCGGCGCTCGTGATGATGATATCCGGAGTGGACGGATCGGTCGGCATTGTCGAAACGGCATTAAATTCGAGTCCTGCAAGATCAGCGGCGACGGAATGATCAATTTGTGAGGCCGGCGGTTTGGGATGCGGTAAATGAACAGCGGGTGCTGGTTGCGTCGGCTCAATGGGTGCCGCCCTCAGCAGAGCGATCGTTGCAATCTGTTTGAGAGTCTTGATTTCACCTGGTGTTGCCGCCGCAATTACGGAAGGCGAGGACGGGGACGGTTCCTGTCGAGGTTGGGCGGTTGAATCGAGAAGTATTGCCGCCGCCGGCGGGGACCAGGACCTCGAGAAATAAGTGCGAATGTCATCGGCATTTGGGCGGAAGGTTTCCTGCGGCGCCGTATCAAAGATTGTGGCGGGAGTCGGATCGATTTTACTTGCCGCCATCTCGTCCGGTGGCAGCAAGTTGTTTGGTGCTGGCGTGGCAACCGGCTGAGCGGAAGGTTTGGCCATCGCAATTGCGGATGTATCGGATTGCAGGTTGTCCGGCGGGGGACTCCCGGCCGGCGCTACGGGATCGGGTTTGGCCTCATCCAGAACTACGAGTTCCACCATTATGGGCGGAGATTCTTCCAGGGACGGCGTGCCTTCAAGAGTGCTAATGACAGCCGCAACGGCAACGTGCCCAGCCAGTGAAGCGGCGCCCGCAGCCATCCAGTTCCCTGTTCCGCTGATTGGCAGAGCTTTCACGATGATTGATCCACGGAGTCGATCCGGCGCCAGGGCACCACGAAGTCTCCTGCACTGGTGGATGCCGTGATTGTCTCGACGCCGTAAACGCCGCGCACGATGTCAGATGTCAGGACCGCTTCGGGCAGTCCGTGGTGGGCAATACAGCCGTCATCAATAAGTACGATCCTGTCACAGAATCGAGCGGCGAGCGTCAAGTCGTGGAGGACAGCAACAACGATCCGATTATCCGTCGCGACGTCCTGCAACAACTCCATGACCTGAAGCTGGTGGTATGGATCGAGAGATGAAACCGGCTCATCCGCAAGCAGGACTTCGGGTTCGACAGCAAGAGCCCGAGCAATGAGGACACGAGCGCGCTCACCACTGGAAAGCGACGAAATCACCCTGTCGGATAAATCGAGAACATCGGTCCGCGCCATGGCCGATTCCGTCATCTCGGTGTCGATATCATCGAGGCCGCGCCACAGGCCCGTATAGGGCAGCCGACCAAGAGCAACCAACCGATCGACGCGTAGCGGCCAATGCACCGGGGCATCGGCGGGAAGATAAGTAATCCGCCTGGATCTAGAAGCGCGGGGAATGGACTCCAGCTCAATGCCTTCGAGCGTGACGGTCCCCTGGTTCGGTGCCATCAGGCCGGAAAGAACACGCAGTAGTGTGGTCTTGCCAGCGCCATTTGGCCCTATCAGGCCGACAACGTCGCCGCGTTTCGCTCCGAAGTCGACGTCGTCGAGCACTTTCCGTCCACCGAGGGACACGGTCACACCCTTCGTCGCGAGATCGCTCATATCAGCGCTCTCCGGGTGCGAACGATCAAGTGGAGAAAGAAAGGTGCGCCAATCAAGGCCGTCACGACGCCGAGGCGCAATTCGTGCATTACCGGCAGGAGGCGTGCTGTCATGTCCGCGGCCAGGAGCAGCGCTGCGCCTCCTAAGCCGCTGGCGATCAAGAGGCGGCCCGGTTCATGGCCGACGAACGGCCGTAGGAGATGCGGGACGACGAGACCCACAAACCCAATGGCGCCGCTGACGGCGACACCTGCGCCGACACAGCACGCAGCTCCTAGAACAATCTGCCCACGGACCCTGGATAGGTTGAATCCAAGAGATCGGGCAACGTCGTCGCCCAGACTGAGTGCATTGAGGGGTCGCGCGACGGTGGCCAGCAGTATCCATCCGACTAACGTCAGCGGCAAGGAAATCCAGACATGCGTGAAACCACGGTCGGCCAGCGAGCCAAGCAGCCAGAACACCGCTTCAAAGACGGCATATGGACTGGGGGCGAGGTTGAGCGCTAGGGAGATAAGCGCACCCGCAAAGGCATTCACGGCCACACCTGCAAGGATCAAAGTGAGGGGGCCGGCATCGCGTCCGGCGAGACCGAGCAGTAATGCGACGGCGATCGCGGCTCCCGTCATCGCGGCAATCGGTACGGCGAGTTCCCATTCTGCTGCGATCCCGAAATAGATGACCAGGACGGCACCCAGGCCGGCACTGCTGGAGACGCCGATCACGCCGGGATCGGCCAGGGGATTGCGAAGCAAACCTTGCAGAGCGGCACCCGCGAGACCGAGACTTCCCCCGACGATGATCGCAAGGAGCGCGCGAGGTAGTCGGATTTCGACGAGAATCAGGCCCAACATCCCAGGATCATCCCCAAACGCGGCCATCAGAGTTTTGATCAATGGCAATGACACGTGGCCCGTTGCCAGTGATGCGATGAACAGCACGAGAACAACAACTGACAGTGTCACCATTACGGGCGTGGTTCCGATGTTCGAGAACCTGGCGGCGTCATCTGATTCGTTTGATGAGATGAGCCGGTTTACAGGGGTGCGAGGAAAGGTCACGGCCTTGATTCCATCAGTAACTCGACCGCTTCGGCGAGCATCGGTCCCGGGCACACCCAAAGACGTGTCGGGACCCGAATCAGCGGTTTGCCTTTCATAGCCTTGGCGAAGACCGGATGGTTCAACATCTCTTCGGCGATTGAGGCGCCGCCATCGCCGAACGAACTGAGAATCAGAACGTCCGGATTGGCGGCGATTAGGCGCTCCATCGAAAGAACGGTGGTTCCTGTTACGCCGAGTTCGGCGACTTTATTTTTTAAGCCCACAACTTCAAGAACGGCATCGACGGGAGTTTTACCTCCCGCCGTATACCCGTTGGGAAGGTAAAACGCGGCGGTGAGTTGATTCCCAGTCACCGCACGCCTCGCCCGTTCGAGACGTTGGTCCATTTCTGAAAGTAGGAACTCGCCGCGTTTCTGTTCTTCCAGTAGCGCGGCGACCTGCCGGACTTGGGCCCGGATTCCCGGAAAGTCCTCTGGTGAGTCGAGGATGACAATTCGGTGGCCGATTCGGCGCAGGAATCCGACCGATGCCTGTGACGTGAATTGCCCCGCAAAAATCAAGTCCGGTTCGAGAGGCAGGATTTCCTCTACCCGTCCGTGGGTCGTGGACTGGTTTCGCGCAGACGCTGCCATGTAGGAGTTGGCGACGTCGTGTGACAGATAGCTGACGGCTGCGATGTTTTCAGGTTTGGCGAGCAACAAGACGAGTTGGTCCGTGCAGAGATTGAGCGAGACGACCCGTTGGGGCTTTGCTGCTGATGGCAGAACGAGACCGACGGCAAAGAGGGCAGCCGCGAGAATTAGCACTACGTGTCGAAGGGCGGTTTTCGCGGCCATCAATCAGTGCCCTATTAAAATGTCGCCCGCATACCTGCGTATGCAGCGCGGCCGGGACTGCCGAAGGTCAAAGCCTCTTCGTAATCGCGGTCGAGAAGATTTTCACCACGGATGAAGACCTCGTACCCGGGCCGGACTTCATAGCGCACCACGGCTTTCAGCAAGGTGAAGCTCTCAAGACGTACCGCCGCGGAATTGAACGCGGGATCAAATTCAAGGTCGGTGCGCTCACCGTTGAAATCGATGCCAACATTCAGCGAGCCCGGACGATCCTCCCACCGGAAGGCGTAGTCAGCAGTGGCGCTCGCGATGTGTTTGGGGCGTCGCACGAGCTCTGAGTCGTTCGGGTCCTGACCTACGGACCAAGTGTAGGAACCGGTAAGGATCAGATCGGCGTTGACCCGGAAGCTGCCGGCGACCTCAACACCATAAGTCTCGCTGGTGCCGGTGAGGTTCACCGCGGTGGTACCCGACCCCTGAATGAGGTCGGTGATATCGCTCTCGAAATAGGTGACGTCGAGGATGGCGTTGCCCCCGAGCAAGGATTGTTCAACACCGATATCCCAGCCTTCGGCCGTTTCCGGCGACAGATTCGGGTTGCCCGAGAAGTTGGCTGCGAATCCAAACAGCTCGAATATCGTGGGGTTCTTCACGCCTTCTCCGTAACTGGTATGGAGACGCGTGCCCCAGCGCGCGTGTTTGTACGCCGCCGTTGCCCGGTAAGTATCGGAGTCGTCGAAGAATTTCGCGTCGTCGTGACGGCCCGCCAGCGAGAAATAGATTGAATCCAGGAGATCGAGGCGGTACTCCGCGACATAGCCCAAGTTCTTGATGTCCCGGTCGACATCGACGAAGGCACTTGCTGAGATCACTTTCTCCTCTTCCCGTTCTGCGGCCAAGGTCAGCGAATGCTCAGCATCGGCGAACGCCGGGGTACTGAGTAACAGATTGGTTTGATAGTCGAACTTCTGCTTTTCGCCCTCGAATACGCTGTTGACGGCAGCGTTCTGGTAGTTCGTGCGGTGGCTGTTCGTGAAGCCGACGCTCGCTTCGTGGGTCCAGCGCCCGTCGAAGGTCGATAAATTCGCCGACCCCCTGTAATAGCGCTTGATCGAACTGGTCCGGAAATCAGCGTCGACGAGACCGGTGCCACCGACGAAGTTGTCTGTCTGAATCTCTGAGTCCGTCAGCCGCCCAACGAAGTTCAGATCGAGGAACGGGAAAGGCGATAAACCTCCATTAAAATGAGCGGAGCGATTGCGATAGCCGTCCTGCTCTCCATTGCCGCGCTGCTCGCTGGCGGCGGAGATGCCGTCGGAATGATAGCCCACGGCGTGTACGGCGATGTGATGACTGTCACTGCCCAAACGATAACTCGCCGTGCCTTGGACTGTCCGATGAGATCCAGCTTCAAGTCCCGTTGAGACTTCCGGTTTGCCGCGACCTTTGCGGGTAATGATATTCACCACACCACCAATCGCATCGCTGCCCCACAGGGCGGTCTGAGGACCCCGTAACACCTCGATCCGTTCAATTTCGTGGGCGAGCAGGTCGCCGAAGTCAAACTCGGAACTGTTGGCGGGGTCGCCGACCTCAATTCCATCCAGAAGTACCAACGTTTGATTGGCTTCTGCTCCGCGAATCCGGATCTGCGTATTCGCGCCCTGGCCCCCCAAACGGTTGACTGCTATTCCAGGCACTTCGCGCAAAATTTCGGCAACGGACCGTTTCTGCTTCCGATCAATATCCTCTCCGGCAATGACGGTTATGGCGCTGCCAACTGCAGCGGAAGGAACCGGTACCCGACTGGCGGTTACCACGACCTCCGGTAACATTTGGACCTGGGCCGATAGTTGGAGAGAACTTGTGCTGAAGATGGCCGCCGCGATGGCGAAGATACACGGTGGACTCGCAATGAGTTTGTTGGCTTGCATAGCTGGCTCCCGAACAGGTTTGCGTTCAACACGTTGAAAGCCGTGTCGCTGCCGAGAGCCGATCGGCAATGCCATGCACTATTTGCTGATTTCATCGATAGACCCGTTCGCGACGACACGTTTTCATTCCGTTCGTCGCCACCAACGGTATACCGTCCCGACGAAAAAACCCCGTCCACCGGTTGGGCGACACGTGGTGGCAGGTCTCCTGGCTTGCGGGTCGCTGCGGACGTTCGCCTTCCCGGTTTCCCAGTGGCAATCATGAACGTCTACTAACCGCTTACAGTTGCGGGGGCAGCCACGGCATTGAACACACAACGTGCTCTCACCGCGTTCCCTTTTTATCCCCTACCGGGGAACCATCACGCGTCAGAGCCTATAGATCGGGGCCGGGCGGGGCAAGATTCTAGCACCGGATCAAATAGGCGGTTACAAACTCTTTACAAAATTGAACGTGGGAATTCTTGTTTGTTGCCGATGAACGCGCATAATCGGAATCGGCGAACGATTCCCAATTTCCGGGGCAAACTGCCGGAAATATTTTCTGTTGTGCCGGCAGGTCATTGATCGGCGTCGTTCGATTGGACTTGATTGGTTGTTTGGTGAATCCGTATGGCAATACGTTCAGCGCGTGTCCTCAAAGAACAAATTCTTGAAGCAAATTCAGGAAAAATCACTTTCGCCTTCCAACCGATCGTTAATACCCATGCCGGCGATTGCTTCGGTTGTGAAGCGGTCCTCCGTAATTACAAGCTGGTTGGTGTCGAGAACATCTCGGCATTCTTTGATCATGCGGTTGACCTAGGTGTCTTGCGTCGCATCGATTTGCCGCGTTGTTGCTAAGCGAAAGTTCGATATATTTTTCAACGTTGACGGGCGGCAGTTCGAAAATGCCGGCGGCGAACGTGCAAAAACGAGTGAACACGGCCTAGTAGCGGAATCTCTCTAGGACAAAAACCTCGTCCGCGTGCTGACCGTATATTCGCAGGCAGGGTAATTGCCAGAATTTCAGGCCGTTACCGCTGATTCAGACGAAGCGTTAACGAATGGGTATTGCCGTTGGCGTAATTGCCGAGTAAACCATCATCATTGAATTCATTAACCAAATTCGGATTTTGTTGGAAATGTTATGAAATAATTTGTTAGATTGCATGTCGAAGAATTCGACCGAATATGGTAACTGTACAAATCGGAGGCGAGCGTGCCAGGATTTAATGCATGCACGGGGGAAAACTGGCTTCTAACTCGACTGGTCGCGGCTGCGATCGGCGTAACTGTATTTGCATCGCCAGCGTTGGCGGCAACCGACGACGATGTGGCCGAAGATGCAGCTGCAGCGCATGAGGAGTTGTTCGCGGAGGCGCAGTATCCTTCTGCGTCAACGTGCGGGACGTGCCATCCCAAGCACTTCCGGGAGTGGTCGGCATCCCAGCATGCGTATGCCCAACTCAGCCCCGTGTATCTTTCTCTCAGCAACAAAATCAACGAGCTTTCGAACGGCTCGAACGGTGATTTCTGTCTGCGGTGCCATAATCAGGTTGGTGCCAATCTCGGCGAAGATCAATTCGCGTCCAACCTGACCCGTCATCCAACCTCACGAGAAGGTATCACCTGCGTGGTGTGCCATCGAATGAACAAAAGCTATAACAAGGCGAGCGGTCGTCTTGCTCTGGTTGAAGGGGACCTGACAGCACCTGTATTTGGTCCTAATGGAAATTCAGAGATGAAGCGAGTGTTGTCACTACCGGGCGAGTATAAGGTTGTGACTGATCCAGAGGTTTCTGGCCGGAAAATTCATAGGGAAGCAAAGAAATTTGCTCCTATTTCGGATCCGATGTTCTGCGGTACTTGTCATGATGTGACGTTATTCAATGGCTTCCGACTGGAAGAAGCATTCAGTGAATATCGGACGTCACCGGCTGCTGCCCGAGGTACAACTTGTCAGGACTGCCATATGGGTAAGGAGCAGGGTGTGGCGTCGGGATACGAGCATGGTCCGGCTGCGGTCGTTGGTGGGATCGAGACCCAAGCCCGAAAGCTGACGAGTCATACATTTGCTGGGCCCGACTATTCAATTATTCACCCTGGAATTTTCCCGCATAATATTGAGGCACAGGAAATTGCGACACTTGATCAGTGGCTGAAGTTTGATCATGAAGCTGGCTGGGGCACGGATGCTTTTGAGGACGATGTCACAGATGGCCAGGAGTTTCCAGAGCGCTGGGCCTTTGCGGACGATCGCTACGAGGCACGGGATATTTTAGAGGTGCAGTTCGAAAAACTTGAAGTTGCTCGGCTAAAGCGTCTCGAGGTTTTACGTAACGGCTATATATTGGGCGATATTGTCACAGAGCGTGCTGAGTCTGATGGTATTGAATTCAAGGTTCAGGTCAGGAACGGCACGGACGGCCACAACGTGCCTACTGGCTTCACGGGCGAGCGCCTAGTTTGGCTTGAGGTCACGGTTCGGGATAGTGCCGGAAGGGTAGTATTTGTTTCGGGTGACCGCGATCCTAACGGTGATCTTCGGGATGGGCATTCTTCATATGTCCATGCGGGTGAGGCAGAATTAGATAAACACTTGCTGAGCCTGCAATCATACTTTGTGACCCAAAATGGCCGGGGGGGCGAGATTGAGCATGTCATACCCATTCCTTACCCGATTATTTCACTGCCGCGTGTGCTTCCCTCACCAGTGTCTTTAGTGTTTACAGGTGAGCCGGCTACGGAGCGTAACCACAAGCGTGGTATTGAGCCAAACGGCGAGCGTTGGGGGCACTACGTGGTAGAGCCATCCGCAATGACTGGACCCGGTAAATACACGGCGACGGTCAAGCTGATTCAGCAGCCAGCACCAGTCAATCTACTTATAGCGATGCAAAGTGTTGGGTTCGACTACGGGTTGACGCCAGCACAGGCTCGCGATGCTTTGGTTGCTGGTGCCCAAGTTCTATGGGAGCGTGAAATAAATTTCGAAGCCAACTAGAGATAAGATTGGTTTCCAGCCTTCAATATTGAGTGGATGGAGTAAACCTAACAAATTGATCTATAATAATGACTTCCCCGGGACAAAAAACGGGGAACTTTTAATGCAAAAAAACGATTCTTTCGGGTGTTTTTTGCGATGAATCTAATGATGAATATAGCCATGATTATCCAATGCTTTATTAGACCCGTTATCGGACTTTTTGCAATTGTAGTCTTGGGACTGCTACCGATATCGTCAGCGTTATCGGACGGACTCTGGCCATTGGGTGAAAAGGTACCGGTTGTAACCCTCAGTGAGACTTACGTACCCTTCAAAGGAAAGGAAGAGATAGCAAACCGTCCCAAGCTAATGATTGAATTGGGCGATGCATTCCTTGGTACAGGCCAACTCGACAAGGGTTTTGAAGTTCCAGTAATTGGTGCCGTGTGGCAGCCGCGTTTGTGGTCCTACCTAGTAAATCGCGCGACGTTTCAGACGTTTGATAATCATGCTCCAAATACTGACCGTGAGACTGAGTTTGCAAATCGGTTAGATGTATTCGTCAATCTGCAACTGACAGGTACTGAAAAGATCCTCTTACAATTACGGCCGACTGACAACAACCAGCCGCGTCGTTTCTCGCGATATACATTTGAAGGACGTGAAGAGGGTTGGGAAAATGAAATCAACATTGATGTAGAATCGCTGTTTTTTGAAGGTGATCTCGGGAGCCTAGTTCCTAATCTCGATCCTGCGGGTACTACAATGTTGGATTTTGGATACTCTGTTGGGCGACAGGGGGTTACTTTTCAGGAAGGCATCATTCTTAACGACACTATTGATGCTGTGGGTTTTGTACGTAACAACTTGGTATTTCCTGGAACGTCTAACCTTCGAATTTCAGGAATGTGGGGTTGGAATCGCCTTGATCGCAACGACAGGGCTCGCTCAGCAGATTCAAATATGTTTGGTTTGTTCACCTTTGCCGATACGCCCGTCAGTACCTATAACCTTGACCTTATTTACGTCGAAGACAACTCTAATAGCGATGGTTTTTACCTGGGCGCCTCAGCTATTCAGCGACTGCGCAAGTTTGGGGGTATATCGACAGCCTTCCGAGTTAATAGTTCTTTTGCGCTTGAGGATGAAATTTCTGGGAATGTGATGGGTGATGGAACACTCTTTACTGCGGAGATTTCGTCAACGGTAAAGAAGTCCCATGATATCGTGTACATGAATCTCTATGCCGGCATCGACAATTTTACGCAAGCTGGGCGTGAGCCCATCCTTGGCGGTCCGCTCGCCAATACGGGAATCTTGTTTGCGTCACCTAACTTGTCGACTCACGGTGCTGAAATCACACCTTTCGTTGACGACACCATTGGCTTCGCTACTGGATACCAGGCTTTCTGGGACCACACGCGTAGGAATCTCATCTTGGAGCTTGGAACACGTAAGGACTATAACGGTGGAGAAACTGATGCTGTGGGTGCTGGGTTCCAGCTACAGCAGGCAGTTGGCCAGCACGTTCAGTTACAGCTTGATGGTTGGTATACTTTCCAAGACGATGGCAACGACGACTCGGGCGCACGATTTGAGGTTCTTTTCGTTTATTAGGTTGGCTTGAACTCATGACCGCGCGGCGTTTTTTGAAATGACGTCAATCATGTTTATCAGTTTTTGGAGCACTAGCGGGACGCTAATTCTTGCCCAGGACTGACGAAAAACTTGGCCTTCTTGCCATGCTACCAAATATCTATATCCGTTAAGCGGTTTACTCCCGAGTGGCCGTCAGCGCTAATCGTGCTTGTTGCACCTGTTTTGGCGGGTGCTACACTATTGCTTGCGGCACCGCATGACCCTGCCTGGACTACATGCTGATAAGTATGAAGATTCTCCTTACAGCAATGAAGCTAGAGAATTTTGTTATCAACTATAATTAAAAGGCAAACAGATAAAGGTCTAAAATATTGATATTACAATCAACAAAACTTTAAATGGGGAAGGTTAAGGTTTGAATATTAAAGTTGCCTATATTGGATTGGGGCATATGGGCGGTCCCATGGCAATGCATCTTGTAAATTCGGGGCACGAAATATCGGTTTTCAACCGCACGCGGTCCAAAGCCGAGGCATTTGTGTCTGAAAATGGTGGACGGGTCGCTAGCACCCCTGCAGAGGCGGTTGCGGATGCAGCATATGTCGGCATTTGTGTCTTCGGGGATGATGATGTCAGGGCTGTTACTCTTGGTGAAGGTGGAGCCTTCGACGCAATGGAATCCGGCGCTGTGGTTGCAGATCATACGACAGCCAGTGCCGAGACCGCCGGAAGGTTGGGCTCGGAAGCAGAGAAGCGGGGATTCTTCTATCTTGATGCTCCGGTAGCTGGTGCTGAAGAGGCCGCCAAGGCTGGCCAGCTCACTGTGATGATCGGTGGGGCAGAAGAGGGATATAAAAAGGCCAAGCCATTCCTAAAGACTTACGCTAAAGCAGTGGAATTGATGGGCCCCAACGGCCATGGCCAGCTGACGAAAATGGTCAATCAGATAATGATTTCGGCCAACATGCAGGGTCTGGCGGAAGGCATCATCATGGGGCAACAGACGGGGCTGGATCTGGAAAAGGTGCTCAACCTTCTTGGTCAAGGATCGGCCCAATCCTGGTGGCTCGACAATCGTGGCGCCCGGATGGCCGGAGCCGCGCTTGATGGTACTGACGGCGGAATATCGACCATGACGAAAGATCTGGGTATTTGTCTCAACGAAGCCCGCCGGAACGGCGTGCCGCTGCCCATCACGTCTCTCATCGCTCAATTTTTCGTTGCGGCGAAAGCTCAAGGACGGGCCAAATGGGAAAGCCCCAGCCTAATCACTCTCTGGGATCGCCGATACGATTAGGGACGATCGGACGTCAATCCCAGCTCCCGAAGGATTTGATCGCGCCCCGAATCGAGACCAGGCACTGCGCCGCGACTGACGGGATCGTGTACTCCGGGAAATTTGATCGGATTTCCCGCCACACGAAATCCTTCGGTACCCTCAACGCCGACAATCATGTTGCGGGCGAGGACGTGGGGGTCCTGAACAACCTCCTCGACGTTATTGATCGGGCCGCAGGGAACGCCTGCCGCTTCCAGGATCGGGAGCCAGTGCGCAGTGGTTTGAGCCTTCAGTGTGGACTCAAGCTGCTGTTTGAGTTTGGCAACGTGCGCGGTTCTATCGGGGTTGGTCTTGAACTTGTCGTCGTTGGGCAGTTCCGTTCGATCGATAGCAGTACACAATCGCTCAAACAACGAATTGTTTCCAGCGGCAATGATTACGTGGCCATCGCTTGTTGTGAAGGCGTCGAACGGCGTAATTGTGGGATGGCGGGCGCCTATCGGGCCGGGCACATCGCCGGTTGCGACATAGCGCGCGATGGCATTTTCGAGAATGGCGACCTGACAGTCCAGCATCCCGACGTCGACCATACGGCCCGCGCCACTGTGCTCCCGTTCCTTGAGCGCCGCGCAAATTCCGATCGTCGCGAAGAGACCCGCGGTAATGTCACCAACCGAGGTCCCGACGCGCGTCGGAGGGGAATCTGGATGACCGGTCAAACTTACGATACCCCCCATGCCTTGGACCACCATGTCGTATGCCGGCCGTGGCGCATAAGGCCCGGTTTGTCCAAATCCAGACACCGCCGCGTACACGAGACGAGGATACGTCGCGTGAAGTTTTTGCCACGGATATCCCAGCCGTTCCATGGTCCCAGCCCTGTAATTTTCGATCAAAACGTCGGCTTCGCTCAGCAGCCGCTCAAAGATTTCACGATCGTTTTCTGACTTCAAATCGAGAGCAATGCTTTCCTTGCCTCTGTTGAGAGACATGAAGTATGCCGACTGACCGTCCAACCACGGCCCGATTTGCCGAGCGTCGTCACCCCGATCAGGGGCTTCAACTTTGATGATGCGCGCGCCCAGGTCGGCAAGCACCATGGTGGAGTAGGGCCCGGCAAGTACTCGCGTCAGATCGACGACGAGCGTTCCATGGAGGGGGCCTTCGACGGTAGAAGGGGCGAGCGTCATGGTCTTTTGCCTCATCTTTGATCGAGATGGATGTTGATCGGCGTGACGATTTCATACGTGAGGATCAGTGGCGCGGCAATCATGCTTTGGATGCTGCAGGACGTGAATGTTGGCCGGTCAGCTGGGTGTGGCTACAATCTTGTTCATGATCTGGGCTCGTTCATGAGCGGGGACGGCAGTGTGAAAGGCTAGAAATGGCAATACGGGAAGAATCGACGGTCGAGACGGCGCAAGCTTATCAGGGATATTTCCGTCGCGATGTACCGCGCGAAGATTCCGAGTTGACCCATGTTGGGCCGGGAACACCCATGGGTGAGTATTTGCGGCGTTTCTGGCAGCCGGTGTGCCGCTCGGATGATTTGGAGGATTTACCAAAAGCCATCCGGATCATGGGTGAGGATCTGGTCACCTATCGGGACCATTCCGGCCAGGTCGGTGTGTTGCATCGGCACTGCAGTCATCGGGGTACATCCTTGGAATTCGGCATCGTGGCCGAGCACGGATTGCGGTGCTGCTATCACGGCTGGCTGTTCGATGCCGATGGAGGGATCCTGGAAACGCCGGGTGAACCACCGAATTCAAAACTCAAGGAGAGTTTCCGGCACGGCTCTTATCCCTGCCGCGAAGAAGGCGGATTGGTGTTCACCTATATGGGTCCCCCGGAATTGCAGCCCGATTTTCCAGAGTATGACGGGTACGATCTCTGGGGGAACCAGCTCAAGAGCTTCGAGGTTACAATTCCATGCAACTGGCTACAGGTGACGGATAATTATGTTGATCCGATCCACTCGATGTTTCTGCACAGTTCATATGCGTCTATCCAGCTCACCGAGAGTTTCTTGCTGAAGCCGTACTGCCACTATTTCGAGACGCCCGACGGCAGTGGCATTACCCATAACACGACCCGGCGCACCAGTGATTCACTGGTCTGGTCACGGGTCAATCACGCGCTGTCGCCCAATATCGGCGAACTCGGCTCGCCGTGGGAGAAGGGGAGCGAACCGGTCCTGTTCCGCCGCGCGTATGCTACGCGTTGGGCTGTTCCGGTCGATGATACGAACACCGTTATGTTTGGCTGGCGCCACCTCAATGACTTTGTCGACCCATGGGGCAAGGCCAATGAGAATGAGATCGGCAAGAATAAGATCGATTTCGATGCTCAAGTCGCCCGTCCCAGTTACGAAGCAGGACAGAGAGATCCGGGCGATTGGGAGGTGTGGACGGCCCAACGTTCGATCGCCGTTCATGCCGCGGAAAATCTTGCGTCGACAGATGCCGGCGTGCAGACGCGCAGGCGAATGCTGCGCCATGCGATACGCGGCGAACGGCCGGATTTTCTTCCCGATCCTTCCGCTGCGAAAAAAAGGCCCGTCCGGACGTTCTCGCAAGATACGGTCTTTCGTATCCCGAAGCGCTCCGATCCAGATGATGACTGGACGCTGTTAGGTGAAGTCGGTCGCCGTGTGCACGATGCGATCGTCGCGGCTGACGATTTTCTGGGCGAAGAACGTCAAACGTTTGTGGTGAAGCGTCTGGCAGAGATAGAGTCGGAATTGGGCGGCTGAGAAGTTCGCCGCGAACGGTTGGATACAATTCGTCCATGGATATCAAAAAATTCAAGACTTCCGTCCAAGAGGACGCGCCACCGATCAACTTGAGCTCCGCGCTTCAGGCGCTGTGGTGGGATGCCAAAGGTGACTGGAAACAAGCCCATCAGCTTGCCCAGTCGCAGAAGGACCAGAGCGGCGCCTGGGTGCACGCTTATCTTCATCGTGTTGAAGGCGATGAATCGAATGCGGGCTTCTGGTACCGTCGCGCCGAACGGATACATTCCAAGGCAGCGCTCGATGTGGAATGGCGTGAAATTGCAAGCGATCTAATCGAGAAAGAGGGTTCATAAATGTTCGACGTCGACGGGTTCATCGAGGAATGCAAAAGGGCGATTTGCGAGAGCGACGCCCACAAGGCGGTTCGCGAGGTGGTTCAGCGCACCGTTGCGCATCCTGATGACGTGTTGCGCGGGTTGGGAGAACCCAAACGCGCTGGTGTCGAAACGATCTACCACGGTGACGATCTCACCATTCTCAATGTGCTGTGGGGCCCGCGGATGACCATTCATCCGCACAATCATCTCATGTGGGCCGTGATCGGTATCTACGGCGGTCAAGAGGACAACACCTTTTACAAGCGTACCGACGAGGGCATCGAAGTAGCGTCGGCGAAGCAGCTCGTGACGAAAGATACTGCGCCGCTGGGCGTGCCGGTTATTCATTCCGTGACCAACCCGCTCGACAAAATCACGGCAGCCATCCACGTCTACGGCGGCGATTTTTTCGATACGCCGCGTAGCGAATGGGATCCTGACTCATTGCAGGAGCACCCCTACGACGTCGAACATACGAGGCGGGTCTTTGAAGAATCGAACAAGCTGCTAGAAGCCTGAACGGTCCTCCGCCAAGGCAGGGCCGCGATTACATCTCAGGATTGCAAGAGCGCGTTGGGCGTTCGTGCCACGGGCTGTGCGAACGGCAGGGGCTGCTGCAGCGGCGCAAAGGGCAGCGTGAGTTGGCGAGACACAGCTTGGGGCCGCGAATTTCCGACGAGGACTCGAACCCCTGCCGCCAGCGAGTTTCCGCAGTCCTGGAATCGGCTTCCCGACTCTCAGGCCGTCCGCACGTCGAGCCAGTGCGAATCCACGATCTTCAGACACTCGATGAAGTCAAACGAATGGCGATTGGCCAGATATGCGGCCACGGCCCGGCGGAAGCGATTGAATCCGAGGAAGTGGGGCATGCCTTGCGCCGGGCGCTTTACGCCGCGTTGGTCACTGGCCGGTCGGTCGCACCCCGCTGCAGTGAAGTTCGCTTGATCCGGCCGGGGGTGAAATATTTCCGGCACACGGCGAGGGCCTTGTCTTCGGAAAAGGCCTTGCAGGAAAACACGTCAAGATAGATGTCGCCCGATTGCTCGGCGAAATGCGCGGTGATATTCGAGGTCTCAATCAGCTGGACAAGCGTATAGCCGCCGGCAGCCGGATTGTGGGTCGCGAAGTGCTCCAATATCGGTTCACCATAGGCCTTCATGCCGATGGCATCGACAAGCTCTGTCGAAAACGACCGAATGGTATCGGGATTCCCGATCGCTTCCCGATCGCACTCACTCAAATCCAAAATGAGATGCTGGCCCCACATCACCTGACACCTACACTATGTTCAGTGTCCAACAGGTCTTGTCTGCGGCCTCGGCCACCCGTTGGAAGGCGGACGTATATAGGTTCATTTTCAAGGGTGCAAGAGTCCTCTGCCGGTGATGTCCTACGCACATTCTTGTGGGCACGCCGGAGGAAAGCGGAGACAATTCGAACATGGCTGCACAAGAGAATTCTTTCTTCCCCGAAGGCGCCCCGATACCACGCAGGATCGCCGTTATCGGCGCCGGAATCGTTGGCGTCTCGTGCGCGCTTCATCTTCAGCGAGACGGGCACGACGTCACGCTCATCGATCGCGACGAACCTGGTCGGGGGACATCGTACGGAAATGCTGGGATCATCGTTCATGGTGCCTCGATGCCGGTCGGTATGCCAGGTATGTGGCGAGATGTTCCAAAATTCCTGTTTGGAACCGAACCATATTTCTCATTGCGATGGCCTTATCTGCTCCGCCTCGCACCCTGGTTGACGCGCTTGTTGAGGGAAACCCGGGTCGCGAGGGTTGAGGCGAACGCTGCCGCGCTGGCCACGATTGCAAAGGAGGTCAAACCTGCGTGGCGCGATCTGCTGGACCAAACGAAGGCACACGAATTCGTCCTCCAAAAGGGTTGGCTCAAGGTCTACGAGTCGGCGGCAGCCTTCGAGGCGACAGCAAGGATCCGGGCGCTCTATGACCGCCACGGTGGTGTTTACGAAGTACTCGGCGCCGACGAGATTCGCCAAATGGAACCGACTCTCGCGCCTATCTTCACGCGAGCACTGTACTTTCCCGAGTTTGATTCACTGACCAATCCTCTGCGTGTAGTCCAGGCGTTCGTGGCAGATTTCGTCGCCCGCGGGGGCCGGTTACGACGGGGGGACGTCACCGGATTCGATCTCACTTCGCGACCGCGCATCGTGCGCACAGAGAGCGAGGAAATCGAGACGGACGGGATCGTACTCGCGGCCGGGGCTTGGTCGCGGGGACTTGCGCGGCAACTCGGCGGTGACGTGCCGCTCGATACCGAGCGTGGCTATCACATCATGCTGCCCAATATGGACCCGGGTCCTTCGCGCCCGCTGTTGTACGGCGATCACGGCTTTGCCATCAGTCCCATGGAGGAAGGATTGCGACTCGCGCACGGGGTCGAGCTCGCCAGCCTCAATGCACCTCCGAATTACGAGTGGGTCCGGCGTCTGCTTCCGTTCGCAAAACGAATGCTTCCGGGTCTCAACACAAATGAGTTGAGCAGCTGGTTGGGGCGCCGGCCGACACTTCCGGATTCGCGACCGGTCATCGGCGCATCGCCAATGCACCCGGATGTCTATTTCGCCTTCGGACATCAGCACTACGGTCTATCGCTCGGCCCGGTGACCGGCCGATTGATCTCCGATCTCGCTGCCGGCCGAGAACCAGGAATTGATTTAGCGCCTTTCAGGCCGCATCGATGAGGAACCAGATGCCATTGAGAGCATGAGAACATTGCTGCTGAGGAGAGTGTGGCGCTTCTGCGCGGCCCTGTTTATTACCGTCGTAGCCATTTCAGCCGTCGCCGAAGAACGTTCGGTTACTTTGAAGACCGATACTGGAACTTTGCATGGAACGCTTCTCATGCCGGCGGTTCAAGAGCCTGTCACAGCGGCGCTGATCATCGCGGGTTCAGGCCCGACGGATCGCAATGGCAATCAGCCGAATCTGCACAACAACAGTCTCAAATTGCTCGCCGAGGGCTTGAACCAACGAGGCATTGCCAGCCTGCGCTTCGACAAACGCGGAATTGCCGAAAATAGAATGGCTGGCCCTGAAGAAGCGCGAATGCGCATCGAGAACCTTTTCGAGGACGCCGAGAAATGGCTATGGCTATTGGGGCGTACGCCGCGGATTTCCAACATCGTGGTCGTCGGTCACAGCGAGGGCGCGCTCGTGGGTACGTTTGCTGTCCTGCGTAGTCGGGCCGTCGGATTGGTCGTGATCGCAGGTCCCGGCGTACGGGCATCCGAATTGCTGCGGGCGCAGTTAGTGAATTCGAATTTGCCGAATCGGCTTAAGAATGAAAGCACCCAAATCATTGAGTCACTGATTGCGATGCGACGGGTCAAGTGGGTCTCACCGGAACTCAAGCCCCTATTTCGACCCAGCGTTCAGCGTTACCTCATATCCTGGTTCCTATTCGATCCGGTCAAAGAGCTGTCCGCGCTGAAGATTCCTGTCTTGGCCGTGCAAGGGACGCACGATCTCCAGATTGACATAACTCATGCTCTCAAGCTGAAGCGGGCGGGTCCCCACGTGACGATTGCATGGATCGCAGGCATGAACCACGTACTGAAAGCTGCGCCGCGCGAACGGTTAGCCAACTTCGCGACATACAACCAACCGCAGCTGCCGCTGGCTGAGGGTCTTGTCGACACAATCGTGTCATTCATCCATCAGCACGAACGCTTGGCGAACAAGAACTAGCCCATCAAGCCGGTGGAATCGGTTGGCCGGTCAGTTGTAGATGCCACATGACGCGCGGGCTGTTTGGATCAAAGGATCCGCGGCGATGGATGGTCGCGAGGTTTTCCCAAATGATGAGGTCATCGTCTCGCCATTTCTGCGTCCAGACAAAGCGGTCTTCGATGACAAAATCTTATAATGCATCCAGCAGCCTGTCGCTTTCCTCGAGCATGGCGCTTCTCAGCCCGCGTTGAGGGCCTTGGCGGCCTCAACAGCGAAATACGTGAGGATGCCGTCGGCCCCGGCGCGCTTGAAGCCCAGGAGGCTCTCCAGCATGACTCGGTTGCCGTCCAGCCAGCCGTTCTGGGCGGCGGCCTTCAACATCGCGTATTCGCCGCTCACCTGATAGGCGAAGGTCGGCATACCGAATTCATCCTTCACGCGGCGCACGATGTCGAGGTAGGGCATGCCCGGTTTGACCATCACCATGTCGGCACCTTCGGCGATGTCCAAGGCCACTTCGCGAATGGCCTCGTCGGTATTGGCCGGGTCCATCTGGTAGGTCTTCTTGTCACCGCCGGCGAGATTGGGCGCCGAGCCCACGGCGTCCCGGAAGGGACCGTAGAACCCCGAGGCATACTTGGCCGCATACGCCATGATCAGGACATGTTCGAAGCCCTCCTGATCCAGGGTTTCGCGGATGGCCTGAACACGGCCATCCATCATGTCCGAGGGAGCGATGACGTCACAGCCGGCCTGGGCCTGAACCAGGGCCTGGCGGCACAACACCTCAAGCGTCTCGTCGTTTACGACGTAGCCATCCCGTAAGAGACCGTCGTGCCCGTGATCGGTGTAGGGGTCGAGAGCTACGTCGCACATGACGCCGAGGTCGGGATGGGCATCCTTGATGGCCCGCACCGCCCGGCAAACGAGGTTGTCGGGATTGGTGCCCTCGGCTCCTTCTGAATCTTTGAATTTGGGGTCAGTGAACGGAAACAGGGCAACGGCGGGAATCCCCAACGCATTTGCTTCAGCCGCCGCGTCAGCGATGCGATCGACGGAATAGCGGTTGGCGCCCGGCATCGAATCGACGGGTTCGACAATACCGTCACCCTCCCGCACGAACAGAGGCCAGATGAAGTCGTCAACGGTCAGCGTGTTCTCGGCAACCAAACGGCGTGACCAGGCGTGGCGGCGGTTGCGCCGCATCCGCGTTCGCGGGTAGCTCGGCCCCGCTTGATTTGCCTGTGACTCGGTTAAGTCGATCTTGCCAAATTTCATCGCAGACGCCTCGCAAGTGTCTGGGCACTTCGGCCAATCTATGGTTTCCGAAGTCCTCCAGTTGCACCATATGCTATGCTAAGAAGACCCAGCGTGAAATGCCGACGCGGAGGAGAACTTTTGCTGGAAGATTCGGGTTCTGACAAGGCTTTGGAGGCCAAGAGCCGAAACGGGGGTAGTGGATCCAAATCCCGTGCCAAGCGCGGTGCGTCTTCTGCCCAACCAGCCAAGTCTGAAACCAAGCGATATATGCCGAAACGCACGTTGCGTTTCGTGACGGCGACGAGCCTATTCGATGGCCACGACGCGGCGATCAACGTCATGCGGCGCATCCTGCAGGCCGCCGGCACCGAAGTCGTCCATCTCGGTCACAATCGTTCCGTCGAGGAAGTGGTCACCGCGGCGATCCAGGAGGATGCGCACGGGATTGCCGTCAGTTCCTATCAGGGCGGTCACGTCGAGTACTTCAAGTACATGATCGACCTCCTTGCCGAACGGGGCGCCGCGCACATCAAGGTGTTTGGCGGCGGCGGCGGCGTCATCGTGCCCGAAGAGATCAAAAAGCTGCAGGATTTTGGCGTGTCCCGGATTTATACCCCCGAGGATGGTCAGAAGCTTGGGCTACAGGGCATCATCGACGACATGCTGATGCGGGCCGACGTCGACCTTGCGAAAGCGCTTCCCAAAAATTTGGATCAATTGGAGTCCGGTGATCATGGCACGCTGGCGCGCGTCATCACGGCGCTCGAACTCGGCAAGCCCAAGGCAAAGTTCCGCAAGGACATCGAGCGTCGCGCGACGGGGCGGGGGCGGGTCCCGGTGATCGGTCTCACCGGAACCGGCGGTGCCGGCAAGTCGTCGTTGACCGACGAACTCGTGCGGCGGTTCCAGATCAATCAACCAGAATTAAAGCTGGCGATTATCGCCGTCGATCCGTCGAAACGCCGCACAGGTGGTGCGCTGTTGGGCGATCGTATCCGGATGAACGCGATCCACAGCACGGGCGTGTATATGCGCTCACTTGCGACGCGCGGATCGGGAACGGAACTTGCGGCATGCCTGCCGGACGCGATCATGGCGTGCAAGGCAGCAGGTCATGACCTCATCATCGTTGAGACCTCGGGAATCGGTCAGGGTGATGCAGAAATCGTCCCTTTTGTGGACGTCACGATCTATGCGATGACCCCGGAATACGGTGCGGCCAGCCAGCTCGAAAAGATCGACATGCTCGATTTCGCTGATGTCGTGGCGATCAACAAATTCGACCGCAAGGGCGCCGAAGATTCGCTTCGCGACGTGCGCAAGCAGTATCAGCGCAATCACGAAATGTTCGGCGCTTCACCGGAGGATATGCCGGTATTCGGCACCATCGCGTCCAAATTCAACGACGATGGCGTCACGGCGCTGTACCAGGCAATTCTTGGAGCGCTGGCCGATCGTGATCTGCCGATTGGGCAGGGTGAGCAGCCGCCGGTGCTGACCAAGACTTCATCGGATCGCGACTTGATCGTTCCGGCCGACCGGACGCGGTATCTCGCAGAAATCGCAGAGGTGGTGCGGGGCTATCATCTTCATACCGACGAGCAATCCCAGCTGGCCCGCCAACATCAGCAACTTCGTGCCGCCGCGATCATGATCAGAACGACCGGTGGCGAGACGTCCGAATTGGATCAGCTCGCCGGAGAAAAAGAGTCAGCGCTCGACGATGATTCAAAACATCTGCTGTCCGAATGGCCGACGGTGAAAGAATCCTATTCGGGCAACGAGTATGTCTATCAGGTCCGTGGTCGGGAGATCCGCACGCCGCTCACGGTGACCACGATCTGTGGTAACGAGCTGCCCCGGGTCGCGCTGCCGAGTTATGAAGATGACGGTGAGTTGCTGCGCTGGCGGCGGCGGGAGAATTTGCCCGGTTTCTTTCCGTTCACAGGGGGTGTGTTTCCATTCAAGCGGCAGGGTGAGGATCCGACCCGGATGTTCGCGGGCGAGGGCGATCCCTTTCGCACGAATAGACGCTTCAAGCTTTTATCCAAGCACTCCGAGGCTAAGCGGCTCTCGACGGCATTCGATTCGGTGACGCTGTACGGCAACGATCCCGACTTGCGGCCCGACATCTACGGGAAAGTCGGAAATTCCGGCGTCTCCATCGCCACGCTGGATGACATGAAGGCGACGTATGACGGGTTCGACCTGTGTGATCCGTCGACATCGGTTTCGATGACCATCAATGGACCGGCGCCGACCATCATGGCGATGTTCGTCAACACCGCGATCGATCAGCAGCTCGATAAGTTCAAGCAGGACAATGGGCGGGCGCCCAAAAAGGCCGAGGCGGCCAAAATCCGAAAATGGGTTCACGAAAATGTCCGGGGAACCGTGCAGGCCGATATCCTCAAGGAGGATCAGGGCCAAAACACCTGCCTGTTCTCGACGGAATTCTCCCTGAAGGTGATGGGCGATATACAGGCTTACTTTGTCGATCACAACGTACGGAATTTCTATTCGGTCTCGATCTCGGGCTATCACATCGCCGAGGCGGGTGCGAACCCGATCAGCCAGCTCGCCTTCACGCTGTCAAACGGCTTCACCTATGTAGAGGCTTACCTCGCTCGCGGAATGAACATCGACGATTTTGCATCCAACCTGTCGTTTTTCTTCTCGGCGGGCATGGATCCGGAGTACACGGTTCTCGGCCGGGTCGCGCGGCGTATCTGGGCGGTGACCATGCGCGATAAGTACGGCGCCTCGGAACGCAGCCAGAAGCTCAAGTACCACACGCAGACATCCGGCCGCTCGCTGCACGCGCAGGAGTACGCCTTCAACGACGTCCGCACGACGCTGCAGGCGCTAGTGGCAACCTATGACGGAACCAACAGTCTGCACACCAACGCCTACGACGAAGCCATAACTACGCCGTCAGAGGAATCGGTGCGCCGGGCCATGGCCATCCAACTCATCATCAATAAGGAATGGGGCCTGGCGGGTAACGAGAACCCGAACCAAGGGTCGTTCATCATCGATGAACTCACTGACCTGGTCGAGGAATCGGTTCTCAAGGAGTTCGAGCGTATTTCAGAGCGCGGCGGTGTCCTGGGCGCGATGGAGACGGGTTACCAGCGCGGCAAGATCCAGGACGAGTCTCTCTACTATGAGACGCGCAAACACGACGGCAGCTATCCACTCGTCGGGGTCAACACGTTCCTCGACCCTGACGCGGACGCGCCCAAGACGACGACGGTGGTGCTGGCCAGATCCACTGAGAAGGAAAAGAAAAGCCAGTTGAAGCGCCTGCGCGATTTCCATAAGCGCCACGCCGATGAGGCGCCGGCCATGCTCGAGCGCCTGAAGCTGGCGGCGGCGGCGAACGAGAATGTCTTCGCCGTGTTGGTAGATGCGGTTCGGGTGTGTTCGCTGGGGCAGATCACGAACGCCTTGTTCGACGTGGGCGGACAATATCGGCGGAATATGTAGTCGGCCGAGTTACCGTGTCTGTCCCGACCGTGGAATTCGCCTGTCGTTGAGTTGAGGTCGGCAAATGTTTCAAGTGTTGCTGGTCCTCGTGGCGCTGTTCGCCGGCACGGGCCTCCTGATTACCGGCAACGGGCTGTTTACGACGCTTCTGGCCGTGCGGATGGGCATCGCGGACATACCGGAGCTGTATGTCGGCCTCGTTCTGGCTTGCTATGCGGTCGGTTTCATTCTCGGAACGCGATTCTGTTACTGGTTCGTCGGCCGCGTCGGTCACATCCGTTCGTTCGCAGCGTTGGCGGCATTGGCCTCGTGCACGGCGCTCCTGCATCCCGTATTCGAATCGCCAATCGCCTGGGGATTCTTGCGCGTGGTCACGGGCTTCTGTGCCGCCGCGCTTTACACAATCGCCGAGTCGTGGATCAACGCCAAGGTCCCAAACGAAGTCCGGGGACGGGTGCTGTCGCTCTACATGGTGACGTCGTTTGTCGCGTTGAGTTCAGGTCAGCTGCTGTTGAACCTGAGCGAGCCGACTACCTTTGTCCTTTTCAGTGTCGTTGCGATGCTGTTCTCGGTGTCTCTCGTGCCCATCGCGCTGACACGGATGGAGGCGCCGATCCCGGACCCGGGCGAGCGGCTGGGCATTTTCGCATTGATGAGAATCTCGCCGCTTGGCGTGGCGCTGTGTTTCTCATCGGGCGCCATCAACGCGTCTTTCTTCAATCTCGGTCCCTTGTTCGCGCAGAAGAGTGGCTTTGATACGGGGCAGGTTTCCATATTCATGGCGGTCGCGATCTTTGCCGGTCTTGTGGTGCAGTGGCCGATCGGCTGGTTATCCGACCGGTTGGATCGCCGCAAGGTCGTCCTGTGGGTCCTGGCTGGCGCGGCGATGGCCAGTCTCACCGTTGCGATCGTCGGCAATCTTTCCTTTGCCATGCTGCTGTCGCTGGTGGCGATATACGAAGGCATGGCCTTCACGCTCTACGGCCAGGGCCTGACCCACGCGAACGACTATGCCGAATCCACGCAGTTGGTATCGGTCAGTGCCGGTCTTCTGTTTGCCTATGGCGTTGGCGCGGTGGTGGGTCCCGTTACCGCGTCGGCGATGATGGCAGCGATCGGACCGTTCGGTTTGTTCGTTTTCACGGGAGGGGTGACCGCGGGACTAGCGGTATTCCTGGTATTCCGGATGACGCGCCGCGAACCGCTTCCAGCCGAAGACCAGACACCGTTCTCGGCCATGCCAACGACGACGCCCGCGATCGCCGAGCTGGACCCGCGCGCCGAGCCGGAAGAGGAGCCTTCCGAAGTACTGGTGGAGGAACCCGAGGTTCTTGATTGGGGCCGAGCCCAGGCGTCGCGGCTTCCCTGGTCCGTGCGTTGATTGGGCCTGGTCCGTGCGTTGATCGGGCATCAATTATGTCCGTCACGAAAAAATAGGTCTTTTTGGGATATTACCTGTTATGACACACTGTAAGGAGCCGGTCGGCTCTGAGAGTAATCGGGGGATTAAACGCGAATTACGGCATGGCCGAGACAGATAGCGTGACTCAAGAAAACCAAGAATCCGGCACCGACGACGTCGGTGGGGACGAATTCAAGACTGTCTATCTCGAATGTCTCCAGCTTATCGAGCGCCTGCACAGGCGATTTCTCGATGTCGTCAAAGGGGAACTCGATCGACTGGGTGTCGCGGACGTCAGCAACGTCCAGAGTCTGATCCTCTATGCGATCGGGGATTCCGAGATGAGCGTCGGTGAGCTGACGACGCGCGGCTATTACCTGGGCTCCAACGTGACCTACAACCTCAAGAAACTCGTCGAGAACGGTTACCTCGAACAGCATCGTTCCGAATACGACCGACGCTCGTTCCGCATCAAGCTGTCCGAGAAGGGACTGGAACTCCGCGATACCATCGATGGGTTATTGCGCCGCCACGTCGGTGAGTTCGATCGCGGACTCTTTGGGTCTGGCGATATTCAGTCAATCAACGACACACTGAATCGTCTCGAGCGCTTCTGGAGCGACGAAATCCGATTCGGCGTGCGCTAGTCGTCCGATCGGACGACTAGCTTCCACAAAACGGGTTCTCGCAGTCCCCTCCGTCGAGCACGATGGCGCGACGTGAGTGGCCTCGACCAGGATGAGCGCAGAACAGAATGATCTGCTCTAAGTGCTCGATAACCTCCGGCGCTTCAGCGACGGCTTCGGCAAAACAGTTGTCAGCGCACCGGCGATGAGGCCGAACGCGAGAACGTCCGTCAACGTCATGACTTCATCCACGAGGAACACGCCGACGGCGAATGACACCCCCGGCACGGCGAGAATGGATAGCGATGCGACGACGGCCGGTACCAGCCGGATGATGTGGTAAAAGGCAAGAAAACCCAGAAAGTTCGCGCCGAAGGCGAGGAACAGGGCGGACCATAGGGCGCGCGGGGAGACCGGCCCAAGCTGGTCAATTTCGGTTAGCCCGTAGAGGCAGAGCGGCAGCGACCCGATGAGGAACGACCAGCCGGTCATGACAATGGCGGGGAGGCGGCCCGAAACGCCCTTGGCCGCAATGGTCCCAATCGACCAGGCAATTGCCGATATCAGTCCGATGAGAACGCCGATCGAGAGCCCGCCGTCGGCGGTCTGGCTCCACAACAACACGATGCCACCGACCCCGAGCAACACGCCCAACCAGTGCGCGCGCGTGGGGCGTTCGCCCAATACCGGGATACTGATGATCGCGACCCAAATGGGCATGGTGTAGAGCATGAGTGACGTTTGGCCCGAGGCGATATAGAGCGTGCTGAAGGTCGTCAGTGAATGCGTGAGGGTGACGGTGAAAAATCCGGTCAATACCAGTCCCAACCAGCACTCGCGCGGTACTTTCAACGGATGCCCAAGGGCTTTCGCAAGGGCGAGCATGACAAGGGCCGGAATGAGAGCTGCCCAGCCACGGAATATGAAGATGGGAATTTCAAGGGCCGCGGCCTTCATGGTCGGGTAGGACGCGCCCCACAGGATGACAACCAGCACGAGCAGCAGCAGTGCGTTCGCCGGGAGACGCGAAGGGGCCGAAGGCGTTGCCACCGTCGCCGGCGGATTGAGTCCGGTCATCGATTGCCTCTGCGGCTGAGGCTCAACCACTGCAAGCTCGGCAATGGCAATACGGTCACCAATGCCCCTGCAATGAGTGCGAAGGCAACGAAATCGATGGCGGTGATGGGTTCATCAACAAGTAGAGGACCCAGAAGCAATGCGACGCCAGGCACCGCGACCACCGACAATGAGGCGACGTTGGCAGGAACCATATCGATGATGCGAAAGAACGCCCAGTAGCCGTAGATCAGCGGCAATACCATGACGAACACCGCAGCGCCGACCGCCTTCATGGATACAGGGCCCAGATCGTCGAGTTCAAACAGGGCCAGGAGGCAAAGCGGCACGCCGCCGATCATGAATTGCCAGCCGGTCATCACCGACATCGGCATTTTCCAAGTGACGCTTTTGTTGGTGACCGTCCCGACAGACCAGGCCATCGCGCCCACGAGTGCGGCCAGGATTCCCGGAGAGATCCAGTTGGCGCTGGTGTTCTGAGCCGCGATCAGCGCAATACCGAGAATCCCCAGACCGAGACCGAGCCACAACGTGCGCGAGGGGCGCTCACCCAAAATGGGTATACCGATCAGGAAGGCCCAAATCGGCATGGTGTACATGATGAGCGCGGTCTGGCCAGCAGAGATGAGTTGCGTGCTCACGGTCGCCATGACGTGTCCGCCGAAGGTGTTGTACGAGCTGGCGATAAAAAGCCCTTTTCGATTCTCGCGCGGAATTCGGAGAGAATGGCCCGCCAACTTGGCGGCGGTCAGCATTACGATCCCCGCGCCGATCGCGATCAGTCCCCGGAAGGTGAGGATCGGGATTTCCGCAGCCGCAATCTTCATGACTGGATAGGTGGCGCCCCACACAAGCGTTAGGCCGACGAGTAGCAGGACAGCCTTGAAGGGCAGCCGGGCCGATTGCGGGTTGGATACGGAGTCCATGGACTGTTCTACTTCGTCTGCCATCAGATCGCGGCCGTCTCATATTTGACAATGCGCATGATGTTCTTCGGCGTCGTCGCGCTGCGACACGTCAAGATTGCCTGCTTCGGGAACTTGAGGCGGGTGGGTCGATTGTGATACCCGCCAATCAACAACAGTGTTGCGTCCCAGTCCAGCCGGGTGGCGCACGTGAGGGCGATAAACTAGCCGGAGGTTATTCGCGGATTCGGGTGTTCACAGACCTCATGCGCGATTTTCCGTTGGGTAATTAGGGGTTCGATTCATCATGACCGATCAACCAACCGGGCCTCTCTCTGGCGTGCGCGTGATCGACATCACGACGATCATTCTCGGTCCCTACGCGACGCAGCAGCTCGGGGATCTTGGCGCCGACATCATCAAGATCGAGGCGCCCGGCGCGGGCGACCCCATTCGCCATGCCGGTCCGAAGCGCAACGACGGCATGGGCGGGATATTTCTCAACGTGAACCGCAACAAGCGGAGTGTCGTTCTCGATCTCAAGCAGGACGCGGCGAAGGAGGCATTGCGCCGTCTCATTCCGACAGCCGATGTCTTCTTCCACAACATGCGGCCGAAAGCGATCGGCCGGCTCGGATTCGATTATGGAGCGATCTCCGCCTTGAAGCCGGACATCGTCTATTGCGGCGGCTACGGTTACTCGGAGAGGGCCCCGTACGCCGCTAAACCCGCCTACGACGATCTCATCCAGGGTGCTTCGGGTCTGGCCGTGCTTGCCGCCGACGAGCACGGTGCGCCGCGCTACACGCCAACCATTCTGGTCGACAAGCTTGTTGGACTGGTGGCGAGCCAGGCGATTCTGGGTGCCTTGTTCCACCGGTCGCAAACCGGTGAAGGCCAGGCGATCGAGGTGCCGATGTTCGAGACCATGGCGGCGTTCATGCTGGCCGAACATATCTATGGTCGCGCCTTCGTTCCGCCGATCGGGGGAACCGGATATGCCCGCGTCACCTCTCCGCACCGGAAGCCGGCCAAGGCCAGCGACGGTTACATCTGTATCCTGCCTTACACCGAAGGACAGTGGTTCGCGTTCTTCGAGATTTCCGGCAGGTCGGAATTGTTGGAGGACGAGCGCTTCAAGGACTACGCCTCACGCAATAAGAACATCGATGCGCTGTATGAGATGATGGGGGAGGCCATTGGCGAAAAGACGATCGCGGAATGGGCGGAGCTTTGCGACAAGGCCCAGATTCCCTGGGCGCCGGTGAACACACTCGATGATCTGTTCGAGGACCCGCATTTGCAGGCGATCGACTTCTTTCATCAGGCGACGCATCCGAGCGAGGGCGAAACGCTTTTGCCCGAACCACCAGTTCAATTCTCGGCCACGCCCGCCTCGATCCACCGTCATGCGCCGCGCTATGGAGAGCACGGCGCGGAGGTGCTAAAGGAACTCGGGTATACGGAAGAGGAAATCACGGGACTTCAAGAATCCGGCGCGCTTCGGGTGTCGTATTCCAAGTAATTTTCAGAACAATGACACGCAAACAGAGGAGGAAAACACATGTCGAAGACGTTGATCATCGTGATGGTTGAGAGGCCTGAAAGTATCAGCGACGAGGAGTTCAATCGTCTCTACAACGAAGACCACCTGCCGGCGTTGCTAGGGGTTCCCGGCGTGCACGGGGCGAAGCGCTATAAACTGAACAAAGTCGACGGCGACCTGGACGTGCCGACGTATTTTGCGCTGTACGAGGTCGATTCGGCCGACACACGCAGTTCAGAGGCGTGGCAGACAGCGGCGAACACCGGTGAATGGGCCGATAAGGTCA